>Ga0208162_1000917_pt1 | contig 15982 bp, 30 predicted proteins | sample CB_VirMetaG_4_FD_184539 | JGI IMG/M metagenome (GOLD analysis project Ga0208162, IMG submission 184539) | Freshwater to marine saline gradient viral communities from Chesapeake Bay - CB_1508_1M Viral MetaG (SPAdes) (version 4) | ecosystem: Environmental > Aquatic > Marine > Coastal | place: USA... | reverse complement strand
GAAAGAAGAAGTGTTAAGCAGAATAGGAATGTCTGGTGCTTTCTAAGTAAAATAAACTATGGCAAATGGCGACCAAACAAGACCTAATTTCTTTGAATTAGCAGGTGTAGATACATCTATAACTCAAACTCAAACTCAAACTCAAAACAGACCAAACTTCTTGGCACTGGCTCAAAAAGAAGCTCCCACACAAACGACATCGATGATAAGAACAGAAATGCCTTCATTCAGTGAAGCATTTTTTGGTAGTTTAGGTGAAGAGCTTACATTTGGTAAATTATACAATGACCCAAGATTAGATGCAGATGAACTATCAGGAGCAGCAAAAGCTGGTAAGATGCTAGGTGCTGGTGCTGCGTTTTTTGGAGTTACAGCATTAGCAACAGTAATGACAGGTGGTCTTGGTGGTTTAGCTATGCTAGGTTCAAGTGCTTCTAAACTTCAAAAAGGTGCTAAGATTTATAACGCTGCTAAAAAAGCAGGTAAAGTAGATGATATGGCAAAAGGTGTTGCTGAAGCTGGCATTGGTGTAAAAAACTCTCTACTTGTAAATGCATTAGGAAAAAATGGTGTACAAAAAGGTTATATAGATAAATTTATGAAACTTGCAGAAAATGATGTAGCTGCTGCAAGAAGATTTGTTTTAGGTCGTGAGATGGGCAGAGAGGCTATAATATTTGGTGCTACTGGTCAAATGATGCAAGAAGATGACGCAACGTTTAAACAGCGTGCAGTAGCCTTTGGTCAAGATGCAGTAGCAGGTGCATTGTTTGCTGTTGCTCCAGCATTTAAGTTTGCTAATAATCCTTATATAAAAAGTTTAGGCAAAAGTAAGCCAGCAGAATTAGGTACATACTTTATGTCTGGCTTTGCTACTAGTTTACCTAATGAAGAAGGTATGGACTTAGGAAGTAGAATGCTTACAGGAGCATTGTCTACTGGTCTTGGTAGTTTGTTTGGTGGTGCTACAATGCAAGCATCAAAGCAAGATGTAAGAAGAGCATTAGAAAGAGTTGGTCTAACAGATGAAAATAAGCTAGGAGATTATTCACAGATAGCTATGGGTGTTATTAACAAACAAGCAATAGCACAAGTAGATGAACAATATAAAACAATAGATTTTAGTAGTTTTGATAAAAAAACAGGTGAAGTTAAAACTACGGCTAAAGTAAGAAAAGTATATGTAGAGCCTAAAGATGGTAAATTAAAAGTAGAATATCAAACATATTATGCTAATGGTAAAGAAAAAGATTTAGTAACAAAAGATTTTAATAAATTTAATCAAGATTATAAGAGGTCTGATGACAATATTGTACAACAAATAAAATATAATTTTGACAACAAAGGTAATAAATTCTCATTTTTTAACGACCAAAAAGAATTAGAAAACTTCATAAATACTCAAAAGTTTGGTATCATTACAGCAAATGAGCCTGCATTCTTTAGTAATAAAGCCATTGGATTATACGGAGAAACTCCTAATGAAGTATTAATTAGAGAATTGTTAGCAAGAGGTTACAATCGTAATCAAATTATGGCTGTTGAAGGTATGTATAAAGGTACTGCTGATGGTAGAGGATTTTTAATTAAAGGGTTAAAAGAAAAAGATGCTGTTGAATTAGCAAAGATATTTGGTCAAGAATCTGTTACTACAAACAAAGGATTATTGAATGTAAAAAGACCTACAAGAAAAATTAAAAAAACTGCTAATGGAGAAAATGTTTTAGATGAAAAAGGTAATTTGGTTTATGAAGATGTTGGATACAAAGTAGGTGAAAAGAAAAATGAAATTACATCTGTTGCTTATAATTTAAGGTCTCAAGATAAAAGAAATGTATTATATGGTAAAGATGCATTAGCCACAGATTATTCTACAAGCATCATGAGTAAAAATAATGATGAGCTTTCATTTAGTTATATGATAGATTTTGCAGAAGATGTAGGTCTAAGAAACCCTACTATGAGCAAAAAACAACAGCTTATAAGAGCTGACGAAATATTATTAGAGTCATCTAAAAAAGTAACTGGAGCTGAGAAAAATTTTGCATTATATAAAGAGATTAATGCACTAGAAACAGAGGCAGGATTGCGTACAAAATCTCTATTAAACACAAAACATACTACATTAAAAGTAAATGTTTTTGGTAAAAAATCTATCACAGAAATGACAGATGATGAACTACAGCAATATAAAGCACTTATAGATAATCAGCCTTCGTACACTACAAAACTACACGATGAAAATGGTGGTATTGTATTTGATAATAATCCAGTTATAGGAAACTTTAAAAAGTTTATGAATAGAATTATGCCTGTAAGTACTAAGTTTGGTAATCTAGGTAGAGAGTTAGGTAGTGAAGCTCTTATAAAGGTGGAAACAGACTTAACTCAGATGACAAGATTAAGAGAAGAAATTAAAGGTAGTTATAGAGCATCAAGAAATGATATGACTAAAAAATATGACTTCTATGATTTAACAAAAGAAGAAAGAAATGTGTTAGACAAAGAGTTAATATATCATATTGATGATAGATTTGTAGACTTAAGAAGTCAATTAAATTCAAGACAACAGCAAGCTTTAAATGATGTAAAGCGTATACATGAAAAATTTGTAGGAGATATATATGACCAAATGAAAAAAGCTGGTGTACAAGAAAAGTTTTTTGATGGAAAGAATTTTAAAAATAAAGATATTCAAAAAGTAAAAAACTTTGTAAGTCTTACTGTGTCAGATGAAGCAGCAGACTTATTATCAAAACAAGATGGACCACTTAGAGATTCTATGATTGATGCAATACTGAAAACAGACAAAAGGTTTAAACGTGGTGGAGAGTTCTTTGCTTCCAAAGACAAATACAAACAAGCTGGTGAAATATTAGATGAAACACTTTCACACAGTGCTAAACATGGTATTTATGGGGCTCAATATTCACGTACAGCTAAACTGCCTCCAAAGATATTTTTAGATGAAAATGGTGGCATAATATCTGGTGTAGATAATATGAAGCTTAAAATTGGTGATGAGTTTAATGGTGTAAAAATAGGTAAAGTTGTAGATACTTATATTGAAGACTATGGATTAGCAATGGATAGATATGCTGGTAGAGCAGCTAGTATTACATCTACTACAAAATTCTTTGGTCCTGAAGGCGTAATTAAAGATGGTAATTTTACAAAAGAATTTACAAAAAGAATTAGACAGATAGAACAAGAAGTAGGAAATATACAAGATATAAATTATATCAAATCAGAGCTACAAAAAGATATGGATATAGTGTTAAGAGGTGATGCTTATGATGATATTGTAAGTCCTGTGTTAAGACAAGCTACGGCTTGGACAGCAGCTACTGGTTTAAGTAGTCCTAGGTCAGCTATAAAGAACTTCTTTTTAGGTCAAACTCAGAATATCACCACATTTGGTGGTACAAAATTTATGAGAGCTATGGCTAAAATGGCTACTGATGATAAGTTTCAAAAGGCAGTGTATGAAAGAGCAGTAAAGATTGGTGCTTTAGATGCAGGAGAACAATTAGTAGAAACAGTAGGTATACGTGGTCAAGGTTTTCAAGCAAGAGCACAAAGAGCACTAACATTAGGAATGAAAAAGACTGAGCAAGCAAACAGATTGCTTTCTGTTGCTGTTTCAGAAGTTGCAGCTGATGATGCGTTGAAAGTATTAGCTGGTAAATCAGAAGGTTTATTTGCTAATATAGATAAATCTTCTGCAAGAAGAATATTAGAAGACGTGTTTAAAGTTGATGGATGGGAAAAAGCAGTTAAAAGAGGTTCATTTACAGAAGACCAATTAAATCAAATATATTTTAGAGGTCATACTTTAACACAAGGTTTAGCAGACCCAACAGCTCTGCCAAGATTTATGAGCAATGCTTATGCAAAACCATTTACATTGTTTTATCGTATTGCTTATCGTATTACAGAAAATGTATACCAAAATGCATATAAGCCATTAGTTCAAAATGGTGAGGTCGCACCAATGTTAAGATATATTGGAGCATCTGTTGGAGCAGGAGCAGCAATACAAAATATGTATTATACTGTACATAACACAGACCCAGACAAATTTGTATCAGCACCAGAACGTTTTTGGAATTATTTTGTTGATGGTGAAGGTTTAGGTATTTTTTCAGCACTAGCTGAAACTAATAGACCTATTGCACAATCTCTTACACCAGCTATTGTACAAAATGGACAAAACTTATTAGGAGCAGCCTCATTAGTTGCACAAGGTGTGTTCGCATCAGAAACTCCAGGACAAAGAGAAGTGCTATTAAAAGAAGCAGGTAATCAGATTACTAAAGCAGTTCCAATAGCTAATGATATTGTCAATGGTATTAGAAAAAGAACTGATAAAGAAACTGAAACAAGATTTAGAACATTTAGACAAAAACAAGGTGCATATAAAAGCGACATCTTAAATACAGAATATAGTGGTAAATTTAATTATAGCAACGCTACTACAAAAAGTCTTATGTACAGACAGCTTCAAGCGAATCTTTATAGTGACAGAAGCTTAGAACAAAAAAACAAAGACTTCTGGGCTGCAGTTACTTACATACAACATCAGTATGAAATGGCTAACACCACAAGAACTAGCAAAGTAAAAGCTTTTAACTACGCATATAACAGAGCTTTAGATTATTTAGAAGATTCAGAACCTATCAGTTTATCAAAAAGAAGAACACAAGGTAGAAAAACATCTGATTATGATGACTTTGTTTCTAGATTAAATAGTGATGAATTACAAGAATTACAAGGACTAGAGCAAACATATAAGAAAAAGCTAATAGAGTACAGACAATACGTCAAAAGTCAAAAAAATAAGTATCGCCCTTAAAAAAAGCTTGCGAGAATGCCCCTAGAAGCTCGTAAAATAAATTCTTTGATATAACTATCGCCTAAATAACGAAAGTTCTGTGATGATTGAATTAGATGCCTTAACTGAATTTTAGGCTAAATTTAGTCTAATTTCTTATAGAAATCGTTTAAACGGTCTCTAAACTTCTGTTTTGCCTGTTCTGGTGTGTCTAATATAGATGCACTATCACCATGATAGCCCACATCAAACTTACAAGTTGTTCCATATCTGTTTTTAGCTATAATAATCTGTTGACCAAACTCTCCATGTTCAGCTTGCTCATATTCATATACGTATGGATAATAGTTAAAGATTACGATTTCTGCATCTTGCTCAAGATTACCAGACTCAGCAAGGTCGCTGAGCCTTGGAATCTTATCTACACGATGCTCTATGTTACGATTTAGTTGAGAGACTAATATAACAGAACAATCAAGTTCTTTTGCAAGCCATTTATATCTTCTTGTCACTTCGGCGATACGATGTCTAACATCTCTATTATCACGCTGTGAAAATTCAATAAAACCTATATGGTCATCAATGATTACATCAGGTCTTATCTTTTTGGCTTCTTGAATGCCTTCATCTAGACCTCTTAAATTATCAAATAAATGAAGCGATTTGTAATACTTTTTTATAAAATCTAAACCTTTTTCTATTTCTTCTCTATGTTCTGATGCATTATTACGCATTTGCTTGTTTGGTACAGAAGTATGCATTGCTAAAAACTTTTTAACAATCTCTACTTTTGGCATCTCTCTACTAATAAACATAACCTTTTTGCCATCAAGTATCATATTCTTGGTCACATTAAGAGCTAAAGTACTTTTACCATTCCCAGGTCTACCAGCAATAATAGATATTTCACCTTTGGTCATACCAACAATAGCTTTATCAATAGATGCAATACCAGTTTGCACTAAATTCTTTTTTGCAAAGATGGCTTGTATCAGCTCATCATCAAGTCCTTCCATAGACTGATGTTCCATTTTAATCATATCGTGAAACTTCTCTGATATTTTACCTAGATAATCAATGTCAGATGACACATCCTTATATGATGTATCTTTTTCTAGCCTATCTTTAAATCCAACAATACGCTTCCATAATTGTCTTCTTACAAACAAATCATAGATGGTCTTACAATGTGTTTTAAATGTTGCTTCTGTTATAATGTCTCCTTGAAGACCAGAAACATAATAAGCAAGCTTATGACCTTTCTCTCCTAAAAAGTTTGATACCGTAGCTACATCTATATCTTTGTTAGATTCATACAAATAATACATAGCTCCCCAAATATGTTGGTGGTCATCCATATAAAACACTTTGCTGGTAGTAATAAAGCTTAATGCTTCTTGCATTTTTTCTGGGTTTTTAAGTACACACCCTAAAACTTGTTTTTCAGATACGCCACTATACATCTTTGACACATCTATATTTTTATCAAAAGCATCCATCTAATCCTCCTTTAAATCTGGTGGTAAGCTATCTAATCTCTTACGCTCTATAATTAACTTATTCTCATACTTCTTATTCTCATTCCTTAATATACCTATAAAATAATATACATCATAGCCTTTTCCAGCTAAATCTTTGCGTTCCCAAATAGTAATACAATGTTTGACTATTTCGTCGTCAATATCTTGACAAGCCTTAAGTAAAGTATAGGTAGTTAGGTCATCAAGCGATGATATGAAGAGGTCGTTTAAACGCTCTAATGTATTATCGCCTACATTCTTTTGTAGCCTTTCTATCATCTTCGGATAGTTTTTCAAGGCATTTGACCAGCCACAAGCTGGACATCTCATTTACGCTCCTTACAAGGAAGTTCTTTTGGACATTTACGTTTTTCCATAGGAACACGCTTACCTAAGAACTCCCTCATAGGAACTTTCCCTTTTGGCAATGTATAGTACCTCCAAGGTCTTTCGCATCGTGGACAACGATAAGGCTGGAACTTTGACTTATTGCTGTAAGATACTTCATTCTTCTTACGCTTCTCTGATTCAATGTATTCATCATCAAACCACTCATCATCAAAGTAATGCTCTAAGGTCTCTTTAGAGTACAGAGACTCATAGATATATAACCAGACTTTTTCTGCGAATTTTTTAATCATCGCAAACTTCACAATTAGGATTTACTTGTGAGAGTTGCATATCTTTTTGTTTCTGTTCTTTATCCATTGCTTCAATAATCTTTTTAGCAATATCCATAAGAACATTGATTTCGTTTGTGCTTAAATCAATTTTCATAGCTATACTCTGCTACTACTTTACCCTGAGGTGTTGATATATGGTTAGTTTTGATAGGATGTCCTTCATTACGCAAATCCCATATTCTAGCACTTAAACGAAAACAACCAAACTTTTCTAGGGCTGATATTGGTGTAATACGCTCACCATTTTTTAAAGCCACTAGAATCATGTCATTCTGTGTTCTGTTCATCTTCTGTTTTCTCCTTATCACCATCTAGTTCTTTAAGAACATTATTAATGTAGTTGTTAGCCAAAAACCTTTTTTCATTAAGTTGTTGCTCTAACATTTGTGTTTCTTGAGCTATTTGATTAGCTCTAATGTAAGCCATTTGTCCTTCATTACTTAAGTCGCTCAAGTAGAACTTAATCTCTTCTCCATCACGATTAATGACTTGCTCACGCTCTTGTGGTTCTTGTATAGCTTTCATTTCTTGTTTTGCCATATCAAGCTCTTTCATTTTTCCCATTGTTATTCCTCCATATTTAAATCGGCAAAATTTGCTCCATCATAACACTCAGAGCATATACCTGTTTTTTCTTCTTCTATGAATGAGTTTCCGAAGGGAGGGGCTGTACAGCAAGAGCTTTGCCAATCCCTGTCTTCACACATTTCACACCTGTCAATAGAGATAGTAGGGCTATCTCCTTTTATATTATTTCCACAATAAGAACATTCAATTTCAGGAACATATATTCCGTACTTATCGCTTTTTTCTTGTTGTACAAATTCTAAATAACTCATTCTTCTGCATCCTTAAATTGTTTAATCATCGCAATTAAACTTAAGTAATAATCCTGAGACATGATAGCTAAATCTTCACCTCTGTCTTCACCTACAAATTGTACGTGTATTTCTTTTGTTGGTTTTAAGTGCTTAGCTAATACTTTTCTTTTCTTACATTGAACATAGATGTTATCTTCAATAACCATATCTACTTCTTGAGCTAAACCTCTTGACCTACCATCACTACCCCAAGTTCTTTCTGCTTTTAAATCAAATCCTTGTGCTTTTTCAACACATCTTCTTTCGTAATACGTTCCTCTTAATTTATTCTTCGCTGGCATCGTCAAACCTTCCTTTCCAGTATTGCATCATCCATAGTTTATCTTTCATATTATGTCTAATATCCATTCCAGCAAATATCCACCAAGCTCCATACTTTTCTCTAAACTCTTCTGCTGTTTCTTGTCTCCATTTTTCGTCTTGGACTACTAGACTTTTTCTTTGTTGTAAATGCTTTGGCACATTTTCTTCTTTTCTTTTTTGCCAAGCTAATTCTCTTGTATTTAAATCCATCAAACCCCCCAATCGCTTATGTCGTGTTCATCTTCAGATAATCTAATTATCTCATTATATCTTCTCTCTTCGTTATCAATACGTTTGCGTAGCCATAAATATCCTTGGTATAAAAAATATAATGTTGTTGCTACTACAATAAAATCAATCATGTTTACTCCTTTCAAGTGATGCGTGGGAATCTAGTATGAGATGTAGTAGATGAGCTAAGAGGTATAAGACCCCCACGCTTATTATTTAATTAAAATGGTAAATCATCATCCTCCATCAATGATTCTTTACCTCTTGTTTCTGCTTTTAATATCATCTTAACTCTAGGTGTTTTCATATCGTTTCCTTCTCTTCCTACCCACTCTTCAATTACTACTTCAACATCAAATAGAAAGCGTTTAAACGACTCTAAGTCAAGCTCTGGTAATATTAGTTTATCATCCCTTTTTTGAACCATATCCATCATATCACAAAGAGCGTGATAACCAGCATTACTTCCCATATCACTTTGTAGTTGTGGGTATTTTGCTGGGTCAGGTTTCTTAAATCTAAAAAACCCTTTGTGTTTAACATCCTTACCTTCAATATCAAACACTGGTTCATAGATGTCAGCTAAAAACTTACCACTAACTACTATGTCTTTTTTAATATTTAGGTCTTTTACAAGTACACCATTGTACTTTCCAGCTTTGACAGAACTTCCACCACCCTGTGATTTTGGTTCATACCAAGCATCTTGTCCAAATATATTATCTAAATCAGTATTATCCATTATTTACCTCCTTTTTAGGTTTCTTCTTTTGTAGCTGTTTTACATAGCCATTAAAATTATTTGTGTTTAGTTTTTTATTTCTTATTGCTACTTCAATGCTTTCAACAAAAGCTTTGTCTCTACCTTCTAACAATGTCATCAAGTAATCATATTGTTCTTTTGATATTTCTTGAGGTTTATCATCTTCTGGTAAATCTTCGCCCCTGTAAATATAAAGACCAAGACCAAATAAAGCAAAACATTTTACCAAACATCTTTTAATAGAGTTGTTTATCTGTGTTGCTGTTGGTTCTTTAATAGCTTTGTTATAGTTATCCATAACAGCGTGAACTTCTGTTCTTGTAATGCCTTCAATAGTTACAGATACTTTAACAAAACATCCACTATCTGTTATCATATATGGACATTTATGCCATCCAAAATCTTCTCCTTTATTCATAGGTACATCAAATTCGTGAGTTTCCCAAGTAGCATCTGGAAATTCAGATAGAACATATTGAACTGCATCACTCCAAGATAGATAATCATAATTACCTTTCTTTTCTTTGAACTCATTTACATTTATTTTATTAAGTGTTTCAAACACTGATAGTTTCTTTGTCATCGTAGTCCTCCTCATATAGTTCTATAAATTTATCTACACTCACCCAGCTATCTGAATTACCTTCGTATACCATTGGTATTCCAGCTATATCTGGTCTCATCGTAAAGTCTCCGTAATTATTACTATTCGCCCAATCCATTAACATAAGGGCAAAGTCCTCTGACCTCACAATATTTTTCACATTTTTTTCCGTTCCAAGTTTCTTCATCATTACACCTCCTTGGTATTGTGTTAGTATTTAGATGTTCTAAAAGTACATCTCTCTTGCTTGTAAAATACGAAACAATTTCTTCATTGTCAACCATTGGTATATTAACAAAATAAATATTTTTGTCTATCCCTCTGGCAATAGCTGAATGTGTACCAGCATCTCTGACATTCATTTGTAGTTTCATTGCTTTGACTTTGTGTCCTTTTTTCTCTAATAAATATCTATACATATTTACTTGATATAGCCAGTCTCCAAAGTCTGCCTTGCTTTCGTCTCTATGAAATACTTTAACCTGTTTAAACGCTCCCTTCCTACCCCAAGCTCCTGACTTTTTGTATCGTTCACCTGATGGGTCTGGCATCATAATATGTGTCATTCCTAATACTTTAGATGCCTTGAAACTACCTGTGTTTTTATAATCAATAAGCGTTTCCGTATCTTTATCATAAAAGTCTAAGATACCTGTAATATCTAATCCTTCTAATTTTTCTTCTTGTATTGCATTGTTATCAAGCTCTTGACTTTCTAAGTGCAAGTGATGAATAGTTCCCATAACAGCAAATGCCATATCCTGTGGGTCAACATAATATTCTTCAGTTCTTTTTAGATAAGCCTCACAAGTTCCAGATAATAGTTCTGTTGTGCTTGGAGGTCTGTCGTTTGGTCTCTGGTCTGACATCATTTTTAATGTAGCTACACTCATACAACGCTCTGACATACGACACTTTTCTATGCATCGTTTAAACGTAATTTGTTCTCCATCTGGACAAATAAATCCTACTGCTCCCATACAAACTCCTTTGTTAAATATAGGCGTATTACCCTATCAATCCGTGTCCACCCCTGATGCAGTCCTGAAACATACACCTAGGTACACTATGTCAATCTCAAGGTATCTCAAGGAATTTAAAGAGCCCTACTAGACAGCTCACACCTTATCATACGCCTATACCAATTTTCAAATTTTTCTGGAGTAGGTCGCCAAACCAATGTATTTGCAGAAAAAATAATAGCTAAAACGTATAACAGAACTTATGAAGGCAAACAGGACTGGATACCTGCAACACTCCTTTTAAGTGCTATTAAATTTATCTACAATATCTACTCCAGGCTGACAATTTATATATAAAAAATAAAAGAGGCAAGAAATAAATCTTGCCCCTTTCCACACACACTAAGGAGTTCAATGAAAACATCATTGAAGTTGTCGGATTGACAACGCTTTAGTTTAACACCTTTACAACTTGGTGTCAAATGAATTATAAATTATTTTTTAGATTAATTAGCCTATGACCTTTACTCATATCAAACTCTATGTCATAGTCTTGCATCAGTCTCAATATCGCATCTTTTTCGTTTTTAGCTACATAGTGATAGGTAAATGAGTTTTGCTTTTTTGGTATAAAGAATACAAAACTTGCAAGTTTCCCACTATCAATCTTCTTATATGTCTCAATATCTAGCATCGTTAAATCCTCATATTGTTATAGTTATAGTCTCTCGTTAATAATATACATTAGTTTGTTTGTCAAAGTCTACTATTATTTTCACGGCGTTTAAACGCTCTTTGCGTTATAGATTTTTTGAATTTCTAACAGCTGTTCAGTAAACGCTTTTATAGTATATGGTATATCAATATATACTTTTTTAAGTCCTTTGTCATCTGTTTCCATAACATAAAACAGCTCTTGCTTTACGATAGGTATTGCATTGCTATCTAAGTGGTCTTGTAATTTTTTTACTTTACCTTCAACAGCATCATTATAGTTTTTGTTTTGTAGTTCTATATCTTTTTCTTTTTTCATTTTTCCTCCTCATAAATATAACCAATAGTTTCTCCACTCATTTCGTCTATTAAATCATAATCTATATAATAGGTAAAGTTTTTGTTTGGTTGTTTTTCTTTCCATTTATCACAAAGCTCTTGTGCATAGCTTTCTACATCGTGTTCAATGGGAATTGAACAAAATTCCTCTACTACATTTACTTCTACATCTATTTTCATTTCTATTGTTTTTCTATTCATTGTTCCTCCTTTTCCTCCTTATTGATGATTGCATATTAAAAAACATAAACTCAAATCCAAGCTTATCTAACTTGTCAATAAGTTTACTTATTTTTTCTTGTATTAAAAACGCCTCGTCTGATTTACTCATTGGCTTAGTCCTTTCATTTCATCCCAAGTTTGTATATATGAACAATAGCTACAAGCTTTTTTATCTCGTTTAAACGCTGTCTTGCTCATCTCATTAATTTTATCTATCAGAGCTATTGCTAGCTCCTTACGACCTCTTATGATGTCGCCTGTATCATCGCTCATTAAATCTATCTCAGTCTCTGGTACAAGCTCTTCATCTAGATAGTCTCTAATCTCTTCTATAATCTGTTTATCTGTCATCATCTACCTCCTCTGTTAAATAAATTAATATTTCTTCTGACTCATCCCAAATGTCAATAGATAATCTTTTTTCTTTTGGCAAGCCACACCTATTACCCCAATCAGTGCTTGTTGTCATCTTAAAATGACAATTTTTAAATCCATCTAACTCATCTTCTGGTGGGCAAATTAATAGCTCTTTATTACCAAACACCTCTTTTATTTTTTTCAGTTCTTTTATTAACTCATCTATCTTCATTTCCACACTCCTGTATGTTTCTTATTTTTATCTTCAAATAGCTGTCTTATAGCTCCCATCTTCAAATCAAATTCTTCTACCATATCATCATCAGATAATAGATAGTTGCCCTCATCATCTATGTAATAGTAAACATTTAATGTTATTTCAAATGGTACGCCTTTAGCATCTTTTTTATTTTTCATATCAAACTCCTTTGTTAGTTTTAGTGTTCTGCTAGCTTGCTAGCTCTTTGTTAGTTTAGCTAGTATGTTAGCAACTTGTCAAGCATTTTCTTTTAATTTGTTTATTCTCTCATCAAACTCTTCTTCTGTTTCGTTTAAACGCTTTATGTTTTTATAGTCATCATAGATTTCTCTAGATAGTTTTCTAACTCTACCCTCTCTACCATCATAAGTTTTAAAAACAAACCAGCGTTCAACTTCAGTAGTCTGCCAAGCCATCATTATAGCCTCATTTATATCTTCATCAGATAAAAATCCATCTATCTCAATCTCATATTCACAAGTCCATAATCTAGTTTCTTTTATTTTGTGTGTTTTACTCATACTTCCTCCTTTTCAAATAGATGTGTTTCTAATTGTTTTATATCAAACTCTTCAAGAGTTTCTTGGTTGTCTTCATCTCTTTGGGCGTTATTTTGTTTTAACCATTTATCTAAATCATTAGTAATAGCGACATAATGTGTTTCTGAATTGTGATGCCATCTTATTATATATAAGTCGTCTTTACTTTTTCTGCTAAATGTTTCTTTTGAATAATTCATACTTCCTCCTTTGTTATATTGTGTAAAAATGTTGGTGGTACAAATACTTCTTGTTCTTGTTCCCAATAAACTAAAAAGTCAAGAGCGTTTAAACGACCTGTGTAAACTACTGGTTGTTTGTCTTTCTTGACCTTTGCAAACCTAGTTGCAAACCAATGAGCTCTGTTCTTATCCAGTGTCCAGCTAAAGCCGTGTTCATACTCTCCAAGCGTACCTCTGTATAAGAGTATCTCATCGTGTTCCATCAGTATGTCTTCGTATATCTCATACTCTTGTGTGTTCATACTAAATCCTATATCATCGTAGTAGTAAGTCAGTATAGCCTGTAAATCTTTGTTCGTCATCATCGTGTGAACATTGTCAATAGCTGTGTAGTCTTTTCTAAAGTGATGCCAAAACTTTGATGGCTCTATCTTGTTCTTAGCTAGGTCTTCAACCATCATAGCTATGCCACCCTCTTTAAATTTGTAGTAATCATTTATTGTGTCTTCCATATACCCTCCGTGTGTGTTAGTGAGTTGCTTGACATTAGCCAATCCTACAACCAATGTCAAGCTATTTATTTGACGCCGTTTAAACGATGTCTATAACCATATTGAACATTGATTAGTTTGTAGCTTAAAGATTTTTCTCCAAGCTCTAATCATCAAGTTCCCTACAATCGTTATTACACTTATCCAAGTAAAGAATAACAAGATGCCTTCCAGAAATATATGTCCAGCATTAGTTAGATATGTGTAGTCGTGATGACTTAATAACAGCACTAAAAATACACATACCATTTGAGAGTAGATAAATATATTCATCAACACTCTGTTTGTATTTGTTAAAGTTTTACTTAAATCGTTTCTAAATTCCATTTGTGTTTTATTCATATTGCCTCCTAACTACAAACTTTAAGAAGTTTTTTACCTATTTTTATGTAAAGTGAATCTCTATCTTTAATACTTATTCCTTTACAACCAGTTTTACGAGATTCTCCTACAATCGTTTGAAGTATATTTAATTCTTCAATAGTTAATTCTAATCTAATTTTTTTATCTTTAATCATTTTATTCTCCTTTTGTTTAGGGGGTATTTCTGCCCCCTTGGTTTCTTTGTTAAGCACTAATATATCCACTTCTTGACCAGTTCCAATGTTCTCTATCTTGAACAATGTCTAGGTAAGCTGTCTGAAAGCTCTTTGCTTTTTCATTAATGTAGTAAGATGGGTCATATCTATGACCTCTGCTTTCTTTACGCTCTTTCTCATAAGCTTGAAAGCTGTCAATCAAGTTCTTTAACATACCAGCAAATCTGGATTGTTGCTCATAAGAACCCTGTCCTAATACATTGATGCAAACCTGTCTAGCTTTTCTAAACTTTTTCTTGATAACCACTGGGTCGTTTAAACGGCTCTTGTACATTGCTGACAATTTTGACCAGAACTCTTCTTTGATTTGTTTATCATCCTTCCACTTCAGATTATTTTCTAGGTGTTGTCTTCTCTCGCTTGCTTTGTCTTGAGCTGTCATATACGGCATATCTTCTTTCAAAGATAGGTGTAAGTATTTGACCACTAATCCATCTTCATTGATTGCTCTTCTAAGACCAGCAATACTTTGCAAACCTCTGATGTTTCTACCAAAAGTATGTGTAGTATAAGAGTAAGAACTTTTACCACATATAGTAGCTGTATATTCTCTGCCTCCGTGTGCCCCTCTATGTCTAAGCCAATCCTCTCTGTACCACAATGGCTTACCATCTTTAAGTACCAATACAACATCATCTTTACTAATAGAGATGGTCTCATACCAATCATAGCTACGACCTCGTAGCTGTCTCCACTCTACATCTTCTTGAGCAATAACAAACACGATACCCTCTTTTGATATGGTGTCGTTTAAACGGAGTTGGCTGTCTTCCAATTTGTTCCAATCTATTCCTAGTTTTGCTCCAAGATTTTTGAACCTTGTAAACTGGCGTCTAGAGTTCCAGTGGTTTAGTTTTAAGTTGTTAATTGTTTTATTCATTACGCCTCCTCGTTTAGTGTTATAACATCAAAGAAAACATTTTCTTTTCTTTCTTCTTTATGATACTTGAAAACTTTTAATGCGTACTTTAATTCATATTTACAAGTGATGTCAAACTCGTGAATTTTTGCATCTGCGTCAATATCATAAATTATAAACTGGTAATCGCTTATTTCTAAGTTTGGATACCAAACTTTGTTTTTAGGTGTTTCTACTTTTTTCATAATACCTCCTAGTTTGTGTGTTAGCTAATACTATTAAATTCTAAAACAAGTGTCAAGACTTTTCTTTGACCCTGTTTAAACGCTCTCTCCCATTTTCTTCAGCTCTTTATTTATATAGTCTAGCATTATCTCTGCTTGTGTGTTTTCAGTTTCAAAGATAGTGTACTCTACTTTCTCTGCGTCGTAATATCTGCCATCATAATCTTTGAACTCTCTATCCATTATTCTTTTGTTGCATCTTAGCGTAGTCTCGCAACTTGATTTAATACCCATTACTATTGTTTTATAATCTGGTCTTTCCATATTGTCCTCCTTTGTTTAGTGTGTTTAAACGA
>Ga0208162_1000916_pt1 | contig 15987 bp, 29 predicted proteins | sample CB_VirMetaG_4_FD_184539 | JGI IMG/M metagenome (GOLD analysis project Ga0208162, IMG submission 184539) | Freshwater to marine saline gradient viral communities from Chesapeake Bay - CB_1508_1M Viral MetaG (SPAdes) (version 4) | ecosystem: Environmental > Aquatic > Marine > Coastal | place: USA... | reverse complement strand
CTGCGCAGCAGCTTGTGCATTACGCCGATAAGCAAGGTGTGTATGCGCTGGCATCTTCAGTAATCAACTGTTACTGAATACTAACCTAATCTTCTTTCTTTTTACGTCTTGACTCTTGATATTTACGTGCTTTGTCCAACGCAGCCTTACGTTTCTCCTTGTCATTCATCTCTGAACCATCTTCTTTCTTGGCATCTTTCTTCTTTAGATACTCAAGAAACTGTGGTGGCATCTTTTTACTACTCATCGCCGACCTTGATTGAGACCACGTACACGCTGCAGAAGCTGTTCGTATTCAGGGCTGCCTTGCTCTGGAATCCTGTTGGCACGTCCAGGACCGAAGTTAATTCCAGAACGCATCTCTGGAATGCGACCCATACCTACGATACGTCCCATTTCTGGACCACGGCCCATTGGTGCCTGCGGTACAAACTCAGGTGAAACTCCTTGTTCTGGGGTGGGGGCTGACTGAGCTTGTTGTTCCATAGCTCGACGACGCATCGCCTGGCCCTCCATTACTTGTTGGCGTCGAGCGCCGTCCATTTGACCTCGGTTACCAGTGTTGGCGCCCATGTTATTTAAGCTTATTCACTTAATTGCATTTTAGCCCATATACTCATAGATGCTTCATGCAAGGGTCCTTCAATAGGATCATCCTTAAAAATAGTGAGCAACTCACGAATGGCTTGGTCAGCTCCAGCCATTAGAAGTCCCTTGCGATCTTTGTTGGAAGTATAGGATTCAACTTGACCAATAGTTGAACGTAACTCTTTCTGCATTGCAGCAATACGTGCTACACCTGAGTCACGCTTGACGGCATAATTTTCAATGTCTTCTCGCAACTTACGAAGATCTTCCTGCATCTCCAGGATTTCATCTAGGAGTACCTTGCGATGATCTGGTTTTGGGTAACGCTTGTTCAACCAAGCTTCACAGGAAGCTATGGAGCCTGAGTATCCGACAAACCTGGCATAAAGATATGACTCAATCAATGAGTAACATTCTTTAGCAAATGCGTTAAATGATTCTTGAGTTGGTGAGTCCTGGTTATCAAGCCAGCGGTCAAACAACTCAATATCGATAAGCTCGTTGAGATTGTCCGTAGTCCCGCGCTTCGTCTTGTTCACTAAATCGTTGTTTTTGCTCGGCCGAAGTCCTTTGTTCGGTGGCTCCTTTTCCGATGGTTTCACGTTCTTGAGCACCAGACTCCTCCATTTTCTTTTTGGAAAACTCGTAAGCAACACCAGCAGCCTGGCGATACTTATCTAAATCAAACCAGTCGTCAGCATCAACCTGACCCTGGGGGACACTACTGGTCATGATAGCGCAGACAATGGAGGAGTGGGGTCTTGTCGACCAGTTATATTGGTTTTTTTAACTTGTCGATCTTTTGATTCCCGAAGACGATCAAGAAGTCCGGTAAAGCCATCTAGGCTAAAACCTTGATTAAGTCCGTCTTGTTCTTGGGGAATTTGCATTTACTAGAAGTTACTCATCATGCTACCAAGGCCGGTAGCAAAGATGTCACGGCGACCTTCAAGGGATTTCTGGCGTTGTTGACGACCTTTGGATGCCTCAAGACGATTGAGCAGTTGCTCAAACTTATTGATGTCAAAGTAGTCGTCGGCGGCAGATTGACCAGCAGGAGTAGAAGACATGTTATAGCGGTAGAAACGCTCTTCAATAATTATAACAACCCAAGTTTATCCCCAGAAACCCGAGACAAGATTGGAGTACAGACTACCTGCTGCACCAATTTTGGCTACTTTCTTACTTCCTTCATTCTTGAGGGACTGAGTCTCTTTATCAATTTCCCCCTGGAGGTTGGTAAGTCCGGCACTGTACAGATACTGCCTGGTATCACGTATATTTTGTTGTTGTGCTTCCAGCTCTGCTGGAGTACCCTTGAAACCTTCACCAAAGTCAGGAGTAGTGATCTTGGTGCGGTCAGCTAGGTTACCGCCGTAAGAAGGAAGAAGCTTGGAATCAAACTTGAAGGTTCGTTCTCCAGTCTTATCCCCTTTTTCGTCAACAGTCTGTTTGCCAAACATCGTGTCATAGTAATTATCCAGGTAGCTTTGATTAAACTTCTTCTGATATTCCTGACTTTTAGTTAGAGAACCTTTAAAGTCCTCCATTGATCCGTAGTACCCCTGCTGGAATCGCTCCTGACCCTTGCTTAGCTCTTCTGCTGTAGCTTGACGCCCCAGAAGCTCTTCATAGGCCGCAGAGATCCCTGTGGCCCTCTTTCCGGGCAAGGCTGCGGTGTACTGTTGGGTGAGTTCAGAAATATCTTGCTCTGGTGGAGTAAGACCATATTTAGAGGCATAGTCACGTAACTGGTTTGCAGCCGATTCGTAACCAATTAAACCCTGAGCAAGTTGTTGTTGAGTTGTAGTTTTTAGTCCTCCATACCCAGCGGCTCCCGATGCTTTACGTGCAGCTTCTTCAGCTTTAGCCTCTGCTTTTTCTTGCTCAGCACGAGCATCTAAAGTTTTTTCACGCTCTTGCTGATACGACAAATACTTTGAGAAGGTATCGTCGGGCGGTGGTGGCGTGTAACTTACCTTTGTGCCTCCCATGGTTCCTCCTTATGCTCTGTAACTAGAAGAGATTGGTCCAAACATAGCATCTGTCTGAGCACGTCTTGCAGCGGTTTCGCGTTCAATAGCAAGTCTATTCTCAAATCGTGCACGTTCTTTCGCTTCAGGTGAAATATCAGCAAGCCTGGCTCGTTTTGCTTCTTCTGAGCCTAGCCCCATACGCCTCTCAGCATACGGACCAACTAAAAACTCTTTACCGGCCTTTTCACGTCCAAAAGCAATATCCCCACCACTTCCAACATCAAACAACTTGTTAAACAAAGCACCAGCAAGAGCCCCTTTGTTTTGTTCCCTACCTTCCAAAAAGGCTGCATTCTGTGCGGCAAGTTGTGCCTGTGCAATACTGGCCGCAGTTTTTTGCTGGCCAATACCAAACAAACCACCAATTACGGAACTCCCAAGACCAAGACCAAGACTTAAAGGATCCATACCACCCGCTTTGTTACCACTACTTAAAGAAGAAGGAAGTTTTGTATTAAAACTATCTTGCCAAGAGGGCAAATTAGTAAACGAACTACCACCACTCCAAGAACTCATTTTATTTTAACCAAGGTATTTTTCGGCTCGAAAAGGAGTCATTGAAAAACTCATCTGAGGATAAGCAGTAAGCGTTTGGTTCATAGCGTCAACAGCACTACGAGCACCAAGAACCGTAAGCGCAGCTTGGTTGCCAAATCCTTCGGATATCTGCTTGGGTATATTGGCAAGCATTGAATATTTAAAAGCTTCTCCCACGCTTTCTTTACCTAACTCCTGAGCACGACGAGCTTGACTACCATAATATTCATCATACATTTTTAGTTTTTCTCTGGTTTTATTTAGATCTTCTGCTTGATCACCTACCCCTTGAATAAGAGGTAACAAAGAATATGCTTTTTGCACGTCTGCGGGCAATTCTTTAAAACGTGGATCTAGAAAAAACTTCTTTGCTTTTTCTAAAGCATCACTTTGTCCAGCAAATTGACCGTCCATAATTAAAAACTAATATTAGGAGCTTGAAGAACAGATCCCATATATGGATTCTGACTCAGGGCAGTACGCATGGTGGCACCACGTTCTTGTTGTGCACCCATAGCTAACTTACCCATTGTAGCTTGACGACCCATTTGTTGGTAAGCAGCGGTCTGACTTGCCAGCATTGATTGAGCGTTAGTGAGTTGAGTGCGTTGCATGCGTTCCAGCAATGGAAGCATTGCTTTCTGCTGCTCAACTTCTTGAGTCATCATGTAACCAAGAAGCTCTTTATTAAGAGCCATCTCAGCTCCACCTATTTGCTGGATGTCTTGCAGTTGTTGCTGCCGTGCAAACTCAAGTTGTTTACGAGTAGCAGCAGTTTCAGTTAGGGGTACACCACCAACTTCAGCATCAGGTCCAGCCCCAGGGCGCTGTCCGGCTTCAGTTGCTTTAGCTCCAAATGTACCAACAGCTTGCTCAGCGACACCGCCACCAATCAAACCACCCACAACAGGGAGACCATAGCGTAGGGCGGCACCAAGGGGTTTAGGAAGAAGACCACTTGCAATAGAAGCGACGCCCGTGCCAACACCGCCACCAAGCAAACTTCCAAAGCCGCCAGCCAAAGCACCCATGGGGTCACGTTGCAAGGCTTGCGAACCAGCATAGGCAGCAGCGGTACCTAATGTTCCGTACATACCAGGGCGAGCAGCAATCCTTTTGCCAACCTGACGAGCCATTGGTCCTGCTTGTCCAGCAACAGTTTGTGCTCGTTGTCCCAACCCACTAATAGCTTCTGCGCCACCAGGGCCCATTGTTCGTATCAAATTAGGATCAACACCTTGACGACGCAAGTTAAGTAAACGTTGAAAATCGGATTCGCTACCGGTCATTACGTTGTATACCGAAATTCTTTTATTAACTAGATTCTATCAGGACCAATATTCTGATATTGTTCTTGAGTAGGCAATCTCATTGCATTACCAGCGGCTGATATAGCTTGGTTTGCAAGGACACCAGTAACAGCACCAACTGCTGCACCAGCAACACCACCTGCCAACCCACGTAGAATAGTAGGAGTACGCCTACCCATTACCACACGAGAAACATTTGCTTTTTCTCCGGCAAGTAAACTGGGTTGAATAATTTTTTCAGTTCTAGGTGCACTTGATATACCCAGACGCGCTCCCGCCACACCACCAGCAAGTGCGGTGACAGATGGGATACTTATTGGGTAACCAAGAAGGCGTGCCTCTGGATCACCCTGAAGATTTTCAGGTGTGACTTTTAAAATCCCTAGGGTTGCGGCTCCTACTGGCCCTGGATCATTGTAAAGAAAGTTCATGTAATTAGCATATCGCGCCTTAGTGAGATCAGGGATTTCTTCTCTTGCTTTATCAAATGCCAAGGGGCGACCTGTGCGTCCTTGAAAGAAACGTTGAAATAGTTCAGTGCCGGGCTCAGTACTTTTTGTTGGATCTTCTTTGTCAGGAACGTTCTGCTTGTAGCCTGTTGGGCGCCCAAGTTCGGAAATATTCAGTGGGTTAAATGCACCAGTCAATGCAACGGCTGGTTGAACTGCAGCAAGACCAACTAAACCTGTTCCATAGGGGCCAAGTTGATTTTTGGGATCTACCACACGTTGTAGCGCTTCATCCGCAATAGCAAGCGGATGATTTATGCGCCAATAAAACTTACGACTTTCATCAGTGGTAATGTCACCCAAAAGACGTGTTGCATAAGCACCAGCAAATGCAGCAGGTGCTTCACGTGCAGTGATACCAGCTTGTCTCAAACCCTGTTTGAATTCTGGATCGTAAAAAACATTACGTCCATAATTAGCTCTTTGTTGTCCCAATTGAGACATCAAGTTTTTAGCCGCTTGAATACCGCCCGAGAATCCCTTGTGAAGTGGTTGTGCCATAACTATGCCAAGAGTTCTTTCATCTCAGGAGGAAGTGTTACCCCTGGGTAATGGAACGCGGTCTGTTCAATTCCCTGCAACTGAAACATTGTGTTAGGTGCCAGGGACATACCACCCATTGGCATGTTATTTACACGGTGACGCTGCAAAAGTTCCTGTACAGTTTGTTGAGCTTGGCTCTGTTCCACAGGCATTACTTGCTGTTGCTGTGCCATTAATTGGGCGGCCTCCTCTTGTCTTATTTGCGCTGCCTGTGGTGTCAACGCGCCACCAGTTACAAGATCAACAGCAAGAGGAGAAAACAGTGACGCGGTAATGTTTGCCCCTGTCTCTAAGGCAGAAGGAGAAAAGCGTTCTGTTACTTTTCCTGTAGCTACATTAGTAACTAATTCTTTTGTACCAGGACTTATTTTACGGGCTATCCTCATGACAGGATAGTTAAGTAAAAAGTCACCAGCACCGTAACCAACAGCACCCATTGGTCCAGCAGCAAGACCACCAATTAAAGCATTGATGCCAGCACCAGGTAAAGCATTTTTAGCAACATCGACAGAGCTTTTGCTCAATAATTTTTTTAATAAATTGTTAATCAGTTTACCTTTCATTTATATAACCCTTTAATTTATTTTACAAGCAACAACTTGTTAAGCAATTTTACCAGGGGCTGGATTCTGTTCAACCTGTGTGACAGTCTCTTCTCCCTCATTTTCTTCACTACGTACGTTTAAGTCCTTGCGTTGCAATAGCTGTGCAACAGATGCTTTACCTTCAGCTTCATTGTCAACGCGATTTTCCGCAACACTCATCAAGTAACCATTCGGATCAGGGTTCTTCATGCGTGGCATCGGATTTTTAGCACGCTTACCTGGATTGATAGTTGGACTTACGTTGTAAGCATCAATCCACTCTGGATTGAAATCAGGTTGATTCTGTGGGCGATTACGAGTAAGTGCACGGCCTTCATTAAAGTCATACGCTTGCGGCCTATCAAACCTACCTAAGCCTTCAAAGAGTTCATAATCTTTGGGATCCAGTTGGTTCTCATCGTCAAAAAAAGGAGAATTACCCACAAACCTAAGACGTGGGTTGAGGGTTGCTTTTTTTGTTTGCAAGGCATTAGTTAAGTGCTCCGCTTTGAAGCGTGAGGGTGTCCAAGGGGGAGCACCTGTTGATGGCTTAGAAGCAAACAAATCATTGAAGTTGAGCTTTCTAACGGCACGCCCACTTTCATTGAAAGGATTAGTTAGGTAACGACCAAGCTCAAGCCGATCATCTTTTGCCATTATTCCTTATCCTTTTTTTTGTTATGTAATCCTACCAAAGTTTGGCGCAACCGTGCTTGCTTCACTGTTTTGTCATCGTACTTGGTGGGTTCGGCAAGTACGTTCTCCTGTAGTTGAGCAGAGGTAATTCCTTTACGTTTTGCCTTGGCGGTGAACGCACCTTCTTTTAACTCAGCTTTTTGAATCCACTTATTTGGTTTTTTCTTTTTATCAGCCATAATTAGCGATTGCGACGTTTGCCTGCACGGCGTCCTGACTGTGCCATCAATTGACCCATTGCATTTGATATATCTTGATCATTGGCTTTAAAACCATATGCACCCGGTGGTTCTACGCTAGCACGTTGCGCTTGACGAGCAGCTAACGCAGCATCCATTTCTTTTAATTGACTGTTTGTAATTAAATCTTCAATATCACTACCAATGGTTTCATTAAAATCGTACTCAGCTACTGTTTTCGCAATCTCTTCATAAGGTGAAAGCCGATCCATAGCAGACAAGGCTCTTCGACCTTGTGTCATTAACTTACCAATATTTGCTTGTTGTACACTACCTTTGGAAACACTAGCTGCTTCACGTAAAAGCCCGTTTAAATCTGCACCTTCTTGTTGAGCAATAGCAGAAGCAAAAGCAAGAACATTTTGTTTTTGCATTGGCTTACCGCTGCGTTGACGATAATCAAGTAATGCAGCGCTTAGACGTTTACCGCCTGCCACCTCCGGAGAAATTGTTTCAGTAATAGTCCTTCCAGGTTCAAGTACACCTTGATACGTCTTGGCTCCTATTTTTGTGTCGGGATCATTAACAAGTTGCATTTTAACTTGTTGGACAGGGAGTCCAATCTCCCTTCCACCTCGGCCTGCTATTGGTATCGTACGTTGCGCAGGGCCTGAAACAGTTGCACCTAACCCGTAACGATCACCAAGATCTGTATCTAAAGTTGTTGCGTTAACGCGCACACGTGAGGGTTCAGACGTTTGAACAAGAGTATTGGCAACTGTCAATGCTTCGTTAAGGATTGGATTTTTACCTGGCCCACCTGCAAACTCATAGCCGCCCTCTTTTCCTATACGAAGAGCGTCATCAATTACCTTGATGCGGTGACCTGGGATAAGTTGTGAGAACGCATCCTGGACTCCCTGTAAGAATAAATAGTGATTTTTGGTTCCAGGAAGTTTGTTAGTTTCTGGATCACGTTGTAAAGACGACATTGGGAGTTGTGCGTCATTAAGACCAAGAAGCGGAGAACGCTTTTTGCCTGTTGCTCGATCTGTATACATACGCTCATCTGGTACTTCGTAACGAGTTTGCAAGAAGTATTTTGCACCTTCTTTAACTGCTCCAGTGCTGGGGTCTTCCTCTAATACAGTATGTTCCTGAATTAAAGGTGCTTTACGTTGAGGTAAACCACTTGCATCTTTAATAAAATTCCCACGTTCATCTGTCAAGACTGGATTTGTTAACAAGTTACGCAATGCTTGTGACAACGTTACATCAGAAGTAACAGTATTACCTGCACTATCGCGACGTATTACTTGATCAATAATAAGGTTCGGGCTTAAGGTTCCTAATTTTACTTGTTGGTTTTTGGTATTTAAAACGGTAACGTCAAGGTTTTCAAGCCGTCCCAAGGTATCGATTCTTTCTGTAGATGGCTCAAGTAATTTTTTATTGTAATTATTTGTAAGGCGATTGTACAAACCAACCGCTTCATCTGGATTTTGAAAATTCCGATTGGTTTGCGGATTTTTAAATAAAGTGCCATAGTTAGGATCCACGTAACTTTCAAGGCCTGGATTTGCAAGCAACATTAATTTATCAACTTTTAAATATGCATTTCCAGTATCTGTAAGTTTTACCTTTCCTGCATCCATAGCTTCGTATGTATTGTTAAAGAGCGGACGTTCAGCAATCTCTGCAACTTCTCTTTCCTTGCCGCTGCCGTATTCTTTAACACCACCAATAGCGTAACCGACACCTTGGCCTTTGTACCGCGCTCCTTCTTCTGCGCCCGAGGCACTGCTACCAGGCAACGTAACAAAAGGCTCTACTTCGTCCCGTGGGACAAAACCAACTGCTTGACCAATCTCAGCACCAATGCCAGTTCCAGCTTCCCCTAAGGAAGATTGCGTTCCACCGATGTCAGACTTTCTGACAAGTGATCTTGTCTCTGGATCAAAATACAGAGGTTCTAAATCACTACGGTCATAACGGGCTGAAGCCCTGGGCCTTGAAACGGAAATATTTTCTTCACCTTTTGCATTGGTAACAGTAATAACTTCGGTTGGACTACTTTGAGTGCCAGTGTATCCAAAACCTTTTGTTTTAGGAAATTGAATTTCACCACCAGAAATCAAATAATCTTTAATACTGTTAGCGTTATCAGCAGTTAATAATTTTTTTCTAACGTGCTGAGTAGCAAGACGATGAACATCCGGATTGCTAATAAATACATCCGAAATGTTTCCTGTTGAAACCATAGAACTTGCTAATGCTTCGCTTAGCTCTCTTGGAAAAACCTTTTCATCACCAAGATTTTTTGCAATGATTTCAGGTCTCAATAAATTATTATCATCAAACAAAGCTTCGTTATATTCTTGAGTTATCGGGGCCGGGGGAGGAGTTTGCTTGCGTTGTTTTGCTTCTTTTAGTTTTTCTGCCGCCAGGGTGCCGACTGCTTCTGGATCAACACTAGACGCTACCTGAAAATTAAAACCTTCCGGCAAAGGGGCGTCTTCAGTCGAAATATCAAGAGATTGCCTTGCTTCATTTAAAGCCTGTTGACGCAGTGCCTTGCGTTTGTTAAGTTGCGAAACAAGTGACTCAGATGCAGATACTCTTAATGCTGTCCCAGAAGGATCGGCAGCTGTTTTAGCTGCAGATGTATAACCACCTTCCATGACATTTTGCACATCTTTTTGAGAAAGTGAATCAATATTTTGAATAACTTGATCAAGACCAGTGTCATTAGCTTCGTTTTGTTGACGAACTACACTGGGCATTTCTCTTTGCTGTACTTGAGTTAAATCTTCTGGTGCAGCTAAACTGCCAACTGATTCCGCATAAGAGCGTGGAGAAAAAACAGAACGTTGCAAATTTCCCTCCCTGGGAACCATGCGTCCATGGCGACGTATCATCTTGGTATCTGGCTGAGAAGCAAGACCCGCCAAAATATTTTGAGCTTCTTCTTGCTCTAATTGATCAACAACATTTTGTTGACGACGCATCTCTCCTTGCGTCATTCTTCCAGCTTCTAAACGTTTTTCTTTTTCGTAATCAGATTGATATTTGTCAATAAAATCTTGAGCAAAATCTACCTCTTGTGCTGGAGAAACTTGATTATCAGGAATACGAGAAGGTTCTGGTTTAGTTTGTTGAGTGGCTGGGGCCGATTCATTTGCAGTGCGAGGCCTAAAGCGGCCAGCAGTAGCTACATCATCCGCCATACCACCTAAATCAACCTGTCTGACTCCAGCGGTTGCAGATTTGGCTGGCCCCCTAAGCAACTTTTGGATACCCAGGCCACCAGCGATACCCCCAGCCAGGGCAAGACCTACCCCAAGGCCTACAGACAGGGGATCAGGACCCTTGGATTGCTCTTGTTGTGGTGCGCGAAGTTGATTTTGGCGAAATTCCCTGATTTCAGGAACTAATTTAGCCTTTTCATACGGATCATCAGGAATCTGGACACCTGTTGCGCGGCTATAAGCGTAAAAATCTGCCGGAGAAACAGCCATTTGGTCCTATTACATAAACTTTTGCCTTCTCACATTCTATTAGCTAGATATCCAAAGGTTGGATGCCCTATATTTAGTAAAGATACAAGTTTTGGATACTGATGGACGCAGGAGTCCGCCAAAAACGCGTCGAAGCCCTTGAAAAAATCAAGGAACACGCCCTGGAACGTGCAAAAGAAGGTGCCGACTCTTTTGAGGTACGTGATTTTGTAACTTCAGCAAAAAAAGAATTGGCTTATTCACTTCCAGACGAAGAAGCATTCAAGAAAGCGGTAAGAGCAACCCAAGCTTATCAAGGTTCAAAAGCAAAGTAAAATTAAAGATATTTTTTCATTAAGTCCGGGGCCTAAAACCCCCGGCTTTTTGGTGTAAAAATTTGGGCAAAGTCCAAACTTTACATACGTAGTTAGGATTTTATATTTTTTTACAAAATTAGGTTAATTAAAGGGTAAAAAAAATTATTTTTTGCTCAAAACCCTGTGCTACTGACAAAAAACGCCAAGTTTTGGACCTAATTTCCATAAAATTTACCCAACTCTTCCCACATACCCACCCCGAATACAATACCGCATAGAAAAAAAGAAAGGCGGTAAGGGTAGATAAGAATATCGGGGGCTGCGCATCCGTATAACGCAGGGAACTCACTCGCTTTAAGTCAATGACACAAGCAACAACATGGAAGTACAACTGGCGCCAGGCAACGGGCGGCAGGACAGCAGACGCTAAGCTTTTCCACAGCTATGTGGAAGAAGCTTATACGCTTCTTAAGGAATGTAACGCAGCAGACTTTTTGTACCACGACGTACGAAAGGTTTGCCAACCACAGTATCTATTCAGCGTTGTATCAGACATGTCTGAGTGTAAGCTCAGCATGAAGATACATAATACTGAGTCAGGACTACGCGTCATTACTATTCATAAGGTGCGTTAAGATAGGTTGTCGTCCTTGAGATCCCTTGCTATCACTAGCTTTTTACCCTTACTTAGGATAAGTATAGCATGTGGGCAAACTTGATTGTCGACACAATTAGGGCTATGTACAACCAGGGGCTGCGCATCTGTAACACGCAGACAACTCACTTGCCTATCAACATCATGACTGTTAACAACATCACAGAGATCTTTGCAACATACAACACTTACGAACTAGAAGAGCTTCTTCAATTCGTTGAGACTAAAGAAGGTCGCTTTGAGAACTTAAAGCGCCAACTAAAGGAAGAGCTTGCAGTCAGAGCTGATGTTGAAATGTGGTCGCAACCAGCGTAAGCTGGCTTGCCCTACTTTGACTACAGCAACTGCCAAGAAGTTCCGTTCTAACCTGCATCATTCTGAGTGCCAGGCGTAATGCCGGGGATCGAATCCCCCACTCAGTATTACCCCCAGCGGAGATGGGTACCGCACAGCTACATGACTATGGCAATCTTTGCTGTTCATGAGTCAGGTGATTGCGACTGCGTATTCCCTGGCTATGTATCAGTCTGGCGCGATTACGACGACGCATACGCGGCGGCGGGTGAGCTACAGGCTATGGACCCGGAGGCTTTTTACTCCGTTGAGACCATTGAGGAATCAGAACTCCAGGAGTTTTGGTTTCATAACGTGCATCTAGAACTTGCTTGATGGTGGAGGAGGGGTTCGACTCCCCACTCAGTCTTGCCTCCAGCGGAGATAGGCACCGCACACATGGAGAGATCCATGCACGTCTATACGCTCACCGAGTTCAACTCAAGGGCTTACTATGATGAGCCTTGTGTCATTGGCTATTACGCTTCCAAGCGTAAAGCTGAGGCCAGGGCGCTGGAGTTGTCGGCCAAGCAGGCCAAGGAAGAAGAGAAGGATTGGATAACCAGTCCTTGTAAGTGCGGTGATCGCAACTGCGATTATCGTGACCTCTTCTTCAACGAGTGGAGGGTCGACAAGTTTGATCTTGCTGAGCTGTCAATGCGACAGCTTATGAAGATCGAGTTGGCAGACGCCGACCAAGACTAATCTGTTAAAGCGGGTGACCAGGTGCGAACCCTGGTCCAGTTATTACCACCCACCGAGGGTGGTCAACTCAATTACCCATCAACATCATGGATCTCACATTCAACCAAGCAGACTTCCTCATGCATTGCATAGAGGTATTCGTTCTGGGAAATGGCAATGAAGACGCAAAGTTTGAAGACGCAAAGTTTACTGATATTTACGGAAATGTATTGTTAGATAACGATGAAATTACAGAGGTATTTTTAAAGATTCAAGAACTTAAGTTTGCTGCACCTAACTGAGTACCAGGCGTCAGCCGGGAGGTCGAACCTCCCACTCAGTTATTACCACCCACCAAAGGTCGTTACCTTAATCATCATGGCTATCCGCAAAGCAATTGCTACTCAACTCGCCAAAGCTGCCAAGGCTTTGGAAAATGATACAAGCAAAGAACAGGCCGGTAAGTTAATCAATGGCATACGCATTAGTTTAGCTAATGTGATCATGCCTAACATACCGCCTGTCAAGAAATAGTACACACGTACTAGTCCCCCTCCCACCCGCAAGGGTGGGTACCCAATTCAAATTAATTACCATGATTATCTATCAGCCTTTCATTAATTCAACCAGCCGCGTCTCTTGGCGTGGAGGTGAATCAACTCAACTTCACTACGAAGAATTCAACAGTACTCAATGGCGTGCCATTGACGTACGTACTCTTGGTAGTGGTATCCCCAGCGGCATGTCAGAGATGCATGCAAAGATGGTGGATTATTATCACCACTGCCAAGACATGGAATTAGAACGCCGTATGGCAATGGCTGATTAATGTAATGCCTGCACATTCCCATCTGTAACAAGATGGGTTTCTGCAGACTTTATATCTGCACTCAATTCAATCCAACCCAACTAGGACAATGTCTCCTGCAAGTGTTGAACATCTTCTCTGCCATCAAGCACGTTTGCTTGCACGCAGAGAGTCACCTGTCATCGACCAGGAACTCGAGAGCATGCGCCAAGCAGCACTAGAGATTTTCTATCAGTGGCAAGATGGTTTAGTCCAGTTCCAAGATCTAACGCCTTTTGTTGCCATCCTTGAGAAAAAGGTTGATCTCAACCGGTCACTCCTCAAGTGGGAAGAAAGGCACATCGTTGACTGATCCCTGCACCTAACCCTGAGTAACACCAGGGTTTTTTGCAGAGCTCATCTGCTCTGTCACAATTAACTTAACTACAACTCAAATGTCTTACCCTGATCTCCAACAACTTACCTTAGTCGGTCGCATCGCCGCACTCACCGTCATTAAAACGGAAGATGAGCGTGACTGCTTAGTGGTCACGCTGTACCACCGCATCACCACCGATGCCACCATTACCGTCAAGTTCCTCAACAGCAACGGGTTGCTTACTGCCTACACCAATAACAATTTGGTGATTGGCCAAGAGCTAACCGTTGTTGGTAAACTAACAGGCATTCGTGCCTTCTATATGAAGGACGATGTCCTCACACCGCTCAAGCAACCTGAGTTCCAACTCAAGTGCCTTGACTATGCGTTTGGCTCCAAGCCACAACCCAAGGCTCAACCTGAGCCCACACCAGAAGTAACCCCGGTTACCTCCAGGAAGAAGGCAAAGGTAGAACCTACGCTCGAGCCTGTAGCATTCTGATTTCTGCACTAAGGGGCTTCGGCCCTTTCCTGCAGGATTCAATATCCTGCTCAATTTTCACTCTACTTGCATCTATGGTAATTACAACTGACCACAATGCTATAGCTAAAGTACTTCAACAATTTGATATCAAACCAGAAGATTACTATTTGATGTTTGATTCTGATACTAATGCTATTTATATAGTATGGTGCACTTCGGGAAGCAATGCTTTACGATTAGTCGAATCAGAATCATGCATAGATATTGATCTTGCTAACACACAAGAGTGGCAATCTTATGAAGAGTTGCCACCTTTACATTTACTAACACCAAATCCCTTGGTATGTATACGTTACATTCTTGAAACTAACTAATCAATTAACATGAAAGAAATTATCCCACTTGGTAACAACCGATACATTCACCTTGACTTAGGTAAGAAGTATCGTTCATCACTTACCAAGCTCTTGGTGCCAGCTTTTGTGATAGCCATTGCAGCAATCACTACAAGCGCTATCATGGGCGTTGACATCACCAACACTAACTCCGTACCTACTCAACAGCAAACCAAATGAATACCATGAACACATACGTTGCACTCATTGCCGATGCATCCGGCAGGTACTGTCATGTTTACGGAGTCGCTGAGGACTGGTCTGACTACGTTGACCAACTCGAGGAGTTGGGCTGCGAAGTAGTCGAAGACCAAACAGATGACTATGATCTTGATGACCTTGGTATCATCGACGATGAACTTGGCGTGATACCTATCACAAAACTAGTTATGTACACTGACTTTATTCCTTTAATTCCATGTCTGACATGAACCAGGCCAATGTAACTTTACTATCAAAAGTGAATCAACCTATGGAACGCACTACTGAACGCGAGAACTTTTACAGGTGGATTGCAACTTGTCCCTTAACTAACTACGAAATGTGTGATGCAAATTCTATGTCTGTATCATACAAATTTCAATTCAATTCCCCTGAACCGGATATAGATGAGCTCTATGACCAAGTATTGTCTGACCTTCAAAGGTAACCAATACTACCTACGTATTCGTTAATATACCAATACTTCAAACCCTGGGCATCCATACGTAAGTTATGGTATAAGTCCCAGGGCAATCCAATTTTTATACCAACACAACCATGGGCTTCATTGACGAGCAACGTAATGCTGACATGCTTGATGCATTGGCAGACATTGCATACGAACAAGAACAAGCAATGCGTGAATCCGAGCAAAGCGATTGGGATGGCATCGATGAAATTTCTGATGCCGAACGCAACGCCTGTGATCACTACAATGAACGCTACATCTATTCCTACAGTTACCCATGAAACAATCCCTGTCTCAACAACATGATGATGATGTAATACTCTTAGTCATTGCAATCATCTACACTCTGCTCACACTCTTAACTCAACTTATCTCAGAACTATGGCACTCCTACCTGAGCAACACGAAATTGCCAAGGTCATTGGCTACGAACCTCTCACTGAATGTGAAGGTTCAGAACAATACCCAGCCGATGTCGACTACCAAGACGCACCAAAAGGAGCTCTGCCCTGCACAGGTAACGTTTACAAAAACAAGAAGGGTATCCTCCGTTGCTACTGGATTCCAACCAGTGGCAGGAACGGTCAATACACCACGGAAGAAAGTGAAGAACTCACTGGCTGGTACGACGTACCTGACCTCGAAGACATCGAAGAATGGACCTTTGACTCAGTCTGTCCAACTCCTGCAGGAGATGAGGTAGAACCTGATGCACCAGATAGCTGGCTCAGTATCCTTGGCATTATCTAATTGAGAACTCTTCTCAATAATGTATAACAAACCCTGGGCAACCATAATCGCTAG
>Ga0208162_1000915_pt1 | contig 15993 bp, 14 predicted proteins | sample CB_VirMetaG_4_FD_184539 | JGI IMG/M metagenome (GOLD analysis project Ga0208162, IMG submission 184539) | Freshwater to marine saline gradient viral communities from Chesapeake Bay - CB_1508_1M Viral MetaG (SPAdes) (version 4) | ecosystem: Environmental > Aquatic > Marine > Coastal | place: USA... | reverse complement strand
TGGCGATTCATTTGGTAGGCTAAGAGTATCAAATCTATATCCTTTATTTGAAACGACTAGTAGATACGATATAGATAATTCTATTTGGGTAAAAGATCAATTTTTAGGTGGTTCTGTAACACACTCTACAGCTAATGCAACTATACAACTTTCTACAGATACCCAAAATACATCTTCTGCAAAGTTAGTAACAAAGAAGAACTTTAGATATAGTCCCGGTAAAAGTCAGTTGATAATGCAAACATTATCTATTGTAAATCCAACAGAAGCAAACTGTGATAGACGTTGGGGATATTTTGATGATAATGATGGTTTATTTTTTGCAATAGAAGGTGGTGTTTTTGGTGTTGTGTTAAGAAGTGGAACACAAAATACATTTATACCACAAACTAGTTTTAACCGTGATACATTGAATGGCAATGGAGCTAGTGGATTTAGTATTGATTTAACCAAAGCCAATATATATCAGATATCCTTTCAGTTTTTGGGTGTAGGAATAGTTGAGTTTGGTGTTTATTCTCCATCTGGTGAGTTTATAGTTGCTCATGTGTTTGAGAATGCCAATCAGAACACATATAGTTATATGGATACGGCTATTTTACCATTGAAGTATGAATGTGTGAACACTGGAGTAGCTGGTGGTAATAGTGGAATAAATTTTTTATGTGCTACGGTAAACTCAGAAGGTAGTAGAGAATCTTTATATACTATATTTGAAAGTATTCAAACACCAGATTTTGTAGCTACAACTAGTTCTGCTGAAAGACCTATTTTATCTATACAATCTAAGCCAGCAGTTAATACGTTGCGTAATAAAGTAGAGGTGGTTCCACAGAATTTATCAATAGCTGCTGATGGAAAGCCTGCAATAATAAGAATATGGAAAAATGTAGCTACGTTGACTAACTCTTCTTTTACCCCAATGCCAAATAGTCAAAGTTCTGTTCAATATGATACTGCAGCTACTGCATTTACTACTGACGCTAATAGTTTCTTAATATCTTCTTATATTGTATACAATGGTCAAAGTGAAGTTATAAATTTAGAAAACATATTTAGTGCTAATAAACAATCTATAACTTACAATAATGCTGATGAAGCGGAGTCTGTAACTATAACAATACAAAGAGCTTCTACAGCTGCAGCTGAAACTTCTGTGTTAGCTTCGTTAAGTTGGGCTGAGATTAGATAATGGGTTTGTTGATGATATGGGACGATATTCATCGTCACATTAAACCAGGCGGTAAAAGAAGCAAACGTGCTAGAGAATGGTTAAATCAGCATATAGAAGATAATTGGTTTAGTGAGAATTGGATGATAAAATTTGGTAATGAAATATTAGAAAAGAAAATACAAACAAAACATAAGGTTTTAGTCCAGCAAAACAAAATGTCTGTAAAAAAAGTATTAGATGGCATTAAAATAAATGTAAATTTTATTAAATAATAAAAAGGTAATTTTGTAATATGTCTATAACTGAAAATTTATTATCGTTTGACGCTGTTGATACCGGTTCAGTTGGCCAATTTTTTCAAGGTGGTGGTGGTACTCCTGGCCTTGATACTGATATTATTATTGCTGGAACTCAAGCTTTTGGTCGCCGTGTAACTGACACAACTAGTCCTGGATCTGGTGTAGGTCCGACTTCAACCGCGAAAGATGTAACTACAGCTGGTACTCACATAGGTGCGTGGCTTTGGGTAACGCAGGTTGGTGTTTTGTCATCATGGGCTATTATTATATCTGATCAAAATTCTCGTACGAGTATAAATGGAGCTTATTTAGGTAGAACATTTTCAACTCTTGATTATCCTGTCGAAGCGGGATGGCAAAGAGTATGGATTGATGTTAATAATATAACTTTTGATTTAAGTGCTGGAACCATAAGTTTAGCTTCTTTACAGTTTGTTGGTATTTCTGGATGGTTTACTACTACTCCTGGTGGTACAACACCAAACTTATGGATTGATAAAGTTGATTATACTAACGGTACACAAGCAGCTCTTATAGCAACTGGAACTTCACCCGTTAATACTTTTGATGATTTTATTACTGCAGATATAGGAGCATCTAATGCTAATCAATATGGAGTATTTAGAGAGAGAAATGGTATATATAACTGTTTAGGTAGAATAGCTTTATCAGATAGTGCCGCTCAAACTACTTTTATTGACTCTGGTTTTAATATAGCTTTTATACCACAAGCTTATATATCTACTGATTTTTTAGGTATAAATGTTGACTTAACAGCGGCTAATACAGATGTTCAGTTATCAAATGGATCTATTTTTTCAACAGGTGCTACTCCATCTGGTGTAACTAGATCTGGTGATTTTGTTGTTACAGGTGCAGGAAGTGGTGCTTCTCTTACTTTAACTGATTGTTCTTTGTTAGATTTAAGAGTTATTACTTTAAATTCACTAACAACGGTTAATGGAGGTTCTTTAAGATCAGCTGATATTACCCAAGGTTCTTCAACAATTTCAAACGCTGATATAACAACACAATCAGCTTCAACTGTGGCTACAATAGATGATGCTACTTTTGGGACAACAACAGGTTTGAATAATGTTAATTTTAGACAAGGTGGGCTAGGTCACGCTATAGAAATAACAACACCAGGTTCTTACACACTTACAAATATAACTTTTACAGATTATGGTGGGACTCCTGGCTCCAACTTAACTACAGATACTGGAGCAAATGATGCAGCTATTCTAAACAGTAGTGGTGGATTAGTTACTATAAATGTGAGTGGTGGTAACTCTCCTTCTGTGAGAAATGTTACAAACACTACAGCTTCTACAACAGAAGTAGTTGCTTCTGCTAACTTTATTATAAGAAATATAGAGCCGAATTCAGAAGTGAGAATATATGATGTAGGAGCAGATCCAGATGTTGAATTGGCAGGCGTAGAAACAATTGGTACATCAACCCCTAGTAATAGCGTCGTTGTTATTGATACAACTGAATTTGGAACACCAACTAATCCAAAATATACATTAACTTATACATATGATCAAGCAGATGCACCCATTTCTACGGCAATAGTAGTTATGAATTTTGATTTTCAGCATTTGAGACAGACTTTAACTTTAGATTCTGATGGTGTTGATGTTCCAATTTTTCAAATTGATGATAGAAATTATATAAATAGGTAGAATATAAAGAGCTAAGAATATATTTATTACATAAGCTTATTTTAACGACTAATTGAGGGGAAATAAAAGATGGCTATATCAGATCTAGATCTAACCTCGTCTGGATTATTTACAGACTTGGATAGCTTAATAACAAGTATAAGTGCTGTATCTGTGGCATCAAATGTTGTTACTATTAGAACAACAACTCCACACGGATTAACTAATGGAGATTCTGTTACTATTTTTAATCTTACAAATAATAGTAATAGTTTAACTGGAACATTTACTATAGCTGGTGTTGCCGGTGATACCGGTTTTGAGAACATATTCACATATAACAAAACTACTGGTGATTTAGCACAGGAAGCAGCTACAGATCTTTCAGCATCAGAGAAAGCTGGGTTAATAGCTGAGTCCGCAACACCCGGTACTTTTTTCACATCTCAAATAGAGATAGACGCAGTTAATAAAAATTTCAAATTTAAATCAGTTTCTGGTAATGATGTTACTTCAACCGGAAATATTTTAGACGCAGAACTTTCAATAGCTGGTAGAGGTATTCAAGGACAGGCTCTATATTCATTCTTCAAGTTTGCATATAAAACCGTTCCAAGGCTGCCTCAGTTCAACTTCCCAATGTTATCCATTACGAACGAACAGTTTGAGTTCATTAATGGTTGGTATATTGATGATAGCACTAATCTTACACAACAGGTAAGAACAGTTGTTCAAGCAACAATAGCTACTCAAAATACAATAACAACAACAGACACTACTGTTGATTTTAGAAAATATCAAGCCGGTGACGTAATAAGAGTTAATTCAGCTACTAACAATAATGTTACTGGTACAGTTTCAAGTACTACTAAAACTACTATAGTATGCACTGGAACTCCATTTACAAATCAAGGTTCAGCAGAAGAACATACAATAGATGCCAACTTCAGTGTAAACTCAACACAGTTGATTAGAACAGCTGGGTTTACTAGTAGAGATGAACTTAACACATACACTAAACTATATTACTCTGGTGTTATTACATTGGGTAGTTTTGTTGACTTAATTGATCAACCTTACTACATTCAAGAAAACACAGCCACTGCTTCTACATTTAATACGTCATATACTGGCCCTGCTAATCAACCTGTGAGTATTTTAAAAAGAGCAAAAGCTGGCGCAGTTGGTGGTAATAATCAGAATGATATAGGTTTTAGAGCTGGAAACAATGTAACAATAACTACAACTGTTACATTTACTAACCCAGATCAAATCGTGGCTAACTCAGTGGGTGATTTCACAGGTATTAGACCTGGTGATATCATATCTGTCGTTGATGCAGGTGGAGGTAATGATGGTCGATACTTCACTGTTGAAGAAAATGACAATACAACTATTACTACAGTTGAAATAGATGTTGCATCAGATGCTAACAAAACACCAACTATTGATGTTTTAGATTCTATTTCAGCTGCAACAACTGACTTAGCAATATTTTCGGCTGGCGATATTCTAACAATAGAAGACTCAGCAAGTAATAATGCTATTGTTCCAAGAGTTCTTACTATGGATTTTGCAGGTTCAGCACTAGCAGCAGCTGTTGGAAGTTGTCCTGCAGGTTCTAGAGTGGCTTTTTCAATTGACTCTGGTTTAGTAACTGAAAGTAATGTTGGTGCTTCTTTATCAGCTGATAAGAGAAATACTTTTGCTATCTTTGTACGTGAAAGAGGTAAGAGTTACGCAGATGCTGACTTAGCAGATATTGGTGTAACTGAACTTACTAATATCGTGTATCGTTTTCCTGTTACAAACGCTAACGACATTAAAATCTTTACACAAGATGATAGCGAAATTGATCAGACAGATACAGATAATGCAGGTGCAGACCAAACATCACTCTCTGGCGATAATCCTTCTAAGATACAAATACACTATCTAAGGAACCCACAAACTGGTGATGATAATCTTAATATTACTGGAGATTATAACACAGCCGCAACTTATTATTCTGGTGATGTTGTTAGAGTTCCTGGTACAGATACAGGTGGTGACGGTCAAATAGATCGTTGGTGGTATAAGTCTGGTCCTAACGAGGAAGGTAACACTTCTGTAGCAAATGATAATTCTGCAAGCGCTTCGTATGTAACTTTAACAGATAACAACGGAACAAATACACTAGTATTCACCGCAGCGGACCCTGGAGTTGATGGGGGAAAAATACAGATTACTGCTCAAACAACTAGCACAGACTGGACTAACGTTGCCAATGACAGTTATGCAGTTGGAGACATTCTTGTAATAACAAACTCTACCAATAATGATGGGGATAATTATAGAATAGCTTCGTTTGAAAATAATGGTAATCCTAATGATACAGCTGTTTTAGAAATATCAGTAACAGAAGGTGGAAAAACATTTTCATACGATGGAATTAAAGTTTCAGAAGGAGCTCCTAATGGAACAAATGTTGTTCGTAAACAATCTTGGGTTAGGTGGGAAATAACAGATCCACTTCCTTCAAGAGGTGGTTATACTGCTGTTGATCCAGCACTACAGGGTGGTTCAAGAAACGTTAGTGGAACAGGTTTTGCTTTTAACGTTATTATAGACGCTAATGATACGAGAGTTGATACTAGTTCACCTTATGTAGATGACAGCGGTGCTGGTGAAAATGATCGTAATAGTACAACAGGTGTCTATGAGTTTTGTCAGTGGGCACTAAGACGTACAGGGTATTTAAACGAAGCAACAGCATCAAACCCAGAATTTCAGAAAACTGGTGAGATTGCTAACCTTCTTGTTGACTTTGTTGGTGATACACTTGTAACAAGACAGGGTGTTTTTATTGACGATATTACTGTTGCTGATCAGAACGCCATACAGTTTGTTGATTTTGAAGGAACAACTAACATAGTATATCCAAGAGTTGTAGAAGTCGTTATAAACTTTAATGACAACCTTCAATCTGATGCAGATGCTGTATTTTATCTTTATTATAAAACATTAACTGGAGTTAATAATGATTTTGGTGAAATCAATGCCGAGCAGGTGTTGAAAAGTAATCTTACTGATGTTGTTGGTTCAGAAGTTAATAATAAAGTAAGTGGAGCAACTGACAATACTTTCCAATACGCGTATGATGAAGACAATGCGGGTGGAGCTAAAACCGCAGGTGTTGATTTTGATGTTGTAGCTGTAGCTATCGGACTATCAAGTGGTGTTTATGTAAGTTCTGAAGCTACGATAACAACTGCTGGTGCAACTATTTCACTTGTTGCTCCATTGGAAAGAAACTATATAAATCCCTAATATTTTTTATTAAATTTTGTGTGGGTGTTTCGGCACCCACACTTTACATTTTAACAATAAAAGAGGTATTTTATGTCAGACGCAGAAAAGAAGAAAGCTTTAAATGAAAGTATAGCTTATTTTGAAGAATTAATTAATATTGTTTTACCACAAGGATTAGAAGGTGTTCAACCAATGGATTTAATGCGTCATTACAATGTTATAAGAACAGAACTTTCAAAATTATATGTTGATGTTGATTAATATAATTATTATATAAGTATATTTATATTGAAAAATAGTATTATTGCTGTGGAATTTATAAGGAGGCGTTATGGCCGGTGAGCGTAGATTTACGAGAATACCACCAGAAAGTAGTGGTGATCGTATAAAAATGAAACATACAGCAGTTGTTCCTTACGATCAAAAAGCTGCTACAAACATAAATCACGATTGGGTTATTGGTGGTAGTTATATATTTGATGGTGCTGGAGGAGGAACAATAACTGCGGAACTATTAGGTTATGATGATGGAGGCTCAACTGATGTAGGTTTATTATATGTTAGGTATGACGCAGATAATGAATATAATAATGTGGAAGCGGAAGACGATCAAAATATAAAATATGTAACTGGTGCAAATCCACTAACAACAGAACAGATAGCTTATGTTAACGGCACTCCCTATGCTACATATGTTAATACAACAAATATAGTAGGTGACAACAATCCAGAATATGCAGCAAATGTGGATAGATTTGGTGGTTTATACACAAGATTTACAGAAGGTGCGCCCGAACTTACATCATACAATAAACTAAGAGTATCACAACCTACTTTGCTAGCTCAATATGATTTTTCTGAACAATCTTTGCGTAGTCAATTCGCGACATCACAAGAAGGTTCTGGTGAAACTACATGGCAACCAGATTTTGGACATATAAAAATTTCTTCTATTCTTGATGGAGATAGAGCAACTTATACAAGTAGTTTGTGGCATCCATGTCCTGCGGGAGCCGGTGTTTTATTTTTATTTTCTGCAAGATGTGGTTCACTAGGTACATCAACTGACGGTACATTAAGATTTTGGGGTGCTTTTGATGCTACAGATGGAGCTTTCTTTGCCAATGCGCAAGGAACCTTATCCGTTAGACATAGATGGACAGTAAATGGTTTTACAAAAAACATGGCTATTGTTCAATCTGATTGGAATAGAGATACATTAGATGGAACTGGTGGTGCTTCAAATCCATCTGGTATGACTTTGGATGTAACAAAGCAAAATCTTTATTGGGTTGATTTTCAACATTATGGTGGTGGTAGAATACGTTGGGGTGTTTATTATCGTGGTGAAAGAGTTATTTGTCATGTAATGGATATGTCCAATGGTTCAATGGCTGGTAATAATCTTTATAACGCATATAGTAATCCAAGTAGACCTTTATGTTGGTCATGTGCTAAAAGAAATGATAGCGACCTAAATCAAGAAGGAAATAAAGTAGCTCCTGGCGGTGTACCAGATACAAGCCAAGAAGAATCAATTTATGCGTTGGGTGGTGCTGTTTATTTAGAAGCTGAGGGCGATCTATTAGCTGAAGGTAATTATAGACAATATGCTGATAACTATACAGTTGCTGCTAATAGCACAAGTACTACTTATCTTACAACATTAAGACCTCAACCATCAAATCCAGAAATAGATGGAGCATTCGCGGCTGGAAATGCTGCGTATACTGGAGAAAATCATACTCTTTACGCCCCTCAAAAATTAGAAGTTACTGCTGTTGGTGAAAGGATGCAAATAACAGATGCAGATGTTGCAACCAATGTTTTAACAGTAACAACTTCAGTTCCTCACTATCTTGCTGTTGGTGATGGTGTTGATATATATGGAACTACAACGGTTAATGGAAGATATACTGTATTATCAGTAACTAGTCCAACTGTTTTTACAGCAAATGCTCCCGGCGTAGCAGATACTACAAATGAAACTGGTGAATTAGTTGGTCCAAAAGATGGTGATACTGATAGTCGTATGTTGGAAGTTAGATTGTTTCAAAAATGTATTATGAGAGGAACTTCTTATAAGAATATAAGTTTTACAACAGTAGAGGAAGATGAGTATGGGGATCACGTAGCACATGGACCAGAGTTTGCAAGATTTGTTGTAAATGGTAGATATACATATGACTTTTCTGAACATTTCAATAGAATACAAAATGGAACGGTAAGAAATAGTAGTGATCAATCTTTTGCTCGTAGTTTTCAAACATTAACATCTCTTTCTGGTAACCATGATACGTATTCCACAGGAGTTGATCGTGTAGTAGCCAAAGTTGGACCTCATCCTATTTTTGGATCAACACTACACTTCTTTGACGATAAAGGCCAAGTTATTGTAAGAACACGTTTAAAAGATGGCACTAATAGCAAAGATTTTAATAATGCAAATTACTCTAATATAAAAGTAACAGAAGGTGATTGGCATTACTTATCTATTATAGATAGAGATGAAGCTTGGTTATACAACTCATCAGCCGATATTGATGATGATAGAAGCGTAAGATTGTACGATATGGGTGCTGTTAATCCTGCTACTATTGCGGTTGGTGATGTTGTTACACAAGGTCTTGCCGGTCCAAGAGCAGAAGTAACTCAAATATACCAGAAGGCTTCAAAATATTTTATAGCTGTAAAAGGTAGAGGTTTGAGTTGGAGTGATGCTTTTACTGGTAATCTTTATGAAGGTGGTGTAGACAGTGGCTACACAGTAGCAGCTATAACAAAATCTTCTGATAGAATAGGTCAGACATCTGGTGATTGGGATGGATGGACTGAAAGTAATGAAAGAACCACATTTGATTTAGATTACGAAACAAGTTTGTTAGCTATTAATTCTTCTGGTTGGTTGGGAATCGCAGGATCTAACGCAGACATTGTTGTTGAAAGTGCCGACGCAGTTAACTACGGATTAGGTTTATATGGTCCAGACACTTTTCAACCTGCTTGGACATTTATGGCAAGAAATATAGAACCACATAAAACAGATACTTCTATAAGATTGAATATGAGTTGGAAAGAAAGAATACAATAAGTTATGCCAACAACAGTTTTCAATTATGGTGATTGGTCTTTTTGGAGACCATATTTTCCACCAGATGGATATTACGGTGAGAGTCAAATTGCTTTTGATGGACCAAATAGACTTATACTTATAGCTGAAGGTGTAACTCTTATAAGTGTTAAATCACAGATATATTCTGTGTGGAAAAGATGGGTGCAGGTTCCGGGTGCAAATAATGCAAGATGGCCTCAAGCTATGTCAGCTGTAGGTGGTGACCCCATCACAACAACTGAGTTCCTTGGCGCAACATTCTTCTTAGAAAATGGATGGAGAATACAACCAGCTCCTGGAAACTATATTCTTAGTATAGAAGGTAACTTATATACAAGAGAAGTTAACGGCAATCCAGTAAATCCAACACCTGGAGTTGCTGTATCATTAGTTCGTGCCAACTTAGTCGATGGTCGTATAGCTATTACACAAGAAGATTATGAAGCTATTGCAGATGAAGTATGGGATGAGTTAAGATATGAACACACTGGCGATGGAAGTTTTGGTCAAGGAGTAGAGTCTGTTCGTGGTGATATTATTGGTAGTGTTAATGGTAATATTGATGGAAATGTAGGAGGAAGTGTATTAGGTGATGTATTTGGTGATGTACGGGGAGATGTTTTAACACCAACAACTATTAAGGATTCTGTATGGGATGAAGTTCTAGACTCTGGTAGCTATAATGTAGATGGTTCTGCAGGTAAAAGAATGTGGACACTACAAGATTATGGAGGTTATGAAGCTGGATCTGTTTGGATAGATACTGTAGGAGGTAGTAATGGTGTTGTTTCAGATATAAATGGAACTGTTGGACTACCATCTAGTAATATAACAGCAGCTTACACAATAGCAGAAAATAATAGGTTGAGACAATTTTTTGTGAATCAAAATTCAAATATTGATTTAACAGGTTTTGCATCTGATTTAACACAATATCGTTTTTGGGGTAATAGATGGAGTGTAAATCTAGGTGGTATCAATATAGATAAAATTATATTTGAGAATTGCCATGTTAACGGAACAGGAATTACATCAGTTAGTGGAGCACAATTCAATAAAGCTATTTTAGATAATACCACAATAGGACCATCAGAATTTCATGGTTGTTACTTTATAGATGATTTTACTGTAGGTAGTGCAGGTGATTATATATTTGATCAGTGTTTTTCTGCATCAGCAGGTGAAACGGCAATAAACTTTGATATGGGTGTTGCTGTTGGAACTACAAGAGTTACATTTACTCATTGGTCTGGTAATATACAAATAAACAATATGTCTACTGGTGATATTGTAACGATAGAAGGAACCGGTAGTGTTATAATTGATGCTAGTTGTAATGCTGGTAATATATCTATTCGTGGTACAATATCAGTAACGGATAATTCAGCAGGAGCTGTTACAGTTACTAGTGACGCAGTTATTGATCAACAGAGAATATCCGATGCAGTGTGGGATCAAGTTCTCAACGCAGGTACATATAATACTGCTGAATCGGCTGGTAAGAGATTAAGAGATATACAAGATCTTGATTTGGTAACATTACAATCATCAGCTAATAAGATAAATACAGATACAGAAAGTATTACTGGAACATTAGATTCATATGCTACACCTACAATAAGACAATCATTAGATAAGATAGATATTGACTTAGTTAGTGTAACGGCTGAATTGACAACGGATGATTTGACAACAACGGATCAAAAGTTGGATAGTATTATTAGTACTGTAAATATCATTGACACTAATGTTGATAAGGTAAATCTGGATGTGGAGAGTGTAACAGGAACATTAGACTCCTATAACATTATTCCTATTAGAACAACCATAAATGATATAAACACAAAGGTTGATACAATTGACACAAATGTTATTGGATTATTAGGAGATACAGCAGCTATTGAAGGTAAGATAGATACAATTGATAATATTGTCGATGATATTCAGTTAGATACTGCAGCAATTGAGAGTAAAGTAGATACAGCTAACACAAATATATCTACAACTCAAGGAACAGTGAACACAATAAATTCAAATGTTAATACGATTGATAGTATTGTTGATCAGATTAAACAGATAAATACTGGAAGATGGGAAATAAATAGAGTAACCAATATATTAACTATATATAATACTGATGGCGTAACTCCTATAGTTCAGTTTGACTTACTTGATAACAATGGACAGCCCAATTCAGATACAGTATACGAAAGAGTTCCGATTTAATGGCTGGATTAATTACGATGGGGTTAGGCGCACCTCAAACATTAGTCACTATGGGTTTGGGTGGAGCAGGTATAGAACCACCAGAACAAATTATAAAAACAGGCGGTAGCGTTTCTTTTAAGCGTAGAATTTATAAACGTGAAGAAGAAGAAAAGTATGTTGAGAATTGGGTTATTGAGATTCACGGTATCAACATTAATATTTATAGTAAAACAGAAACAAAAATAGATATGAAACCTAATATTTTTGTTAAACTATCAGACATAGAAATTGAAGAAGATAAATCAGATAATGATTTTTCTGTTCAAGTAGAAGATGTGAGAATTGCAATTGAATAAACTAATTGTGGAAATAACAGAAGAAAATATAATAGATTTAGATATCAAAATACACAACGATAGCGTTACTATTAGAGAAGAAGATGTAATAGTACGTATGGTTGTGGATGGTGATAATAATCTGAAGTATTCTTTCAATGGTACAAAGAAGGGTGGTACATATTCAGTAAGAGTACCTAGACTAAAAGGTATGATGAGTATAGGTGAAAGAGAATGTTTTATAGAGGTTATTTGTTATGATAGGTATTTCAAGGCATGGCAAGGTGTTGTAGAATTACAGGAAGCTACAAAGATTGAAGTAAGTCCTAAGAAAACCAATGTAATGGAAAACACAAAGATAGAAATAAGTCCTACAGCTAGAATAGTTGAGCAACCTAAAAAAGAACAGAATGTTTTAGTAGAAGATAAGAAGAAAGAAGAGAAGAAAGTTGAAGTTATAGAAGAGAAGAAAGAGGAAGATGATGATACATTTGAGATTATAATGGATCGTCCTATAAGAAGACCTAAGAAGAATATTGTTGAGCAGAAGAAGGTGGTGAAGAAGGTTGCACCTAAGAAAAAAGAGAGAATGTCATTAAGGATAAAGTAATATGAATATGGTAGATAAAAGTGTTTTGATTAGACAATCAATAGGTATTATTAGTAAGATAAAGGATTTACAAACAACAATAAATAGATTGCCCATTTCAGTAAAAAAAGATGAGAATGGTGTATCACAGAAAGACAAAAGAGCATTAACACAAAAGCTAGATATTGTTTATAGAGAATTGTTACACTTAAGAAATAATATAGAAGAAGAGAGTTAATATGAAGATTAAATTTTCTGATATGTCAAGCATGATAGCTGAAGAAGTTATTAGAGTTTTGGCTCCAAGAGTTAGAAAAATTGTTCGCGAAGAAGTTAATAAAGGAATTAACACTTTAATTAAAGAACAAAAAATAAGCCAACAAATGATGTTATCTAATAATTTTAATATAAATAATAATAATAATGATAACCTCACTGAAACAAAAGAAGCAATAGCTAAAAGGGCACATGATAAAGCAAGAAATATATTAGAGAAGAATTTTTCAAAAAATGACCCATTTGCTGAATTAATAATGAGTGCTCAAGATCCACAAGAACAAAGAAGAATAGAAGAACAAGCGAAACTTTCAAAACCTCTCATTAAGGCATCAGAAGTAAATAAGACTAATATTGTAGCAGCTGATGAGATGGACTTCTCTGAAATGATTTCTAGGTTAACATAGAGAAAAAAAATGAACTTTAGAGAAAATTTAAAATTGATATTAAATGATAATCCGATTTCACATCCTTCACATTCTCTTAATGAAAGCCCTGTTCCGCCTACAAAACAATTAGATCAGTTTGATTATGGCCAAGAAGGAAATGAAACAGTTGTGTTAACTCCAGATGCTCCAGAAGAGTTAAGAAGTTTGGCGGGTGAAGATGGTGAAGTTATATTAGTTTCTGTTAATCCATATAAGGTTAAATTAAAAAACGGTAGTAGTGATGAGGTTTTTACTGTATATCCAAAAGACATAGTTATTGAAAGTAATATAGAAAGTGAAATAAAAAAATACACAAGACAATATTTAAAATTCATATTAGGTAAATAAAGGGGGAGTATATGAACACTACTAGACTTGAAACACTAGCAGCAGAAATAGCAGAAGGTGGTTTTGGATGGGTAGAAGATGGTCAAAAACTATTACAGATTATTGATGAAGTAAATTCAGCATTTAAGGATGTAATAGATGTAGAGGGTAGAAAAAAGATTGCATACGAAGTAATTGATGGACTAGATACAAAGTTTGGATGGGATGCTCCTCGTATGACAGAGGAAGTTGAAAGAAGTTTTTACAAGCAAATGATTAACTGGAGAATAACCAGTTAGAAATGAGGAATAATGAAAAATAAACATAACAACACAAGAAGTTTAAGTGTTGAGGTTTGGAATGGTGATATAGAAGGAGCTTTAAGAAGATTAAAAAGAAAACTTAAAAAAGATAACTTTTATGTTGAAATAAAGAAAAGAGAATATTATTTAAAACCATCTGTTCAGAAAAAACTAAAGAAAAGAAGAAAAAAATCTATTAGTGGAGATGTTTTATAATTCTGAAATATATTTATTTTAGAGGTATATTATTTTTTAATGTATTTTTAATATGTAACTGTTAAATTTTAACGGAGAAACTTATAATGGCAAAGGATTTGGTACAAGAAGCCTATGCGCAGATTGAGACTATGAGAGAGGCAGCTACAGAGACAGCTAAGAATATTCTTATCGAAGCTATGTCTACCGATCTTAAAGCAGCAGTCACACAGGCAATGAATGATACACTAAGTGAAGATACCGAAGAAACAGAAGAGGTAGAAGCTCCAGTTAGTGAAGAAGTAGAAGCTGTTGAAGAAGAAGTTGTTGAGGAAGAAGAAGCAACTGAAGATGATACAGATGAAATCGCTGAAGGATCATATGCAGAAATGGACGATGAGGACATGGATGAAATGATGGGCGAAGAAGATGATGAAGAAGAAGAAGACGAGGACGAAGAAGAAGATGATGACGAAGATGAAATGATGGATGAAGAAGTTATCGAAGTTGTTGAAGACGAAAACATGACAGAAGAAGTCGAATCAGTTGATGAGGGTGACGAACTTTCACAACTTAAGGCTGAAAATGATGCACTTCGTCAAGAAAATAAGAAATACGAAAAAGCTCTAATCAGTGTCAAGAAGCAGATGGATGAAATTAATCTTTTTAATGCTCGTTTAGCCGCTGCTACTGATTTGATGCGTAATGTTTCTCTAACAAAAGATCAGAAAGAGAAGGTTGTTGAACATTTTGATGCAGCCAGAACTCTTGGTGAAGTTAAAAGAACACACAAAATTCTTAATGAGGCATATAAGACATCAGAAAAGCCAGTTCGTAAGGCTCGTGTAAGTCGCCCCAATGTTCAGAGTGTTGTTACAGAAAACACAGAAGTAAAAGAAAATAATTCATATGATCGTCTAGCTAAGTTAGCTGGAACTCTATAATATAATCGGGAGATATTTTACAATGGATACAAACGTAATTATGGAGATGACCAAGGAGTATAATCCTGTTAATCGTGATGCTAAGTTAAAGGGTATCATGCAGAAGTGGGAAAGAACTGGTCTACTCAATAAACTAAACGAAGATAAGACACAAGTCGTAGCACAGCTACTTGAAAACCAGGCTGTTGAACTACGTAATGTAATGCTAAATGAAGAAACACAGACAGGCGGTATCGCTGGTTACAACAAGATTGCTTTTCCCCTAGTTCGTCGCGTCTTTGGTCAGCTACTAGCTACTGAACTCGTAGCAGTTCAACCAATGAGCCTTCCCAGTGGTCTACTTTTCTACCTCGATTTCAAGTATGAGCGTACTAATGGTGGTGCTACACAGGGCGGTTCAGTTTATGGTGACATCACACGTTCTGATAACCAGCAGGCTGACGGTGTTGGTGCAAATGACGCTACAGGTGGTTTTTACAATTTTAATAGCGTTGGTTACTCACGTAGAAACTTTGTAATAAGTGTAGACGATGGTACTACACCTGGATTTGTTTCTGGTGGTAACACAAAAACATCCGATCTTCTTGGTGGAACAGTTTATGATTATACTTTTACCTTGGCTAACGGTGCAGCCGCTGATCTAACAGCTCTTGATCAGATCAGAGTATCAATTTCAGCAGCCGCAGCTGACACAGGTTTGGGTGAGACATTTAGAGGACTAGCAGCAGTTGGTAACTTAAGCAATTCATCTACTGCTGGTATATCTGCTGCTGGATACATGGGTAATATTGACCCAACACTAACAACAGCTACATTTGATGAAGGTACTGGTGCTGGTACTGTTAC
>Ga0208162_1000913_pt1 | contig 16001 bp, 33 predicted proteins | sample CB_VirMetaG_4_FD_184539 | JGI IMG/M metagenome (GOLD analysis project Ga0208162, IMG submission 184539) | Freshwater to marine saline gradient viral communities from Chesapeake Bay - CB_1508_1M Viral MetaG (SPAdes) (version 4) | ecosystem: Environmental > Aquatic > Marine > Coastal | place: USA... | reverse complement strand
ACCGACGCTAAAGCCGTTGAAATTCGTGCTGACCGCAACCAACGTTTAGCCGATTGCGATTGGACTCAGCTTTCTGATAGCCCGTTAAATGCAGATGCCAAACTTGCTTGGTCGTTGTACCGCGAAACCCTTCGCATGATTCCACAACAGGCAGGATTCCCCTGGAACGTAGTGTGGCCTCCCGAGCCTGGTGCTAACTGATGGCAGTAAAAGCAAAAACCGGCACTGGGAGACTGGAACATCAACCTGGTCGCCCTAAAACCACAAGTCAGGGTTACGGCCAAAACAGCCGTCCACGTCGTCGCGGCAAGAAAAAGCTACGGGGGCAGGGGCGCTAATCTAGGGAAAAGGTCGGCTGTATGCCTCGCAATGGAACCCCACGAAGAGGCGGTCATCACTGCCAAGCCACCTGAAAGTCCGTTTACACAAATGGTTCCGGCTTTGCTGACCGCTGCGGTGGTCGGCTTAGCCGGCCTTTTTATGCAGGTCGCCAAGCTGGATCAGTCAGTCAATACGGTTGCGGCAGATATCCAAGAGCTGAAGAACGACAGCAAGGAGCGGTTATCGGATCTTGAAGGGCGCGTTAGGACTTTGGAAATGAACATTGGCCGCCAGCGCCAGCAGCCGTAGACTCTTAATATCCGCCGACCAACCATGGACTTCATTCAGCATCCCGCATTTTGGATTTGCGTGGCTGCAGCATCTGAGCTGATCGCTCTGTCCCCTTTGAAGGACAACAGCATTATCCAACTTGTGTTCCATGCGCTGCGTGCGCTGAAAGGAAAAAAGCTCTAATCAACTTCGGCAAGCCAAGCTGGCAGCATCGATTAGAGCAGGCCATCAGGCAATGGTGGTTTGAACTGACGCTGCCTGCCAGGCTTGATCAAGCTGAAGCAGAGTGGCACGCAACGCAACCACCTGCGATCGAGCCGCCTGTCATTATCGAGCACCCGGTTGACCCTGAACTGCAAACCGGTGACAGCCGCCTCCTCGGTGGTGCAATGAGCATCCACGCCCCATGGACCGATGACGCAAAACAAAATCCGCCTTCTTGATTTATTTAAGTATTACAAAGCATTGCCGCATCAAATGGCGGCCCTGAGCGAGCTTGAGGACGCGATCAATAAAGCAAGCCCGCACATCCTTGGTCGTGATCAAGGTTGGTTCAAGACTTGGAGCCAGGGCGGCAAGCAGGGCGACTATTCCGCAAGCTTGAAGCTTATTAAGGAATTTGAAGGCTGCCACCTGACTTCCTACCCAGATCCCCTCAGCGGCGGTGATCCTTGGACGATCGGTTACGGCACCACTCGCTACCCAGGTGGTCGGCGCGTCAGTCGTGGTGACAAAATCACAGTGATCGAGGCGGACATGTTTGCCCGCACCGAAATCGATCAAATCGCTAAAAAACTCAGCGAAACGGTGCCGCACTGGTCGGCAATGACAGATGGGCAGCAGTCTGCTTTGATCTCATTTGCTTACAACTTGGGATCCGGCTTCTATGGCGCTGCTGGTTTCGAGACCATCAGCAAGCGATTGCGCGAACGCGACTGGGATGCAGTACCAGATGCAATGCTGCTTTACCGCAACCCAGGAACCAATGTTGAAGCTGGTCTGAAGCGTCGGCGCATTACTGAAGGCAGTCTGTGGCGTGAAAGCATGCCACGCTCTGTTGAGACGCAGCAGCAGCCTGCAAAGCTGACACCCAATTCACCGTTCAGCGCTCGACTCACCCCCCACATCACATTGGGTGAATTTGCTCTTGGGCAGCAGGTTCGCAGGTTTGATCACCAGTATCAGGTCGACACAGCGGCAGAGTTGGCGGCATTTCTCGAGCGTGCGCGTGCAGCGTTTGGCGGCAAACCCATAATTATTACAAGTGGCTACAGACCGCCCGCTATCAATCGCTCAGTTGGTGGCGCATCGGGGTCGGAGCATCTATTCAACGCACCTGGGGTAGGGGCTGTCGATTGGTATATCCAAGATGTCGACATCCACAAGCTTCAGGATTGGTGCGTGCGCGAGTGGCCTTACAGCACCGGTCTTGGCGCTCCTAAAGGATTTATTCATACGGGAATTCGCGCAGGACGCCCTAAGCTGACTTGGCCGTACTGATTACTGAATGATCCTTCACGATCGCGAGATCCAGCGCCTCATCGAAGAGGAGCGGATGATTGAACCGTTCGAGCCTGAGCTGCTTAATCCAGCATCACTCGATCTCAGGCTTGGCGAGAACATCATGGTTGAAGTGGAGTACACGCCGGAGCTGCAACTTCAGTCGATTGCGCACTGCACAGCTGAGAATCCTTACTGGTTGGCACCTGGTGAATTTGTGCTTGCAGAAACTCGTGAAACGTTCAACATGCCCAATGATGTATGCGGCATGTTTTGTCTTAAATCTTCTCGTGCGCGCGAAGGTTACGAGCACAGTCACGCAGGATTTGCCGATCCTTTATGGTCAGGTAGCAGGCTTACCTTAGAGCTTGTTAATGCACGTCGATTGCATTCGCTTCCGCTATACCCTGACTTAAAAATTGGTCAGATGGTTTTTGTCATAACCGCCGGGATCCCTGATATCGACTATGGAGAAGTGGGACACTACAACGGTCAAGCTCGCGTGATGCCAAGCTGGGAGCAGTCGCCCTAGCTACCCTGTAACCGAGCCCTGTCTCGTTAGTTATGGAGCACCAGATCGATGGCGTCGAACTGGTTAGCAAAAAGGTAACGAAACAACGATTCAGGGCATCAATCTTTGAGGCATGGCATCACCGCTGCGCATATTGCGGCAAACACGCTACAACAATTGATCACGTCAAACCAAAGTCAAAAGGCGGGCTCACAGTTCCTCAAAACTGCGTGCCCGCTTGCCTGTCCTGTAACGCATCGAAAGGTTACATGTCACTTTGGAACTGGTGGACGCACCAGGATTCTTGGTGCTGGCACCGTGCCCAGCAGGTTTATGAGTGGATCACTGGCATCGGTTCCCTTTCATCTGTTCAATATAGATTTGCGCCTGCCATAGATCATTGGAATACCGGCAGATAGCGCCACCTGGCATGCAAGCGGCATAACGCACTTCGCCAATGCCAGGTTCTTCACCGGTTTCGATGTAATAGCCGTCACCGCAATCGATCGCGTTTGAAGGCACTGCAGTCTTTTGCGAATCGTCCACCGGATGATCGTCCTTCAGGAAACCCTAAATCACATTTTGCCGCAGATGCCTTCCAGTGAATGCATTGGTAGCAAAATGGTTTGCTACTGCTGATGGCTCTGGCGTCGGCGTAAAGCGTTTCGGCTTGCAGAATCGCTTCATCAAGATCGGCGCTCATCAGAGGCAGATCAAGCTTTCCTTCTTTGGTTTTGATGCGTACCCGCCAGCCAGATGGTGACTCATAAAGCACCATCCGACCGGCGTGGTAGCGCAAACTGGCCATCGATTACACTGGAATATCTTGAAGCTTACTGATTAAGTCTTCAATTGTCCCGTCGTTTGTGATATAGCAATCAAATTCGCTGTAGTTGTCAAGGGAGCCTTCGCTTGCATGATCGAATGTACGTACAGCGTCCGTACGATCAATGCGCCACATTTCGCCGCCGAGTAGCTTGATCATTTTGGCTTCGTTGGGGAAGCGAACGTCATCAGCAACAACAGCATCAAACCGCTGAGCGCGGCCTTTCCAGCAGCGCGTCCATATTTCGGGATGGATGCATTGACGTCCCCATTCTGTGCCGAGCGTTTGCAGCATGTGCCGCACGCTGACACCAGCATCACCGACGACCACTTGCTTTGCCTGGTGAACAAGATAATTTGCCCCATGCTCGTCATAGCCAAGCGATTCCAGCATTGGAATCAGCATTAGCTTGAGCGTTTCAGCAAAGGGCACAATCGCGTACCCTCGTTTCTCAAGCTCGCTAGCAACGGTTGATTTGCCCGACTGCGGCGCCGGGCTGTAAAGGCCAATGATTTTTTGCATTAAAGAGTACCGGTTTCAATGTGACCAGCGCGCATAATTTGCGCTGTATCTTCTTTGAATCGCTCCCAGAGCCCCGTATAAGTCCCTTTCAGGCCAGGCTCCTCGTTATCGCGATCGTACAGTTCGTACAAATAATCCATGAAATCAGCTTTGCCGTTTTCGATCTGCCATTGCGGCAGCTTCTCGCAAAGCGTCTCTGCGGTCAGGGGCTGGACAGCCCCAATAAACGACTTTTCCATCGAAAAACCAAGGTTTGAAATAAGTGTCGACACCCCAAGTCACGGGATGGGCGCCGAATGACCCGACGCCTGCGCTAGGCAGGTACATGCACTAGCGATCGGCATCAGGCAAATGGTAGAGGCGCTCAAGCTGCATGGATAGCGGCTCATCGTCTTCTTCGTACTCTTCTTCGGTTGGCATCGCAACATCTGTGTGATCCCGCAAAATCCAAGTAGTCAGAGCGCTGTGCTGCTTAACCGCGATGTAACCAATTCGAGGGGAACCGGCAAGCCAACGGATAAGAGCCGCCTCAATCGGATTCAGGAATGGGTGGCCGCGCATAATTCGTTTTGTAGTAAGAGCAAGGAGCAGTCCCGTGCGTATTCTGATCCACCTTCAGGTAGACCGAGACCGCAACGGCCAATCCAGTGCAAGCATGCCGCACATGGGCCGCCGTTGGGAACCTGCCTGTATTTATTCTTCATTGCAAATTCAGCTCGACCGGCTGGTGTCGCGCGATAGCAGCGATCGCAATAAACCGGACTGGTTGTCTGGGTGCCACAGCTCATACAGGAGCGGCAGTTCTTGGTGATTGCCATCAGTTATCAGAACCGAAATAAGGACATTCGACAGCGAAATTATCGCCAGCCTCTGGCACCTCTAAATCGCATCGCCCTTGCCACCAATGCACGCAATTGCGGCAATCAACGGCAGAAGGCTGAGCTGATGCTGGCGCGCGACGAACGCGCTGACGAGGAGCGGGGATGTGTCGTTTCAATTCTGGCCATAATTGACGATATGTCATGCCAACGCGGACTTGATTTACAGACTGATGCGTAATGCCAAGCTCCTTGGCTAGCTCTGTGCCGGGTCTGGGATCGATAAGAATTAGCTTTACCTCTTCGGGTGTAAGTTTTTTAGGGTTTAAGGGTTTATTAGCGGAGTCTTTGTCAACGATAACTTCTCGTTTTAGCGTTCGATCAAAATAAACAGTCCATTTATGACCACAGCATTTGCATTTCAGCCAATACGTTTTAATAGGCGAACCATTCCTCCAGTTATGACTGGATACGATCCGGCGAAAGGTGTGCGTGCAGTACTGCTCCACTACTTCACCACCTCAATCTCAGCCAGCGGCCACCGTGCAGCAGCGTACTGTCTCGCTTTTGCCGCCGTTTCTGCGGGAATGCTGAATTTCATTGGCCGCGCGCCAGATTGCTTTACGATTAGATTGAACAATTTTGTTTTCGCCTTTGCAGGCGCCCTGCTGATGCCTTCTCCGTGCTGGGTCTTGCCAGCGTCTTCTTCTACCCAATGCATGACGAAAAATGGAATGGATTAAGAACAACATCCCGCCGGAGCAGGAACTTCAATACGAGCTGGCTGCACGTTCAATGACCGAACGCGAGGCCAGCATGTTTCGTACTTGCATCATGTATCAAAACATGTTGCAGCAGGCGGTTTGGGAAATTATGCGCCTTGAACTGGCACTTGAAGATCTGCAAGCGCAAGATCCCTCGCTTCGGTCTTAATCTCGTCGAAGACCGTCTGTCCAAGCTCTTCCAGTAGCAGCTCTTCAAAGCGGCGCTGAAAGATCGTAGTGAAATTAGAGACCGGAGCGGCCTGCTGCTGAGGTGCATCCAGCATTTGCTTTACCTGGGTGGCAAAAGCAACGCAAATGCGACGCTTTTTCTTGACTCGATGAATCCAGTCTTTATCAGCAGGGATGCCGCTGGCATGTTCGCTGGCTAGTGCCTCGCTAACTTTTTCATCCATTGACTGAACGGCAATCACCAGCTCAGCGTGAAGATTGCGTGCCTCAGATGGTGTCAGCTCATAGATCTGGTGAAGGCTGACTTCACGTTCAAGTGATTTGCTGTTGAAGGTAAATTCCATAGCTATGGGTAGAAAAGGGCGACTGATGCCGCCCCGTGGACTGATCAGAAGGGAATTTCCGAGTCGATATCAAGCACGGCGCCACCAAATGCGGTGGCAACTTGCTGCGCAGCTTGCTGTACAACCGGAGGAGGTACAGCGGCGGCAGGTGCAGGCGCGGGTGCTGCGGGTGGTGTAACAGCGCCCGCAGGAGCCCAAGACTCGGCCTTAATGCAAAGCTGCATTTTGGCCTCACCAGTGCTGCGATCAGTCCAGCGATCAGTCTTTACGCGGCCGACCAAATCGACAAGGTGACCTTTTTTGCAGGCATCGGCAAAACGCTGAGCCTGTTCACCCCAGATTTCAACCTTGAGCCAATCAGGCTCTTGGCCGTCATCCTTTTTGGCATCAGGGCGATTGATGGCAATCGTTGCGTTCGCAACGCAATTCCCAGACTCAAAAAAACGAATCTCAGGATCGCGACCAAGCCGACCAATAAAGCGATGAACACTGGCACGAAGCACAGTGGCAATAATGTCATTCATGCTGATAGACGATTAAGAGGCGGTGGCCGCATCGGCCAGGTTTTTAGGTTTCCGACCACGACGAGGACGCAGGGCATCCTCAGGGGTTTTTTCAATGCACATGACGTAACAGCCGAGGCCATCAGCATCTTTGCGCATTGAGTAACGCATTGCTGCGTTGTCTTTGGTCATCTGACTGACGACCTGGGCGATCGTGGTTGGCTTGTACCCCTCGCCCGTTTCCGAATTATAGAACGAAACAGAGATGGCGTCACCTGGCTGCATGGCCAGAATTTCGGTGCGCAGGGGGGTGGTCTTGCTCTTGCGACGCACGCGCTCTTTCACTTGTTCCATCGATACTCGTTCGAATTCCGGCATAACAAAGAAAACAACATATACACTACACTCTTGCTTCGATTGCAGCAACCAATTGCGCGTGCTCGCCGCTGGTTAGCTCGCCACTCGCAGCAAGCTGATCAACGCGCTTTCGCATCGCTGGCATCTGATCTGGCGTACCCTGTTGAATTGCGGTCCATGCCGTCTGGTAATACCCAGTTGGCTGCAGCTTTTGAATTAGCTTTCGCCGCTTTGGTGGCTGCCATTCGCAAATCACCTCTTCGCGGATATCGGGGCTGCCGAACACACGAATACATGGCTCGTTCCTGCGCTTTGGAAAAGGCATGATGTCCGTCGTCGCATAAAGCGTCACGCGCTTGCCGATCCAAGCTTGGACATCACTGCCGAACATTGCGCGAATTGCAACAGCATTAACCTTCGGCAACACAAGCTGCATAGCAGTCTCAGAGAAGGTCATCAAAACCTTGTCCTCCAACCCGTTCTCACCCTCAATCCGCTCCCTGGCAACAGAAGCAATCGTGTAAGTCGCTTTACCATTCGGGATCAATCCAGCCTTCAAAAAGCGGCCGGGGTACAGCTCATCAAAGTTCATTCGAGACCCTCCAGTTCAAGGTCATCAGCATCAGTAGCGTTTGCAGGATCATCTGCATGCGCCCAGCGCGGCACATCCATCTCGACGGCGCCCCAAGATGGCCAAATGCCAGACTCCCAGCAGCGCTTCAGCGTCACGATCGCTTCCTCGCGGCGGCGGTGACCTTCTTCAATAAGGTTTTCACTCAGGATGTTGACGCTGGTGTTATGGGGCCACTGCCATTCGTAAGCAATCAGAATGATTTGCTCGGGCAGCTTGCCGTAACGACTCTTGAACCCCAAGCTGTAATGCGCCATCTGCAGGTCGTAAGCCAATGAATACGACTGCGCCGCAAACATCCGAGGATTCGCCGATCTGGATTTCTTCAGATCGATGAGCAGCCCTTTCTTCGGATGCTCGATGTCAGGCTTGTAGCGGCAATCGATGTCGCAATCCTCATCAAGCCAGAAGTGTGGATCCTGTCCTTCGCCGCCTCTAATCAGAGGTGCGGCATCTGGATCGCGCATCAACGCTTCAACCACCCTGAGCGCGTTGTCTTCCCAGTCGCGCGTGATCACCTCACGCTGACCGGCTTCGGCCTGGAACTCAGCCCAGATCGCTTTTCCCTCCTTGGTGCGGCGATCACATTGCGGTGCAACCAAGTACCGCTTTTCGTACTGCTCAGGCTCAGTGATCAAGCAATCGACCAGGCTTCCCTGGCGCATTGCATCGGTGGGGGCAAACGGCTCGCGATCTGGATCGACAAACTTGGCCCAATAATCACGCGGCGTACCGCTAATAAGTGCCTTCAGCTTCGATGCCGAAGCCGCAGGATGTGAATGGTAATCAAGCACGGTGGGTGTAGTCCCTTGCGAGTTTGACGTTTTCGACGGCAGCATGAAGCGCAGCAAATACATGCGCCATGCCGTCCTGCCAATAAATCTTGCCCAGCACTGCGTCCAGCTCCTCTCGGATTGGGACCAGTGCATCTCGAACTTCGTTTGGTGTCATAAGTGGATAAAGGTACATATAAAGGCTAACATGCCCTTAGCCGAATTGTCCAGCGTGGCCGCCGACCAGTTTGATCGCGACCTCATCTACTTCATGCATCGTGGCGGCATGAGCGCTGCAGCCATCGCCCGTGCCCTTGAAATCTCGTACGGGCGTGTCCTGCGTACCCTCAGGCCCCCAGTGTCGAAGCACGCCAGCAATGATGAAACAATTCGTGACTAGGTAGCTGGCAAGGATCAGCAGGCGGATCAGTGCGACGCGATCTGACTCGCGGTCGCATTCGCTTGCCTTCTCGCCTAATGCTTTGGCTAGCAGGCGCCAGGTCACCGCTGCGCCTCCCGCTCAAGCTCTCCGCGCAACCAATCAGCCGCCGAGTAAACGCCATTGTGAGGCTGCATGCCACGTTCACGAGCTTCTGCGTCAATCCACCTAGCTACTTCATTAATAGCGGCACGAGCATCGTCATACCAAAGATCTACCGGAGAATAATTCTCGCAAATAATGCCAGCAACTCTTTCGACAAGCGATGATTTTTGGTGGAATACAGCCTTGCCGGCATGCTGCGCCGCAAGCTTGCTGTAGTAATCGAGAATTTCACCCTCGGGATCGCTACCCGCGCAGGTATTAGCCAGGCGCAGGTGGTCCTCCCTCCAGGCTTTCGTGTTCACCTCAAGCGCTTCGACTCTGGCGCGTAACTCAAGAATGCAAGCCGCATCTCCATCCTCTTGTGCCCAGTGCTCTTGATATGCCCACTGGTCGGGAGTGGCTTTGTGGTTAGTCATCAAGCTGCTCCAGTGCATGGCGGATGGTTTCAAAGTCTTGGCGCTGCTCTCGCATGTCGTTGGCGCCGGTTGCAATAGCGTGGAGCGCAACTAGCGCCTGCTCCTTCAAGCTCGGTGGCTTGGGGCGGCGGGCGGCCCGGAGTTCGAAATCCAGATAGCGAGCCTCACGCCCAACAAGGTCATGCGTTGCTGGATCTTTGAATAGCCACTCACAGCACGCCTCCAGCTCTTGGTCTGCGCCCCATTGGGCAGCGGCGAAAAAGACTTCCGTGTCTGTATGCGTGGCAAGCATATCTGCCCACTGCTCAACCAGCTCGGGCGGTGGGGTAATGGGATGACTCATCTGATCCTCACGCAATACTCCCCAGAGCTATACCACCCAAGCGGGCAAAACCCTCCACGCTTGTCGATCGCTTCCTTGTCACTACCGCGACTTGGAATGCAATAACTCCCCGAGCTGTAATGCCCAAGCGGGCACATTCCTAGCCTTGGTATTGGTTGCGATATCGCAAGAATCAATGCAAGATCAATCATCAGCAGTAAGCCTCCGAATACCAGTAATCAGATAGGCATAATCGCGAGTCTCGGTCACACCTTTCTCTATCCCGCACACATCGCACTTGCCAATCCAAGTGCTACTGCACCCAACGCTATAAACGCCCCACTCGAGCCCGCAATCCTTACAACATTGGTAAGCGTCACGCAGCTTTTTGATCATGCGCTTTTTCTCGGTCGGTGTCATGCCGCCACCTCCCGCACATCAAAACCTAACTCACTCACCTGATAATCCCTCATTTTCCTGAGCCATCGCCGCTGCTCGCCATCCCACCGAAACCCGGCATCCTTCGCTTTTTGGCGGTCTTCATAAGTAACAAGAGCCATATACGTCTTCTTCGGCTCCAGCGCATTCGCAATCAGCAGCTCCAGATCCGGCTCACGCTCCATCACCTGCGCTAAATAAATGCAGTCAGTCAATGCACGGTGAGCAGCCCAAACGGGCACCCCATATGCAACGGCCAAGTGCATAACACTAGGTCGTTGCCTGGTAACACGCGGCCAATCAAAGTCCTCCATCGTGCAAAGCCATCGCCGCGTTAATGCAGGCAATGCCCCCTGTCCAAACCACTGCTGATCAAACTCAGCATTATGAGCAACCACATAGTCAGCATGCTTCTCTAAAGCATAAAAATATTCAAGGCCAGACCTCGCAGCCTGTGGTCGCTTGGTCAGCTCAGCCCTGATGCCATTGATGTGCGCAACTGGATTCTCATCCGTTGGCAGCAAAAATGAACACTGCCCAATCACAGCGCGATCAGGCACGCTGAACAAAGCTCCACCAACCTCGATGCATCGCGCATCAGCAGGCGTGAGACCAGTGGTCTCCGTGTCAACAATAAGCAAATTCATCGGCGTAACCTGTTTGAAAAATTAAACTCATAACCGCGTTCAGATTCAGGCGTCGCATAGCTTCTGCCGCAGCAAATATGACTGATTGCGCATGCACTCAGCCCATAACGCTCACCAATATCCGCTTGGCGTTCACCTGCGGCAAACCGCCTGCGAATATCATCCACCTGCGAATCACTCAAAAATCCAGCCTTGCGACCACGCCTGATCGGATCTACCTCAATTGGCGGGCGACGACGCACTCTTCTAATCACGCCCGTAAGCGATTTAGATACATTTACAATTCGCGCAATCGAATCGTAGTCATACCCTTGCGTGCGAAGATCCCAAATGCGATCCTCCTTCGCAATCGAAATTCGGTGCTTCATGGGTTAAGCAATACGGCTTGGCCGTAATAAGGAGCAAGGTTGGAATTCATCAATCGATGCCTGGCTTCAACAGAAGACACCGCCCAGATCACCTCGTAAAGGTTCAAGCCTGGGAAAGAGAACACGAAGCGACGGTTAGTCATGCTTCGCCTCCACCCATCCGCCACACCAGTCAGACATATCAACTAAAGGCCAAGCAGCCTCTGCCAAGCAGGAATCAGGCGATGGTGGGCTATAGCGACACTCGCCATGCCGCCGATATGCGCAATTCGCGCAGCTTTGCTCCTCTGGTGGCAGATACTTCATCTCCGCACCTCCACCACCCGCTGCGTACCGGAATGCGTACTGCCATGGTGAGCAGTAGCCTCAATGCCAAGCATCGCAAATGCCCACGCGGCAATCACAAGTGCGCAGACATCGCCAAGTCGTCGTGCTGTCATCAATCAATCCTCCGCAAGACGAACCAACGTGTGCCCAGCCAGCATGCTGCGCACCTTCGCCAAGGCATCGGCATAATCCCGCGCCTCAAGCTTCAACGTCTTCACAAGCTGCGTCGAGCGGCTCCTCACCGTCGCCACAAACCGCCGCTTCTCGCAAAGTCGTCGTAATGCCTCAGCACGACCGGGTGGCTCCGGTACCCCGCCGCGATCAAGAATCTCAGTCCAATCCATAAAAGGTAAGCCTCGTTGGCCACCGCACCCTAACCCATAATCCGCTTAAGCGCAATCCCGCTCATAATCCGTTACGCCAAGCGCACGCTCCGCATCCTCCACACTCCTCACCACAGCAGCCACGCCACCTGCCTGCTCTACCGCCTGACGCCAACGCTCCTGCTCTGGTCTCACTATCCCAGTCGGTGTCTTCACCTCCAAGCTCACGAACTGGGCGATCCGCTGCCCCACCATCTTGGGTGTCACAGTCACCGTTCGCCATCCCAGCAAATCTCCACCACCCGGATTGCCGACACCAAACTCAATCCACCGCCCCGTCCTTGGATCCGGCAACTTCCCACAATTATTCCGAAACATTCGCACCCACGGCAGCCTTCCCAGCGCCAACCTGATCCGCTGCTGTATCGCGGTCTCGCTCATTCCGTTTATGTACCTCTCGCTACCGTAGTTCAAGCTGCGGCTATTCAGTGCAAGCGCACCTCGTTGAAATCAACGCCAAAATTATCTACCGCAGCAATACGCCTGCAGAAGACCTGCCGGCTGATATCTACTCGCAGCTAACCGAATTCATCCGTAACGATGATGACATCATCGATCTAGACGTAGGCGTATTCGTCCTGCCGCGCTGGGACGATGCGACTTCCTCGTAAGCAACGCGATCAAATACACCTCCACTGGAACTTCCAGTGTTGCTATTGCGGAGAACAACTCGGTCGATCAGGCACTCTCGATCACGTCATCCCTAAAGCACTCGGCGGCACTGCAGATCTCTCCAACGTCGTATCCTGCTGCCTCGCTTGCAATAGCTCCAAAGGTCACCGCGATTGGCTCACTTGGTATCGCGCTCAACCTTTCTGGTCCGCTACACGCGAATGGGCTATCGCTCAATGGATTCAAGCTCCTTCAGAAGATCCTTAAGCTCGCTGACATAATTGCGCAGATATGCGGCTAAGTGCAAATGCCGCGCATCACCAGTCTCAAAATATCCGACATTATGTCGATCAACCGCCTGTAGCGCTTCTTTAATAAGTGCGTTCCATGGTTCCCTCACCGGAGTATTCCACTCGCGGCGGCTCGCTTGGCCTCCCGTGCAGCCATTACTCGCTTGGCCCACCCTGGTTTATACCCCCGTTGACGGGCGATTGCTTCCAATTCTGACAGCGACTTAGCTGCAGCTTGCTCTCTTTTCTTGTCCTTAACCTCCTTCCTCTCTAGCGCTTGTGCTGCACTGTCTACCGTTGAAATTTTTACGGTCATTACAGGTTTGCCTTCGCGTTTGATATTTACATGTACCAAGTCAGCGTGAACAGCAGTAACCGTCCAAGGAAACCCATCCTCCCATGGTTGCCTAGAACCCATTGGAGAATTGAACCGAACAACATCGCCAACTTTGATGGCTCCCATCTCCACCAACTCACCATCGACCTGCTGCGGTCCACTACGCTGCACAGCCTGATAAATGTGTCCACACAATGGGCAAATCGGTGCCGGCTCATGCACGCCGAAGCACATTGGGCATTCCCTTACCGCAGGTATATCGCCTTTCTTTTTCTTCTTCCGCCCCTCCAAACTCCATTCACGTTTTGAATCAGGCATTCCATGCTCAAATACGCATCCGGCATGGTCTAAAACTGTGCAGTGCGTCTTGCCTGGTGCCAATCTCAGGCCACGACCGATCGCCTGCAGATAAAAAGTCAAACTCTTAGTAGGACGCAGCAAAATAATGCATTCAATCCCTGGCACATCCACACCCGCTACCCATAACTGCGCGTTACACACAACATCGAGCTGGCCCGTTCGTAAACTATCCAGCGCAAACTTACGCTCTTCATTCGTTGACTTACCAGACACCGCAACCGCGCGATACCCAGCTCGCTTAAACGAATCAGCAACGTGTTCCGCATGTTTAATGCTCACGCAAAATGCAACTGCAGGTTTACCACTACACATCTTGCGATAATGCTGCACTGCGTTGCCGGTGATCACGTTGCGATCAACAAGCTCCTCAAGCTGTTCGAGCGCATAATCGCCTGCTCTTGTTTTAATTTCAGTGAGGTCAGGTTTACTGGGCGCAAAATACTTGATCGGCGCCAGCATGCCATCACGAACTAGGTCGCCAGTGCTGCAGGTTGGGATAATGCAATCAAACATCTCACCTAAACCCTTCCCGTCAAGTCTGCACGGCGTACCCGTCAATCCAAGAATCGGCGGGTTACCAGCAGCTTCAATCACTTTTCGATAGGTGTTCGCAACTGCAAGATGACACTCGTCAACAATAATCAACCCAGGCTTCACCGCGAACGATCGTCGCATTGCAGTCTGCACCGAAACCACCTGCACTTGCTCAAGCAGGTTGCGCGGTTTGCCGGACATAATGAAGCCATGCGGAATATCAGCTCGTTTCAATCTGGTTGATGTGTCCTCGAGAATTTCTTTGAGGTGTGCCAAAAACCACACACGATTTCCTTTCGCCACAGCCGAGCGAATGATCTCGGCCGCAGTAAAAGTCTTCCCAGCACCAGTTGGCGCACATAAAATCGGCGCACGCATACCGGCCGCATAAGCAGCGCGGACATCGGCAATGGCCTTTTCTTGATGGGGGCGGAGCATAACAAGACTAAGGATAATTTCGCCTATAATAGCAGATCCCAGTCAGCTTCGGCGTCCTTGCCATGAGCAGAATGCCAAGCCTGGTGCTCCTTTTTAGTCATGACAACGAGAGTCGCCTCTCGCTCGTGGAAGCAATACCACCCTTGCGCAACTTCTTCCGGCGTAAAGCGCTTAGTGCCAATGTTGTCTAAATCGCAAACGATAATTTCTTGTAATGATCTAACTCCAAGCTCATTCCAGAAAAACCTGAAAAGGAGAGACTGAAAGCTTTCCTTGTCGTGATGAACATCAAGATCACCAACAAGCCCACTGCGATGCTTCAGCTCTTCATGGAGAGGGCGAATAATGTGCCTAGCCGCCAGCTTGATGTGTCTTAACTTGCGCCTTCTATCAAGTGGCACGCTGTCGGAGTAGCCAAAGAGACTGCGATCTAACTTATAAGAAAATACTTCGCTATCGCCATCTTCATAGTGAACCCAAAATTGATGTTGATCTGTCTTGTCTCGGTAAGGTGGAACATCAAGATTTAACTCAACGACAATTGCCTCTGGCTCTCCGTGCGTTGCAAGGTGCTCCTCCCACTCCTCGTGCCACCTCAGGTAAGCCATTACATAGTCAAGCTCATCCCCCTCCAGGGGCGTGCCAGGCTCGGCTTGCTTGCGGATCTGGTTCATGTGGGCTTCATAGTCCCGATAAGCCTTCCACTGCCTGCCCGCTAGTGGTGGACAGGGTTTTTGGCGTCTTGGCGTCATACGCTGAAATACAATGCAGTCAAAACGTAGCACAAAGCTTGCTCACCGGCTACCATGACGCCTTAACCGCTCGCCCCGCTTGAAGCCCCTCAGTATCCGACTCCCCGAGCGTCAGGTCGCTTGGCTTGATCGCCAAGCTGGCGACATCGACACACGATCTGCGCTCATTCGACGCCTTATCGATCAGGCCATGAAGGCCGCCACTCCTACCGTTAAGTAATGTCAAAACAATTTGATCGCGATGAGGCTCGCGCCTTCATTCGCGCATTGCGCAAGCCCGCAGAATCCATCCGGCTGCGCGCTTTTTATCACTCCGAAAACCCTGCTAAGCAAGGTGATTCCGGTCGAAAGGGCGGCCCCGATCCAGCGCTGATTCAACAATGGCAGCAAGAAGGTCGCGGCATTTATGTCGTCATCAACGACGGTGGTGATAAAGACAGCGACATCACACTATGTCGTGCAATATTTTGCGAATGGGACAATCGACCTGTTCAATGGCAAGTAACCGCCTGGAAGGAGCTTGATCTTCCGGAGCCTTCCCTCCAGGTCGCAACAGGTGGGAAATCAATCCACAACTACTGGCTCTTTGACACTCCCCTGTCGCCTGATCAATGGCTGCCCCTACAGGCGCGCTTGCTCGAATACACACAAGCTGATCAAACAACCAGAAATCTTTCTCGTGTTCTGAGGCTGCCAGGCACCTATTACGCAGATGGCTCCGGCGCATTAACTGATAAAGTTAGCATCATCCATAATTCAGAAAAATACTACACATACGATCAGCTAGATTCCACAATCCCAACAGAAGAGCTCCAGCAGGAAGTACAACAAGCACAGTCATTTGTGCAGTACGAAAAGCAAGATCTCGTCGAAATTGAAAAAG
>Ga0208162_1000908_pt1 | contig 16042 bp, 10 predicted proteins | sample CB_VirMetaG_4_FD_184539 | JGI IMG/M metagenome (GOLD analysis project Ga0208162, IMG submission 184539) | Freshwater to marine saline gradient viral communities from Chesapeake Bay - CB_1508_1M Viral MetaG (SPAdes) (version 4) | ecosystem: Environmental > Aquatic > Marine > Coastal | place: USA... | reverse complement strand
TTCTAAATAGCAATGAAGTTATATTGTCATCAATGAAAAGAGCGTTGTTGCTTTTTGGAATGTTACTGATGGCGGCACCTGCACATGCCGATCTTACTCATAAAATCTCTACAAGTGTCCAACTGACGGTTGATGCTTCTGCTTCTCAGGCAACTCGTCTTGGTTCTACATACTCGGTAAGTGGTTCTAATGTCTCTGCTACTCTTGGCGGTCTTACAGCACCTTCGGGAGCTACTGCTGCTGCCACTATGAATGCTGGCACATATTCCCAAACGACAGATGGGAGTGCCTTTTCGTTTAGTGAGACATTCAACGGCGGAGACGCAATCCCAACAGGAACGACCGTTTCTAGCGGTGTGGTTGGATCCTTACCCGCATTTGGAAGTGTCACAACAACTGCTGGCGGGGTGGCTGGGTCTCTCGGTGGTAGCATCAATTCTGCTGGCACGATGTCGCTGACTGCTGGTGGTGCTGGTACTTCGGCAACAGGACAGTTTGTTTCTGAGATTACTATCAGATAATGGGTATAGATAATAATGAAGAAGATCATCGGTGCCCTAAGTGTGGGTTTGTTCTGTGCATTTGTCCCGTCGATTTCACGGGCAGTGCCTGTAGTACCAAATTTTACACAGGGCTCGATGACTTCCCATACCGAAACAACGAGTACAGTAACAGAGACCATAAATTCGATAGATTATAACACTGGATATCAATATTCAGTAACGGGGAGTGGTATTTCAGCATCAGGTAACCTATCACCAGGAACAGGTGCTAATAATGTAACAATCGAAGGAGTGACTTCATCATGGACTGGCGTCAACAGCAGACCGACATTCACACAAACAACACCAGGAGCAGCGTTTCAGTTCACAGAAACATATCAAGGTCCTGGTTTAAGCAATCAAACAATAATTCAAAGAACAACAGAAATAAAAAGCGTAACCGACACAACCTCTATCTTTACGCAATAATTCTGAGTGGATTATTCCCGACCCAAAGTTTGGCAGAGACTGTTGGTGGCGTTAGCGCCACTGCTGCCCCTGTTGCTAATTCTTCTGGCTCAGTCACTAACCAAGCTATCCAAGTCCTCCAAGGTCCATATATCACCAACACCTATGGTGGTGGAATCCAGTGTCAAGGACCAACGCTGAATATCACTCCGTTTGTTACTGGTTCTGGTTCTATGCAGAAACCATATGAACCGTACTATATGGATCCTGTATATGACATGAGAGACTTGGATGATGATGGATCTCTGGATAACCCTGGCAACATTCTTTACCGTGTACCCACCAGAACAGGGCAGAAGGATAATTATAATCTTTCATTAGGTGTCAGTGCTACTTGGTCTATCCCACAAGATAAGAAACTGCAGGATCAATGTAAGGAAGCAGCAGCGGCAAATATCGATTTGATGAAGCAACAGGCAGCAAATAAAAGATTAGACTTTGAGATCGCCAGACTCAAGAATTGTGGCGAGTTGAAGAAACAGGGTATCTATTTCCACCCCAAGTCGCCATATTATAAAGTGTGTGCGGATGTGATTGTTACTAACCCTGGTGGTGTCATTCCCCCACATGCACATTCTATCCCTTCGGTTTCAAAGTCTGCCGCAACACCCGAATCGCGTGTGAGCGTTCGCGCTGAAGATCTTGGCGCTCCGCTACAGACAGGACGGGAACAGACTTCCCCCTGATAGCAGCAATCTTTTTCATTACTTTCTTGATCGTTGGTTTGACTACCTTTAGTAGGATGTCTGCCAACGGTTTTGCCATAAGTGCTGATGCTGTTGCTACTACAGCAATCGTGGCAGTTGTAGTTACTACACCAGGAGAAGGAAGACCAGCAATGATCTGTTGAGGAAGTGGCACTGCTTCTGTTATCTGAATACACTCATTACCTATGAGTTTATAATCAATAATTTTCTTTCTAAACCCTTCTACGAATGCACCAACAGGTTCCTTTGCCTGCTGTGCTGGTGTAGGGCACTTTATTTCGGCAGTGGTAGGAGGAATTTTAGGTGTCGCTGGTAACTCGGGAGATACGGGAGTTTTAGGTTGCCGCGTATCTGCCTGTGATGGTTTTGTAATGAGCATCTCCTCTGGAGAATACTCAATGGGATTAAATGATGGCACACTTCCATCACAAAATGTCACCGTTCCGTTAGGATCATCAGTTTGAAGCGTTTTTGATCCATTATTCGCTTCATGTGCTTCAACACAACCAGGAATGTTTACAATCGGTGTGCCAATTTGCACAGTTACTGGTGCAGCAACTGGAAGTGCTTGTGGAGGAGACATTAAGTAGTCAGGAATTGTCGGTACATCTAAACTCCTGATTTGTATGTCACGAATTTCTGGCATTAGTCATCTTTGAACAAGTTTGCGACAGCAGTCAGTGCGGAGTGAAATGCAATATAGAGAAAGAATTTTTCATTAGCATCATCTTTCTTTCTTCTTCGAACAGATTGTGCCATGCTGAAATCATAATAGTTTGAGCTATTTATTGATGACTAAATAAGAGGAGCACAACTATCTCAGTCTGAAGAGAGATGCCACTTAATAAACTAGAGAATTTCATTAAGAATACTGAGGGTAAAATTCTTTATGTTAACCCTAATGATCTTGATGCTACAGACAGTATCACAAATCAGGGTAACTCGCTAACAAAACCCTTCAAGACTATTCAGCGAGCACTATTAGAATCTGCTCGATTCTCATACCAGACTGGATTTGACAACGATATTACCGATAAAACAACTATTCTGTTGTTCCCTGGTGATCACTTTATTGATAATAGACCTGGATATGCCATTAAGAAGGATCCTGCCGATCCTAGTAGAGCAGTCGGCGTATCTCCAATCGGTTCAGAGTCATTAGGCACCACAGAATTTGCATTGTCTTTGACTAGTGAATTCGATTTGACAGTAGAAAACAATATCCTTTATAGATTCAACTCAGTCAATGGCGGTTGTATTGTACCTAGGGGTACATCTATCGTAGGTCTTGACCTTAGAAAAACAAAGATTCGTCCTCTGTATGTACCCAACCCTACAGATGATGATGTACCCGACTCTGCTGTCTTTAGAATCACAGGTAACTGCTACTTCTGGCAATTCTCTCTCTTTGATGGTAAGGGAGATCGTTTAGTATATACTGATCACCAACAGTTCAACGACGACAATAGATCTTATCCCACATTCTCTCACCATAAACTGACATGCTTTGAGTATGCAGATGGTGTTAATGATGTTAAGGGATATGACTTTACAGACCTCAGCATGTATTATTACAAGCTGACTTATGCTTTCCAAGAGGCATCTGGTCGTGCTATTACATACGAATGGCCCGACAATCAGGGTGACTTTGAGAAAGTTCGTCCTGAATTTGAAATCGTTGGTGCTCTAGGTACTGACCCATTTGAGATTGCTAGCATTATCTCTGGTGATGGTTTAAGTCCTACAGCTCAAGTAACTGTAAGAACACAATTAGAGCATGGACTGAGTGCTGGAACTCCTATTAAGATCAGTGGAGTTAATGTATCTCAGTATAATATTTCTACCGTTGTTCAATCTATTGTAGATGCAACGACATTTACATATAGTCTACCCACATTCCCCAACAACTTACCTGCCACACCATCTAATATTTCAAGCGCCTTAGTTACGATTGAGTCTGATACTGTAACTGGTGCATCTCCTTATATCTTCAACATCTCCCTGCGTTCTGTATATGGCATGGCAGGTATGCATGCCGATGGTAGCAAGGCAGCAGGTTTCCGTTCGATGGTTGTTGCCCAGTTCACGGGCATTTCACTGCAAAAGGACGATCGTGCGTTTGTTAAGTATAATCCTATTTCCAGATTGTATGAGGGCATCACATATCAACTCACTCGTGGTGCTGAACTATCTGCACAGTCTTCCTCTACAGATGCTGCCACAGTTTATCACTTAGACTCTGGTGCTATCTATCGTCAGGGATGGGAACAATCGCACATTAGAATGTCCAATAATGCGGTCATTCAGGTTGTGTCCGTGTTTGCTATTGGTTTCAATGGTCACTTCTTAGGTGAGAGTGGTGCTGACGCATCTATCACCAACTCTAACTCAAACTTCGGTCAATTTGCTCTCCTTGCTGATGGATTTAGACCTGAAGCATTCCCAAGAGATGACCAAGGATATATCACTCATATTACATCACCTCAGCATGTAGATACAAGTGATGATAGAATTGATACTGTAAGTTTCTATCAGTTAGATGTAAGTAAGACGAAGAATGTCGGTCTTTCCAGTCACCTCTATATCTTTGGTTTCACTAGACAGGATGATCCTCCTTTGAGTTTGTCTCAAGGTTTTAGAATTGGATCTAAGAATGATGAGCAACTGTATGTTTCGATTGGCGGAACTGCATATACTGCTCCTGTCCGTATGACAGAAAATGTACTTTCTGGTGTTACTACTGCATCTATTGGATCTAAGACATCGGTTAAGTCTAGTCCTCTATCTGTTCCGAATACTAATTTCCAAATGACGATGGATTCCATCGGATTGGTAACTGGTGAGAAGATTAGAATTTTCAGTGATGATGGAGATCTCCCCGAGAATCTTGAGTTCGACAGAGTTTATTATGCGATTGTAGTTTCTTCCACTCAACTTAAAGTTGCCACTACATTTTCTAATGCAATTAACAATGTACCGATTGCAATCTATGGTGGTACTAAGTTAAGAGTTGAAAGTAGAGTATCTGATAAGTCTGCTGCTAACATTGGTCACCCGATTCAGTGGGATAGAAACCAAGGACAATGGTTCTTGCATGTAGATACCGCAAATGACATCTATCCTCAGATTCAAAGCAACACTAATTTAAGTGATGGCGCTGGTACAGAAATCTCTTACATCCACAGATATGAGGATAATAGAAGTATTGAAGATAAACTGTATAAGTTTAGATATGTAATTCCTAAAGAAGCAGGAAACTCTAGAGATCCTGTAAACGGATTTATTATTCAGAACTCTGGTTTGACTGGATTTGCTAAGACTGCTGATCCTACTGCATCCACTATTACTCTTGACGATAATAACTTTAGGAGAAATCATCAATTCATTGCTGCTGCTAGTGCGTCTGGTGGAACTATTACAGTCAGAACTGAGTTACCACATAATGTAGTGGTTGGCGACACCATTTATGTTGAGAATATCCAAGATTCCAACAATACTGGTGGTCTTCCTAATAAAGGATATAATGGTTACTTTACAGTCTCTGGTATTATCAATGCATATGAATTTGCATATCCTACCACAGACAATGAGAATGTACTGAGAAATGTTGGAACATATATTGATACATCAAATACTAGGAATCTTTTCCTTCCCAGATTCTCCATCAATAACAATGAAAAGAACTTCTCAGTATATCGTTCAACTGTAATTGAACCTTATATTAGAGATCAGAATGACGGTGTTTATTTGTTAGAGGTTCTTGCTGCTGATTATTCACCTCCTCAAGAGTTCACTCCTAAGAAGTATGAGCAGAATGTGACATACTTCTATCCTCAACAAGATAGAGATAATATTGTAATCAACCCTCACGCATCTAAATCTTTTGCTAAGCGTGCTCCTCTAGGCAAAGTCGAAGTCGATGATCTCAAGAGATCTCTTACTAGAGAATCGACAGATAAGTTCTTACAGTCATTCGGTGTAGGTTTAGCAGTTTCTAGTGTCTCTGCTGTATCTGCTGGTGTTGTAACAGTTACATTCACTAATCAACATAATTTCAATGGTGTTATCACACACGAGAACTTAGTTTCTGGTGTTGGTTATGCTGAAACAACAGCATATAATGTAAAACTACTGAATGGTGGTAACTGGAATGGAGCAACTGCAACTGTAACCGTTGGAGTTGGATCCACAACTATCACAGGACTTTCGGTATTTGCACCTGGATCTGCATTTGTTGGAGGAGAATCTCTGACTATTGACGGATTTACTGGTTCTTCCATCGGTGTTCCTACTGCTGGCATTTCTTCTGCGGTTGGCGATGTTGTTTCTATCACTGGTATTGGTACAACTACTGATGGTCTGTATAGAATCACTTCTGTTCCTAATAAGAATAGTGTTGCTCTTGCGGTAACAACAGGAGATCCCAAAATCATTGCTGGACAGTATGCTGTTAGAGTATCTCCCTCTGTTTCTATTGCTTCTACTCACTTCGATATTACAACTGGTATCACGACAATTACAACATCAACTCCTCACGGATTCAGAAGAGGATCTAACTTTAGAGTCGTGGATGTTAATAACAATAAGGTTGGTGACTTTATTGTCGATACTGTTGCTGGTATCAATACATTTACAACAACCACAGTAAATGATATTAACTATGCTGCTGGTCACAAACTATATCAAAGCGTATTCAATGGTCAGTTCCAACCTGATCCTCTTGATGAAAGCATTGGTTGCAGATATACTCATTTCTATCTCGGTGAGAAAGCAACTACAAAGGATGACTTAGACGCTACAACTACAACTGTTAGACTACAAGTTCCCAACGCTGGTATTGCTACTGCATCTAGATTTAAGATGGGTGATTACATTGAGGTTGATGCTGAGATCATGAGAGTTGCTCAAAATGGTCTAATCGGTGGTGGTAGTGATGCTCTCAATGTTATCCGTGGTGTTTTTGGTACACTTCCCACAGAACATGATGCTGGTTCATTGATTAGAAAGGTCAATGCTCTTGCCATTGAATTGCGTCGTCCTTCTATTCTCCGTGCATCTGGTCACACATTTGAATATCTTGGTTATGGTCCTGGTAACTATTCCACTGGTCTTCCTCAGGTTCAAAATAGAACTCTGACTGATGATGAAGAGTATCTGTCTCAGGCACAAGAAAGATCTGCTGGTTCTATTGTCTACACTGGTCTGAATAACGAAGGTGACTTCTACATCGGCAACAAGCGTATTTCTTCTGCTAGTGGTCAAGAATCCTCCTTTGGTATTCCTATTCCCACTGTCACGGGTGAAACTGCATCTAGCAACTCTGTCGTATTTGATGAAGTTATCGTAAGACAAAGAATTATTGTTGAGGGTGGTCCTCAGCAAAATATTCTGTCGCAGTTTGACGGTCCAGTTACATTCTCCAATGATGTCAACTTCACCGACGATTTAATCACCAGTGGAACTGTTAATCTTGGTGGTTCTATTGATATCACTGGTACTTTCCCGAATGGTGCAAGATTGAATAATGTAGTTGTTGGTCTTGGTACTCAAAAGACCATGATTACAACTCCTGCTGGTGCTGGTGATCTTATTCTTAATGCTGCTTCTGGATTTTCTGTTGCTATTGCAACTGATACCAAGTACACATCTAATGTAACATTTGAGGGTCAGGTCAATGTCAATGGATTTGCCACATTCTCGGGTGATGTTTATATGTCTGGTGCTGGATTCACCTACAATGGCGGTCCTCTCCATGTTTATGATGATATTGTTGCCTTCTATGGTTCTCCCTCTGATGCTCTGCTGAAAGAGAATATCTCCACCCTGGAAGATCCTCTCGCTAAAGTTATGCAAATCCGTGGTACAGAGTATGACTGGAAAGACGGTCATAAGAGTTTCAAAGGACATGACATTGGAGTCATCGCTCAAGATGTTGAAAAAGTTCTTCCTGAGGCAGTATCAACCAAACCTGATGGCACTAAAGGTGTCCATTACAACAAACTGATTCCTCTCTTGATTGAAGCAGTCAAAGACCTTTCTAAACAGGTCGATGATCTAAAGGATAAATAAGTAAAAAGGTGTTCCTAACTAAAAGATAATGCCTACGAATTATAAGACAATCATCAACTTTAGAGATGGTATCCAAGTTGATGCAAATGATCTAATATCGCAGAATGGTCTGGTCGGAATCGGCACGACCATTCCGCGAGAAGAATTAGATGTTCGTGGCAATCTAATCGTTGAGAACCAAACTAACCTTAGAGATGTAAATGTAATTGGATACCAAACTCACTATGGCAATGTTAATGTTGCTGTAGGATATTCGGTTGGCATCGGTACAACTGTACCTGAGGCAGCATTTCAAGTTGGTGTAGGCACAACTGGATTTACTGTTGATAGTAATGGTAATGTAACTGCTCAAACTTTCACTGGTGATGGTTCTGCCCTGACTAATCTCCCGACATCTGTATGGGAGAATCCTAATCCTGGAGCAGGATCAACAATCTATGCATTTAGACCTGTAGGTATTGCTAAGACATTCCCACAGGCAGACTTTGCCGTTGGTGATTTAATCGAAGTCGATGCCATTAGTGGTGTCGGCACATTCCAAGGATTAGATGCTAAGAATCTAACATTATCTGGAAATGCCCAACAGGGCAATCTTTCCATGGTTGGATCTATCAGTGGTGTTCAAACTGTCACTGGTAGTGGTAACGCTCAGTTCACTGGTGTTGGATCCTTTGGCAACCTGAATATTGCCACTGGTGTCATGATTGGCACCACTGGCGGATTAACTTTAAAAGGATCTAATAAGTTTATTGATTTCAATGGCAACTTTGCCAATCTCGATAGAAGCACTGGCATCAGATTCATTGAAACATCTGGTAGTGTTAAGTCTGCCATTCTCTACAACGGTAGTGTAACTGGCACTGGTGGAACAGAGGGAGGACAGATTGAGATCTGGGGTGATAACAATACGACATATGCCCCTAGAGTCGTTGTTACTAGAGAAGGAAATGTAGGTGTAGGAACATCTAGAGCAAGAAGTGCATATGCTGTTGATGTAGTTGGCACTGGTACATTTACTGGAACTGTCGGTGCTTCTGGTGGATTTATTGGTAATGTTATTGGTGATATTAGTGGTGTTGCTGGTTTAGCAGAGGGATTAACTGGCACTCCAGATATTGTAGTAGATGAAATTACATCTGCTGGTATTAACACAATCTATATCAGAAATACTGGCATCTCTACATTTGGTGGAGAACTTTATGCAACTAACTTTGTCGGTGTTGGTTCTACATCCTCTGCACTTGGTAAAGGTCTCGGTGTTATCGGAGACGCTGATGTTGATGGTGATGGATCATTTGCTGGAAACCTTTCAGTCGGTGGAAACCTTTCTATTGGTGGAACATTTGGTGGTTCTCTTGATCTCACTGATGCGACAGCGAATGAGTTAATCGTTACTGGTATTATTTCTGGAACCACTGGTTCTAATGCTATTCTCAGAGATACAACTATTGATGGTCCGATCACACAAACAGTCTCACAAACTGCATCTTTTGGTGCTGTAACTGTTGGTGGAACATGTGTTCTGAATACTACAACTTTACAGTTTGGTAGTGCTGCCGTTCAAGTTGCTGCCGCAGGTACACTGTTCGCTAACTTGAGTGGTGTTGTTACAACTGGTGGAATTACATGTAACGACATTAACATTCTTGGCAATTTCAACTACACTGGTGGTGCTATCGCTACATTTGGTTCTATCGAACTCGATGGCGTAACTGGTATTATTTCTTGTGGTAGCATCGAATCTAGTGGAACTATTGAGTGTATCAATCTGATTTCTTCTGGTGGTATTACAACTGTTGCTAACCTCAGTATTACTGACGGCACATCGACTACACTGCTGCTGAATAAGATTGGATTCAATACTGACAGTATTGGTGTTTCTGAAGGTATTGCCTTCTATGATAATGCTGAGATCGCAATGATCGGTGAAGCAGGTATCGGCATCGGCACAACAAGTGGTGGAAGATCTTCCGATATTGATTTCTATGTTGGATTAAGAAGAGATCCTGCTGGCGAATTTATTGGTGGTGGTGCATTATTTGAAGGCGGAGTTGGTATTGGCACTAAAGTTGACCTCGTAAATAGCAACCGTGTTGAAGTTTATAAGGATGTAACATTCTTCGGCAACCATACTGGAATCGGTGGTACTGATGCTACTGCTGGTAGCGGTCTTGTTAAAGTTGGATTTAATACTGCCGAACCAGGATCTACAATAGACCTTGGAGAATCGCCTGGTTGCATTATTCTTTCCAGACGAGTTGGAACATCTCCAGACGGATCAAAGACTGGTGGTCTTTGGTTCAATGTCGCTGGTGGTGATGGTGGAAATAGATTGGAGTATATTGATAACACCTCTCAGTCTGTTGGTGTTATGTCAGTTCGCAGTAGAATGCACGATCCAATTCAATATATTCAAGAAATTGGATTCCTTGGTGGTGTTGTAAATAATGACAGTGATAGAACCACTCAACTTGGTGCCAACTGTGATAATGAAATTCAACCTGGCATTACATTCCCTGGAATTGTAACTCCTGTCGGATTTGGTACAGCACATATGCTCTATAACAAGGCATATAATAAACACCAGTATGCAACTCAACAGGGAACAGATTATACTGACTCTAGTATCTTTAGATCTTATGTTTCCTCTGCTACTTCAGCACTAAATATTGAATTAGATAGCACTGGAACCAAAGTATTCATCACAATTGCTGGTGTTGGTTCTGCTACACTAAATCTTGTCTGAGGTTAAGTATAAATGGCTTTTGGAGATTGGAGCGAAAAAACTCAACAACTCCTGACGGGCACACCTGGAACTCGTATCTCTTATGGTGAGATTAGAGCAGCGATTGGTGACACAACAGCACCACTTTCTGCTCGTGAGTTGCATAGAGTCACTGATCTTGATGCACCATATGACTTTGCAACTGGCAAATATCCATCGTCTTCAGGATCAGCACACCTACCATATGTTCTCGATGCAACTGAGAATGTAGGTGTAGGAACTACTGGTGCTGTTTCACCTCAAGACTTAAGGGGTGTGATTAAAGAATATATTATTGAACAAGCATCTTCGACTCAAGAAGAGAACTTTAATGCTGCTACATTGTCGGGTGCTACTACACCATCTGTTGATGCAAGTTGGAATAGTAATCTCAATAAGAATATTACTAAGTATTTGAGACTGAAGGGGAGAATGATCACCGCTGGTGTTAGTACAGCGGCATTGATTGTTGACCAACCATCTTCCAATCTCAAAGTATTTGTAGCAAATACTCCTCCTGGTTATGGAATCTATGCTGCTGGTGGTGCTGCTGGTGGACAACCTGGCGGTCATGCCATTGATATTGATAATCCTGGAGCACCATTAACCCGCAAAGTATTCGTAGAATGTGAAGGATCAGACGCTCGCATTTATGCTGGTGGTGGAGGAGGAATCGATGGTATTGATGGCGTTGATGGTATTAATGGATCTGGTGCTGCTGCTGGTGTAAAAGGATCTAATGGTTCTGGTGGATCTTCTGGTTCTAACGGTCAACCTGGATCTGCTGGATCTTCTGGTTCTAACGGTGCTCCTGGTTCTCCTGGACAACAAAGGAGAGCATATCAGCAGAGAAGAGGTTATCAGCAAAGAAGAGGTGAGAGAAATAGAAGAAACGATAGACGCCCGAATGGTGGTTGGCCCAGACAAAGAAGAGCAGGTTGGCAGAATAGACAAGGTTACCAACAAAGACAGGGACAACAGCAAAGATCTGGAGCACAGGCAAGAACTTGGTGCTCTGGTGGTGCTGGCGGTGCTGGTGGCGCTGGTGGTGGCGGCGGTGCTCGTGGCAACGGTGGTTCTGGTGGTGGAGGTGGAACTGGCGGTGCTGGTGGTGCTTCTGGATATAACGGAGTTAAAGGAATTAAAGGTGTCTTAGGTGTTGCTGCACCTGCTAGAGGTTGGAATTATATTACTGGTAACATTACTGGTCAACCTGGAACCCCTGGAACCCCTGGAACTCCTGGCGGTGGTGGCACTCCTGGTCAGGCAGGAACTCCTGGCGGATCTGGTCAACCTGGAACCCCTGGCGGATCTGGTGGCAGTGGCAGAGGGGGTCAACCTGGAGGTGCTGCTGGATGCTCTGCTGGTCAACCTGGACAACCTGGAGGATCTGGACAACCTGGAACCCCTGGCACACCTGGAAGCAGAGGTGCTAACGGTCAACCTGGACAACCTGGAACCCCTGGCATCGCTGGCACACCTGGCACACCTGGCACATCTGGAAGACCTGGCGGAAGCGGTGGTAACTGGGGTCTCCCTGGCGGATCTGGTTCATTTGTGGGTCAGGCAGTGCCTGGCGGCGGTGGTCCTGCTGGTCGTGCTATTAAAGGCACTGGTCCCTCCTCTGATAGATATTATGAGGTTATTAATGGACCCAATGAGGGTGGCACAGGAGACATTAAAGTAATTTACTGAGTTATATCATGGCAATGTATCAACTTCTCCCTTCCCCTAATTTTGGGGTAGGAGAGACTCTCTTTGAAACTTGGGAGGATGGATTTACTCCCGAAGAGTGTGACAATATCATTCGATACGGAGAATCTTTAGGTCCTCAGTCATCAACTGTAGGATCTACAGACGACACACTATCAGTTGTAGAAGATATTAGAAAGTCAAAGACTGCATGGATTGGATTAGATGACGATACTGAGTGGTTGTATGAAAGACTAGGAAGAATACTCAGATGTATGAATGGAATGCATTGGAGATTTGATATCTACGGATTCCATGAAGACTTGCAATATACTGTATATCATGGTGACAACTCTTGCTATAATTGGCATGTGGATAATATGATGATGACAGACTCTCCACCTAGAAAGTTGAGCATGACAGTTCAACTAACAGACCCATCAGAATATGATGGCGGAGAACTTCAATTTAATGATGGATCTATATTTTCAGCACCAAAAGAAAGAGGAAGAGTTACAGTTTTCCCTAGTTATGCCTTACATCGTGTCACACCTGTGACCCGTGGGACTCGTCGCTCCCTGGTGGTGTGGGCGAACGGTCCTGGGTTCAGATAGGGAACTGTCCACTCTGCCCCCCTCTGCCCCCTCTCTGCCCCTATAATAAGAGCATGAAGAACACACACCTAGAGCACCTGGAAGACGAGATCCTGAACAGCGGCACCGCTGGTGGATTCAATGTTGTTACTTTCCTGCGCCAGTTCAGTGACATGCTGTCTGGTCAATCTAGTGACCTGAGTATCACTACCAAGTGGGATGGTGCTCCTGCTGTTATTTGTGGCACCGAACCTGTTAGCGGTCGCTTCTTTGTAGGCACTAAGTCTGTGTTCAATAAGGTTAATCCTAAGATCTGTTTTGACGACACCGATGTAGATCGTTTCTACACTGGTCAACTTGCAAGCAAACTCAAAGATTGCCTTAAGTATCTACCTCAACTCAACATCACAGGTATTGTTCAAGGTGACTTACTCTTCACTCAAGAAGATAAGAGAAGCGGTGTTGTCGGTGGAAAGCGAGTTATTTGCTTTACTCCTAATACTATTACTTATGCTGTTGATCGCAATTCCAGAAAAGGTAATGCGGTCCATCTCTCCAAGGTTGGCATCGTATTTCATACGAAATACAAAGGCGATACTCTACAGACTGCTCAGGTTGTGCCGCAAAAGACAGCACCTAAGTATTTCTCTACTCAAGATGTTTTTGTTGCCAGTGCGAATTATGTTGATGCCACTGGTGCTACTCTATTTGATCAAGGAGATCTTTATTCCTTCAATGCTTACATCAACAAAGCAAATGGTTCGCTGAAGCAATGCTCTAAGTTTCTTGATGCTATTCGTGCAGAGGGTAAGTCCACTCTCATGATGCATTTGCTGCTCAAGCGTTTCTTCAATCAGCGTATTCGCACTGGTCGTGGTATTACCAACACTCAGAAAGTTGTGACTGAGTTTGCACAGTTCTACAGAGAGACTCTTGATGCTGAGAAAGCAAAGAAGAAAACTATTGCAACTCAGAATAAGTATGATCAGATGAAGATTGATGGTCTGATGTTCATTGCTCGTTATCAGAAAGAGTTGTATCATCTGATCTCTGCATATATCTCCATCCGTACTGCTAAGAAGATGGTTATCAATCAACTCAACAAAGTTCGTGACATTCAGACCTTTGTCGGTCGTATTCCTACCTCTCCTGAAGGTTATGTTGTCCACAATGATCGTTCCATGATGAAGTTTGTTGACGATGAGTTTCGTCTTGCTAACATCACGGTTGACAAGACCTGGGATTCCAAGTAGACTATCTTTGTCAAAGATCACCACAAGTATAGCTTTGAGTATGAAATTTGCAGTTGAGTGGAAGCGTCCCAAGAAAGGTTATTCATCCTTTCAGAAAGCAGTCTTTTACAATCAAGAGGATGTTCTTTGGTGGATTGGAGAACTGAAAAAGCAGGGAATCGAGAGTTATGATATTTTACCTGTTCTGAACTAAATAACGACGAATAGAAAGATTTCTGAAGACTGATGAGTAGAAAAATTGCTATTATTGGTGCTGGCGCAGATGCAGTGATCACTTTGGTTCAACTCATCAGTCATAGAGATCTTCAGGATAGTGTATATCAAGATGACGAAATTACATGGATACGGGATTGCACTCATCAAGTTCCCAATTTCGGAGTGCAAACAAATCCAATTTGGGTTACTTCTGTTGCTCAAAACACCACAATTAGTGCAATCGACTATTATCAAAGATTTGATGCAGTACAAAAACTTGGCATGAAGTTTGTTGGTCTCGGTAATCGTAGAGACAAGAACTTCTATACATTGTTTGATCCCACTGAAATGGGATTGCACTTCGATGAGGGTAAGTTTGTTGACTTCTTCTGGGAGAATGTAACCAAACAACATTACAAACTCAAACTAGTTGACAAGAAAGTCAAAGAGTTTAGGTTTGATGATGATTATGCATATCTTGATGGAGAACCATATAATTTTGTTATTGATTGTGTGAAGGGTGCATTATGGGATAAAGAAGCATATAAGGATGCATACTTTAATCCTACAGACACTAAACTTACAGTCAATCGTAAGTTGCCTGGTGAGTGGGACTACACAGTTCATATAGCATGTGAGCATGGATATTTGACTGGTATTCCTACACAAGATGCACAGACTTGGATCTATTCATATGATAGTGACATTACAACTGAAGAGGAAGCAGTAGAAGATTTCAATGCACATTGCGAAGTTAAGAAGCACTGTTCATATAGAAAGAATGCATCTGATCATAAAGTATCTAAGTATGCTATCCACAAGAATAACAAATACGCAAGATGTGGTCGTGCGTTAGGTATTAATGACGATTTCACTGGTTTCAATAGTTACACTGAGTCTGATATTGCTAATGCTCTTGGAGAGTATTTGTTCTATGATCCTGATAGACAGCAATCAAACTTCCATAGACTTGAAGTAGAAGAAAGATGGGAAGATAGTCAGATTGATACTGCCACTGTCATGTCATATTACATGCAGTTTGGTTCTAAGTACAAGTCTAAGTTCTGGGAGCAGACTAGAACTAATGCATGTGCTTTCCTAGAGAATCATGAGATACATTCTCTCAATCGTGCTGAAGTATATGAGAAACTAGCACAGATTCCTCGTCACGAGAATATCAGACTTGATTACTTTAGGAGACAAGCAGAGGACGAATATTTCCTGCGTCAGAGAATGTCTCCTAACTCAGATGAACCCTATAAAATGTTAGGAGCATATCAAAGTTTCATTCAAGCAGCATACGGACTTGGCGCACCTTATGCGGATAAGTTTCCTCTTATGTCACCGATAATTGATCCTCCTGAGAAGTTTGGTGAGATCAGACTAGACCCGATCATGGGTGGACAGTTGAGGAAGCGGCGCAAGAAGTGACCACACCCCATTGATGCTGCTATAATAAGAGCATCAACGGAGGACACATGAACGCTACTGAAGCGGGACGACTAGCAAAGGCACAAGGTCATGAATATGAGAAAGATTTGCCTGCTTATTTGAATGAACTGTTCGGTGGTGATCATGTAACTGACGGTCGTCCTGCTACTAAGGTTGATGTTTATGACAACGATTCAGGTGTTGCCTATTCTGTCAAGAATGTCAGCAAGAATCACACCCAGGTTGCATTACTCTCTTCCCGTAAGTTCATCGAGCATTTCTGCCTTAGCGGAACTGATTGTGAAACTTTTATTCACATGTTCTTTGG
>Ga0208162_1000907_pt1 | contig 16045 bp, 29 predicted proteins | sample CB_VirMetaG_4_FD_184539 | JGI IMG/M metagenome (GOLD analysis project Ga0208162, IMG submission 184539) | Freshwater to marine saline gradient viral communities from Chesapeake Bay - CB_1508_1M Viral MetaG (SPAdes) (version 4) | ecosystem: Environmental > Aquatic > Marine > Coastal | place: USA... | reverse complement strand
CATCAATACATTCAATCTTTAGTTTTTCGGTCCAGTTCAGATTCCACATGGCCAATAAGAACGTTGATTGCGTAGTCTTCGTGATGCATTTTAAGGTCAGCAGCTAGTTTGACAAGCTCCCAATGAGTGTCTTCTGGGATCTCAAGGTCATAGCGTTTGTCACCCATGATTGTGTCGTTGCGTGGTTGCATGGCAAGTTGACGGGCGTACTCAAGAATGTCGTCTGTCATTTCTTGATAGCAGACTTGAGTTGTGGCAAGGAGATACCAGGAAATGGGACATAACCTGCTTCCATCATATTGAAGAACAGATCCCATGCATGGTGCTGAGTGAACACTTCTTTGGGCTTGTAGTAACGCCAGTGACTAAGCGGAGCTTGTGCACCGTTGTTGGTATACAGAAGCACAAAGCGTCCATCACTAAGCGAATCAGCGGGAGGCTGGTACCACCACGCTACACACTTCTCAGGTGTACCACTGGGACTGGCATTGCGTGCATCGGTGCGCTTGCAAAGCAGTTCCCGATACTTACCAAACCAACTCAGGTGGATGCACCAGGGTTTGAATCCTTGGATCTCAGCCTGGAATTCCGAAACATTAAGAAGCTGACGCTGAAAGGACCCACATGAGCAATAAGGTTCAGGAGTGACGGCCGGTACATCTGACTCTTGTGTCTCCATGTCAGAGCCCAAGTCAAGTGGCCGATTCGGAAGCCGCATCCCGTCGGGAGCAACCAAATGGCCAATATCGGTTTGATCCGATTGCAAAAGAGTAATGACCTTGGTCGAATCAGTGACATGAATAAAGCGATCTGCCCAGTGGGTTTGCAGTTTTGCGTTGGAAGTCAGGTGTCCGAGTGCGTGTGCGTGATGCCAGCCCTTAAAAAGAACGTAAGCATTGTTGTGCCATACACTAGGGCCACGATAATTGGGACCAAGATAGGAAAAGAAATCTTTAAGACGGTTAGTGTAATTGGTAAAGGCTAGTTTAATCAACTCCCGTGGGTAAGTCTGCTCAGTACCATCACGACGCACCACGAGACAATTGTCATCTCGCAAATAAATCCCAGCGATTTCGGTGTCATCAAAGTCCTGGAACGCACGCCCGATGTTAGTACGTGTGTAGATCATTGATTGTGCAGCGTTAAGTTCTTGTTGTTGAAGTTGAGTTGACATGATTGGAATGGTGTGAGTTAGATGATGTGGTCTTGATCAGTTGACCAATACCGCTTGGCTTGCCGGTTGATCTCTCGATCCCTGGCCTGCTTGCCCATCTTATACGATCCAAGGATCACGGCACCCCAGGCAGCGGGGTTTGGTATGCAAAACGCAATGGTACCAACGATAAGAGCAGTGGCAGCACCAGCTTTCAAGGCTGCTTTGTCTTCTGGTTTCATGTGTGTAATCCTTAACACATTTGGAGGAAACAAGTCAAGTTTAAATGGATACGTAGAATGTACTAAACCAATTAAATAACATGTTGAAATTTGAAATGTCGCCAGAGGATATGTTCTGGCAAGAGAAGATGATACGTAGCATTAATGATTGCACCTCAATGAGTGAATTAAAAGAGATGGCGACCCTGTTAACCAAGATCGCCACCCAACGTCAAGTTGCAATCAAAGGATTAGTCAATGATGCAATGGAGCTTATGCAAGAGAATTACTTACACAAGCTCCCAACTAACAATGACTAATCAGAGGCTGTCATCCTCGCCAGTCAGAGGATCACGTGCAGGCAATGCTTTCACATCAACTGCGTCTGTGGTCCGAGAGACAGGTAGGATTTCAACCCCTTCCTTGATGCCGTAAGCACCACCAAGCTTCTGTGCATCTTGCCGTGCATGTTGGTTGATGTAATCGCTGAACATCTCCTGGAACTTCCAGGTTGATTCACGATCTTCATCAGGAATGCTGAGGCGATTAAGCGAATTAATCGCTTCATCTTGATCGCTGTAATCAGGAATCTCAAACGATTCGATAGCACAGATCTCTACGTTGTTAGCACCACGCATCTCGTTAGCGAGTACGGGAACAAACACCGTAGTGGCATAGAACTTCTCGTTGAATGCCAAGGGCACTTCTGAATCCAACGCCTTGCTCAGGCACTTGGACATCTCCTTTTCATAGAGCTTGACCTTATCAGATACATCGGTACCGTTCAGACCCTTGAGTGTTAACACCATGGGGATCTTGTGAGCACGTTTGTTGTCTTGGGTCAGGATGTAGACAAGGTACTTGGTACGTACACTGTACTTACGCTTGTACATCTCACCTTTGCTATTGGCGAGATCAGCGGCCAGCTTGTCGTTATCAAACATTTCCTTCACCTCTGGATGTTCAAAGGTGCCGATCGTTTGACGCATCCCTGTGGTTTCCTCAACCATCAAAGGAGAACGCAACAAGATCTGGAGACGAGGCTCAACAAAATTCAAACCTTCCTCAATGGAAGTATTGGGAGCCATACCAAAAGTTTGCTTGTAATCCCAGATGACTGAGTTCTTAGCAAACTGATCTTCAGTAGCTGTCCATCCGCAGGTATCCAAATCGGATTTACGGATGAACCATCCACGAATCTTGGATTTGTTTAGAGGTTGAATTGTAACGAGGTTTTGGTAACCAGATACAAATTCTTTGGACTGGAACATCTTGAAAGATTCCAATCCCCTGGATGCAAGTGCAGAGGTTTTCTTGGTAGCCATAGCAGAGGTCATGGTTGGTTCGTAGTCAGGGACAGGCCTTTTAACGTCTTACCAGAGGACGGGAAGTCATTCTACTTCCTCGAGTTCATCTTGCTGGAGAGGAAGCTCAACTGTTACTCCCTCTCGGTATAGCTCGAGATACTGCCGTGACATCTCATGCATGCGCTCGATGATATTGAGTTCGAGGTGACCAATCCCCCTAAGGAAATGAATCATCTCATCCACAATCTCATCAGTAGCAATGCCCTGGAACTCATGCAGAACTTTACGTTTACCATCCTCATAGAGGAGAGTGAACTGATCTTCGGGTTGAGTTGACATCAGAATGGAGGTTCGTTGTCGTCAAAGTTAGGTGTGTTGCCGTACTGCCCAGGTAGATCAGGCAAACCAATATTGGTGCCTGCATGCCAAGGATCAGTAGTGTCTTCAGCAGTCTTTCCGCCCCATAGGCTAGCAACGTTATCGGTGGATGCCACAGTTGTCTGGGATGCCACTTGTTTTGATTGAGACTCACTTGACTTAGGAGCCAAGGTCATTTGCACCAGCTTCAACTTGGTAGCAGTGCGGCGTTCATTGGTTTCACGATCGGTCCATGCATCAGTAACAATCTGTGCACGAATAGTTATTCCCGTACCTTTACGGGTCATGTTCACCAATAGTTCTGCTTGATTTAGTTTGTCTTGCGATGTGTTAATTGCATAGAAGTTAAAGAGGTCAGCTTGATTGCGACCTGTGTGTACTGAGATTGTTTGGTTGGCAATCATCAGACCATCTGCCGTGGTCTTGAATGCACGTGCATCTTCCCGATCAATGTCTTTAATGCAACGCCCCGTCAAGATAACGTCGTTGAAGATTGGGAATGCCGGAGTAACTTCTGCAACAGATCCTCCATGGAGCGAGTACGTCTTTGATTCGACATCAAACCGTAACTTGGAGCCGTGAAGATAAATCCGTGTTCCTTTTTTGTATCCACGGAATGTGTCGCCAGCTTTTCCGTAGACATTGAGGACAAGAACAGTAGGAGCTTTGGCTTGACTTGCGGGAGGTAGCGTTACCTCTGCACAGTAATTGAATGTGTTTGAGCTGGTGTATACCTGACGAGGATCTTCGTTCAGGACTGCGCAGACATCAACGTAATTCATCAGATCAGATGGGTAGTGTTAAAGCAGTTTAACGTCTTACTTAGGACGTGACACTTGTTACCTCTTTCTTCCTTTGAGGTAGTCAATAACAAAAATAATTGTTGCAGCCTGGAACCAAGTAAAACCAAATGCATACTTGATGCCAACTGCAACCAATGCAAGAAACACTAAGGCAGCAAGTATTTCTGATAATGCCTCAATGATGTCTTCTTTGCTCATGGCTAGTGAGTCTCGGACCAGTCGGATCCTACACGAGAATCGCCTTCGATTTCGCACTGGAAACCAAAGAATTTCTGTGCTTGCGGAAAGGCTGACATAGCTTGGTCACGGATGCGTTCTGTGTATTGAGGCTTACAAACAAGTTGTACTTCGTCATGAACCATCAAGACTTGTTCCCAGTCTTTACCGTGCACTAAGCCAAGGTTTTGTTCAATGTTGTTGTGGATGTTAACAACAACTTGTTTCATCAGGATTGCACCTGCTGATTGCAACAGAACATTCAATCCTTTGAAAGCTGAGCGGCAATATAAAATACGACGATCAAGACCAATGAGATAATTCCTGGATCCAATGTACTCATCAATCTTTTCCTTAAGTGATTTAAGAGCGGGCACACCATTCATGAATGAATTGATTGCAGTTCTTCCTAGTTGACGAAGAACATCTTCATCTTTTTCATTCGGGTTAATGATTGTACCTGCTTTACGATTGCCTGCGCCATAGAGTACGGCATACAGCAGTCTCTTACTTATATCACGTGTTTCCACACCAAAGCGTTCCTGGTTATACACATGGATATCAATCTCTGGATTTGTTACCACACGTGCGTATTCCCCCTGGTCCCAATGAGCTAGGTATCCAGCAAGACAACGTAACTCTAACGCCTTGGCATCAATACCAATCATGTCCCATCCTTGCGGGGCATGAAATAACGCACGGCATTCTTTACCGTATGGCGAATAACCTGCCGGAACTTGACCCATGTTTGGGTACCTGTGACTAGCACGGCCAGTGATACAACCATTAGTAACAACGTCACCGTGCATACGACCGCTGTCATTATTAACCAACTTGAGCCAAGCATTGTTTCCGTTAGTAATTTGACCAAGGCGTTTTTTGATTAACATATATTCTGCCAGAGGCTTAGCCTCCGGGTATGGCAACTGGCTTAACACCTCATCATCAACGATTGGATTTCCTTTTTCAGTTGTCTTTTCAGGTTCCCATCCATACTTGCTCTTGAAGCGTTCAGCAATCTGGTCACGAGATCCAGGATTGAATTCTTCGTATCGGACTTTTTCAAACGGAACTCCTTTGACATAACCACGCTTGGTGTTATTAACCTTAGGTATAAACCAAGATGTGTGCTTGATAGGTGGGAAGATTTCTTTTAGCTGTGCTTCAAGTTGCTTTTCCTTTGTTCGTAGATCATCCACGAGATCAATAGCTGCATCCACATCAAAAGGAACACCTGCTCGAATTTGTTTGTTAATCGCAAGCGCAAAGTCGTGCTCCAACTTAAGAGCTGGTTCAGGATAGTTTTCTTTTGTGATACATCTCCAGAGTTTCGTTGTGACCACAACGTCTTGAATGCAGTAGTCCAACATCTCTTGAGAATATTCGGAGAAGTCTTTGAAGTCGATTTTATGATCGGCCAAGCGCCATCCCCATGCCTTAAGCGATGCGGATCCACGTAGCTTCGCTGGAACTTGCGAATGTTGTTCTGTGTCAAGCTCATAGAGTTTCTCCTTGGGCCAGATCAATCGTGTGCAGATGAGTGTGTCAATGATGCGTGCTTTGCTGGTAAATGAATGCAGCTTTTGCAGAACAGGTAGGTCATAGAACAGGATGTTATGGCCAATCAAAACATCAGCGGTTGCCAGATGAGCAACAGCATCAGCAATGCGATCAGGCCCATAGCTAAAAGTTTGTTTGCTTGTGATGTCATAGATGACAATGCAATAAATCTTCGTGACCTTGTCGTAGAGTCCATCCGATTCAAGATCGAATACCAGCCAACGATCATTTACGGAAGCGGGACTCATCTTGAATTGAGAGTTCTTTACAGGCAAGGTCTTCATCGTTACTGTTGATCCACGACAAGATCTGCTGTGCACCCGCACGATACGGATGAGAGAAGATCTTGCTTAAAGCTACTTCAGAGTCTAGTGGAATCAACTCAAATTTATTGGATTCTTTATTGGCAGTAATGGCATGAGGTGTACCCCACTGCCAACAAGCAATCACGTAAGACATGGATCAGATGAAAGTCAGATAGATGATATCTGTTTTCACCTGATCCGCAAGTGTCTACGGAATTATTTCTTGTTTGATTTACCGTAACCAACAAAGCCACCGTTCTTCTTGCGTTGGGAGATGGCTTGACTTGCTTCGCTACCAGCACGTTGTGAACCGTGGACTAGCAATGCGAATGGCTTGTCGCCAAGGCAATGGCTGTCGTCATGGTCAATCTCAAGACCAAGCTCTGCGGCCTGCTCTTCCGTGTAAACAACGTGAGCAACCCTGGTAAATACGTTGGAGTACTTATCGATCAGGTAATCGAGCGTACCACCATGAGATGCGGTGAGATAGAAGTTGGATGGGATCATATCACGCAAGTTGTACCACATACCAAGGGATTTGGTGTAGGCATAGAACTTTTGTTGCGGACGACCTTGGGCCACCATGATCCAAGCCTTCATGTAGTTCTCAGTCCAAAAGTCACCAGACTCATGGATACGGATGAGTTCTTTCGGGGGCTGCATCAACAGCGATAGGTCAATCAAGTCACGGATCAACATGGCCTGGTTCCCATTCATGTGAATGGTTTCACGCAGTAAATCCCAGTTATGCCAACGTGCTTCCCGCACGGTAGGACGTGTCTCTGCCATAGCAGCAAAACAACGGAAGTCACGTTCTGCTGTCACACCTGTGTACTGAGGCAAGTCAGTAATCTGTCCTGTGGTGCGATCAGCAAAGGTCTTGCACACACCAGCGTGAGGACAAGCGTAACCAGCAGGTAGGTTAAAGATCAAACGATTCTTAAGCTTGCCGTTGCCGGTGGAAAACTTGAGGAGTTTCATGAGTTGAGTTGAGCTGAATGATAAGTAAAACTAATAAGCAGTTTAAGGACATGCTCAGGTCCATCTTCCCGATCAGGAATGTTAGTGAAGGTGACTACTCACCGAGCAAGTACAGAGCAAGTACCGAGCAAGTAGTGGTAATGGCTAATTAAGTTTGAGGTTGTGTTACATGATGAACGACATCATATACAACAACCGTCATATACTTTCCGTATCAATAGATACCAAAGCCATGACATTAACGTATCGCGGTTGCAAGTACAACCAAGAAGACCAGGCAAAGGTCGATCGCAACTGGTGGAACTTAGCCCACCGTCCCTGGCTCTGCCTGAAGTACCGTAACATCTGCTACTTTCCTTATGTCACTGGAGGACAAATCAAATGAACAAAGCACTGATCGTTTACCTGGTGGATAAACGAAAGAAGCTGGCACGCAAGGATGTGGAGTCCAAGCATGCCGTCACGGAACTAAAAAAACAAAGCGCCGCGACCTTCTGATCGCCACTCTTCAAGCTCATCAGTCTTCTGCAAAGGCTGCTTCTCCGATGATGGGGAATTCTTTGCAGAAGATTGTTTTGATTCTGTTTGCAATTTGTCTGTGTTCAAATTGGGTTCCTGGTTCACAGCGGAGTTGTAGGTAATGAATCCATGAACGCAGTGTACCGTTCATGAAGAGACGAGTCTGTGTCGAAAGTGGCAGGATGGACCTGGCACATTCTTTTGCAACGCCATTGCTAACCATCTCGCGGTAAAGATGTTCGGCGTTTTCGTACAGCTCACTAATGCGTCGATAGTAATTTGCAATTGACTCAGAGGATAAATCGTCAATACTGTTCTGACGGTTTGTGTGATCTTGACGGCGCAGATGAGGAATAACAGCTGGCCCTAGCTCACTGGTGTCTGCGTAGCGCTGACTGAATTCCTGGAATGAGAATGACCGATGACGCAAGATTTGAGGTGAGATTGCACGTGTAGTTTCAATCTCTACACACATGTTGGCCATCTCAAACGGTGACCAGTGCTTGTGCTTGATCAGATACTTGAGCAACCGTGGTGCAGTATCCATGTTGTCTTGATTAGCAGGGGCAGAGACCCGTGCCATCTTGACAATCATCTCTTCTGCATTGGGCGTTGCCCAGGTGAGTTGTACGTTCATGGGCACTTAAGAAGATAGTTCCAGCGTTGTGTTGTGTCAGTGTACCTGATCACATCACAGTTTCCATACTTATCAACCACTTGAAACTTGGGTTGAGACTCTGAGTTTTCTGTCATAAAAATTCCAAAAAACAACAGCACAAACATTGATGCAATAGCAAGTGATGCTAAAAAGTATTGTGAACGTTCCAATGGTGTCATTCCCCTGGTACCAAGGTGTTCATTGATAGCTTATCAAGTTCTGATATAGGGCAGATACGCATCTGCGCATGTTCAGTAGGTGACTTAAGATGATCCCATTGGATCACAAGGAACTTAAGTTTCTGCTTCCTAGAATCCAGCTTGGTTGTTATTCCAATCACAGTGCCGTAACGCTGTGCGCGATATTGCCGGATGTGATCCTTAACTTCATCACGTGCAAAAATCCCATGAGCCTTGGGACGTTCTGCAACGCGATCACCAATGGCATAGGTGTATTTACGTTTGGTAGTCATTTGATGTTGGCGTAAGTTTTGTAGTTGATGATGCGTGAAATGGTACTGCGGTTAGCGCCATAGCGAATGGCAATCTGACCATTGCTTAATCCTTTTTGATGTAGATGACGAATCATTAAAACATCTTCATCACTTAAAAAAGAATTTGTATGGGCGCTACCCCTAAGAACATGTGGTTTCAATGGGATAGGCTTAGCAATTTCGTAACGTTCAACTGTACGGAACCTGCATCCACAATCAAGACAGCGGCAGTAACGCTTGGTTACATCAGGCTGTATGTGATCTGTGCAAGTAACACGTGTGTTGTTGCTACTGCATGACCTACAAATCATGACTGTTCTAAATCAAGTGAGTCAAGAAGTTCAAGACAGTTAATTGCACCCATGATTTTGAATGCATCAATGATCAACTCATCCTGTTTTTCAGGAAGTTGGTAATAATCAAGCAAGAATTCCTCGGCTTGATCAAAGGCATCATAGCTACCAGTCAGCCGTTCTATCACCGAGCCAGGCATGTTATCAACAAGAGTTGTAACAATTACCTGCCTTGCATGTTCCCATGCATTGGGTGGTATTAACGCAACTGTTTTATCAACGAGATCAAGATCGATGAGTTCAGTTTGTGTCATAGAGAAAGACCCCCGCTTACGCAGGGGCCGAACATTCCAACAGAAGCTTAGGCTGCTTGGGCAGTGGTGTCTAGTGTTTCGTCCAGTACGCCAGCATCCCGTAACTTATCCAGCATGCCAACCATGATGGAGGCATGAGCTTGGGTTTGTTCCATGAAGTGCTTAGCACGTTCAGGGCTGATGGTATGGACACAACCATTGGGCTCGACATAACGCCAGCTACCATCAGGCTGTGGTTCCCCCTGGAGCGCAAGACGCTCTGAGTTACGCACATACCTGAGCTCAAGGTTGTGATAATCCTTGAGGCCATCGGCTGCTGTCCATGTAGCACCAATGTTGTAGCGTTGATCTTCGTCACTGAATGCATGGAACTCAGGGACAAGATGTTTGAAAGCAGCAAAGATTTGCATGGTTCTGAATTGAGTAGTTGGGTTGTTAGCCTGGGACTTACACCATAAGGATGCCCAGTGAATTATTCAATACAAGTAAAACCTTTCCTTTGAACAAACCTAAGGGCTGAGAGTTCACTACACTCTTCGCAACTAAAAGTTAAAATAGTTGCATCTCTTCTGCTTATATTGTCTTCGATTTCTGTATCACATTTAAACTTAGCGTTGTGAATGTCAATATTCATACACAGTCCATAGTCGTTGTCTTCTCCATTACGTGCCATAACGTATACATCACGAAGGTGCATGTAAGATGACCCGCAAGAAAAACAGTTAAGCTCTCTTGGGAATTGATTAGTCATTTTTTAAAGAAATCAAATTGGTAGCCGACCTCGGATTCGAACCGGGACTTGAGCGATTTTAAGTCGCTTGCCTCTGCCGTTGGGCTAGTCGGCCTCACTTGGACTTACCTCTACATCAATTGATGTGGAGTGCCAAGTGTGGTCTTGAGGTAACGGCTCAGTGCCGTACTCCCATGTGTCGTAGTCATCCTCATTGCGAGGGTCTTCATCAATCAAGATGTACTGAGGTGAGTTGTCATGGATGTACTCACCAATGTTGGCCATGGCCATAGCGAGTAACTGATCATCGGTGTAGTCAGTCATAGGTAGAAACCAGCCCTAGTATCGAGGCTAAGGCTGGTAAACCGTGCGGGCTCAGGCGAATTCTAACTGAAATTCACGCTCTCGCAAGGCCAACTTAAAGGCCTTGCTGTATTGCTCTTTCTGAACGTCAGTCAACCGCTGGTTGGCAACACCAGCGATTTGTTTGACAGACATCAGACCCCTGTCAACGACTAGCTGGATGGTAAATGTGGGCTTGCCATCAATCATACATAGCACAATAAAGTGCTTACGTTTCTTGATGTCATTAGCATAATGTGATGCAGAGCCGACGCAATTACGTACAGCCTGCCCCCACATTGCCAATTGATGAGTGTCAACAGGCTGGAAGAATGTGTAGTTGATCACATTAGTTACTACATGGCCGCTGATGAATTCTTTAATTGGTCTACCATAATTTAAACGTGTGTCAAGAGAATACGTTTGAGGGTTTTCGGGTGTTGCGTAAACGGTATGATCTACTTCAAGAGCAACCTTGATGGGCTCAGGGAACAGATCTTGACGCAATGATTCGTTAGGATTTTGGATCTTCCAAGACTCAGCTTGCACATAATCATGGAACTCATTGATGCGCCAACGCTTAGGTGGTGTCAGTTCCTTGCCATGTTGCAAAATGCGAATAGCCATAGAGAATGTGTCATTCAATTCATAGAAACCTATGCGTGAATAACCAACTTCTGTATCGGAATAACATGTATCTTGTTGCTCAAGATACTTACGTAAAATTGTGAACAATGAAGCAGGCGGCATGTGTTCTAACAACCAATCAATCAAGACGTCTGTGTTTTCGCCATATCCATGCGAACGAATTTGGTTAAGCTTGATATGACGTAGCTCTTTGTAATAAGTCTGGTAGTAATCAAGAGGACAATCAGGCCAGATGTCATAAACCCATTCAATGGATTGAATAACATGCATGAAGGTATTAAAGCCTTGCGTGATTGGCTTATGCTTTGTATTGCTGGGATCGTTGTATGCAACACTTGCGCGATCAAGTTCTGCTTGTAGCAGCTTCTTAATTGCAGGCTTAGTAATTATGTAAGCAACTCTTTGAATAGTTTCAAATGTACTAGATACCATCGTAGATCTAACGTTGAATTCTTGTGCTGATGACACAAGATTATCGACAGTCAAGCCAAGCTTTGGATCCATGAACTCTGCCATCTGCTTTGGCATACCCGCTGCCTCAAAAATGTTCTTGCAACGGATGCGATCAAACAATCCACGGGAGTCAGTCCATGTAGGCATATCTTCCCGTAAGCTTTCTTCAAATGGACGGATGCAACGATTGAGAATCTCGCGTCCTTTCTGACAATGGATATTAGCTGCTTGCCACTGGTAAGCACGCCAGCCACTACCTTCACTTGATTCAATGTCACCTTTGGTGATGTTCATGGAATAGGTAAAGGTCTGGACGCCACGACTACCTTCGTGCTCGATGCATTTGTCTTTGCTGGTCCAGATGTGATGTGGTGCAGTCTTGGCAGCAGCCGCTGTGTTTTTGAATGCGTAGGCATGGCCATACACATACTCATCAGCTTGCTGCTTGGGAGGTAGCCATGCTGCGTACCACACCTGTTCGTAGTGATACAGGATGGCAATAACTTTGAGGCGAGCCTGCGGAGTTGCTACGTCCACAGGCGTGGTAAATACACGGTAACGATCAGGTGCTTTCTGCTGGTTGATGTGATCAATCGCAGTTTGTTGATCTGACTCACGCACCACGTTATGTGGGATGAGATGAGGGATGTTACCCAGTGGATACTTAGCTTTCTTCGTAGTCTTGGGCTTGGCCTGTTGAGCCAGCACCTTCAGTGTTGGGTCGTAGGCAAGCAGTTCGGTTTGGAGGTTGGAAGGAAGTTGGAATTGCATGGTGTTGTGTGGTAGTTGAATAGGCAGTTTAACGTCATGCCCAGGACGGTTAGTCAGTTAGTCAGGGTCACCTACTGAAGTGTCGAGTAGTTGCCACTGAGGATCGAGGTGATCAAGATAGGCACAGAAGCCATCTTCATCAAGAGGGATTGGTTCCTCTGGATCCAGCTCAATAGTTGTTTGACACAATGCAGGAGCCCACTCTTCAGGCTCGAAGTGAGTTGCGCGATAGAGCAGGCGCATTTCGTCAACAACTGCTGTAACTGTGACATGAGTGTCAGTGAATGAGGTGTCTTCGATTGCAAGGACAGTCATTAGTTATCCTCGATGTAGGAATAGTTGGTGGTCTTGATAAGGCGGTACTTCATCCACAGGCGTGCGGTGTCGTACTCACCTTCGAATCGTGTTGAATTCAACACATTTGCTGATGCCCTGCGCTGTGCGCAGGCAGCAAGATTGATGCGATCAAACAAGTTGATGTTGTCGGTTACTGCAGACATGAGTTGAGTTGAGTAGGTGGACAGGTCCTGGGACTTACACCGTAAGGATGCCCAGGTTCTTTAATCTTCTTCGTCGAATGTTTTCATGATTGATTCAGGTACAGACATTTCAATCGAAGGGAGATCATGATCTTCATTTGTATTAACAATGATTTTGTGTAATGGAAAATATCCATCAACAAGACCATTGTTAATTTTCCAAATGGCAAGTAACACAGATTGAAAGAATTTCTCCCGATGCCATTTAGCTGTCAGCTTGTTTTCAAGTCCATAAACCTTTTCAATGTCAGTAAACTTGAATTCAATAGTGAAAGAGTCGACCATGATCTTCAGAATAATTTAATGTTTCGTTTGCTTAGCCCTGTGCCAGGGATACTGATAGATCCACGGACACCAGACTCACGAGCATTGAGTGTGAGCTGGAACGGACCAAGCTGAAACGATTTGGTGTACGACTGGATGCCACGTTCTGTGACGTTGAATCCAGCAATGGTCTTATCAAAGTTGAGAGGTGATTTGTCTTTGGTCATTCTTTGTGCTCCATAATAATGTCAATTAGTTCATCAACTGATTCACCAATGCCCTCGGCACCTGAATACAATTGACAATAAGATTCTTCAGACAAGGCAGCAATAACTAACCACAAAAGAGATTTCAATGCATTAACTTGTCGCTGTTGCTTAGTCATTTGAGATTGTCAGGTAGAAGTGCTTGGGTGTCTTCATCATTCATATTGGACATAACAAACTTCTCTCCATTGGGGGCAACAAAGCCCCCAATGAAACCAATGCCGTTCTTATCGGCTGATTCTTTCATCTTGGCAACAAGCTGCATGGCTTGAAGTCTTTGCATATCTAGAGAGTCTGGTATGCGAGGAGTGTTGTTGTTCATTGGTATGGTGTGGTGTTAACAAGGGAAGTCTACCAGGGAAGTCAAGGACTAAGACATAAGTATGTCCTATATAAATCCAAGGATTCCCTGGTGCTCCAACGGGGGGTTGTAGGGGGGAAGTACTTATGTACTACCTGTGCATCTCCTGATGTTCTTTCCATGCAGCAGTGTGCATCTCATCAAGAGTGATGGGTGGTTCTCCTGGTTCATTAGGTGTGGGATCGTAGTCAAGCTCATCACTTAACATATCGATCACCTCATCGAGTACGTCACGGGTATGTGGATCGAGATGCTCATCCATCTGATGACGTCTGCACTCGCGGTTGCGAATGTTTTTGAGTGCATCCAATGCAAGTTGCAATTGGTGATACTCGTTTTTGGTCCAGGTGAGTTCAGGATACTTCTGGGTTTGTTCCATGGTTGATTTGAAGTTGAAGTTGAGGTAAAGCCTGGGACTTACACACCATACTTGCGTAGGTGCTGCCCAGATATTAAATGTCTGGTTGGTGTAAACGCGCAGCCTTTTCTGCACGTTTACGTCTGAAATATGTAGGACTAATCTGATCTTCAAACTCATATAATCGCAATGTTAATCTTCCGATTGATTCTCGGTACCAATCAGTTTGATTATGAATTAAATCTGGATCATTGGTCCGAATAAGATCGTCGAGTCTTGATTGAAAATATTCAATCCGACCACGAATAAGATTAATAATTAACCACCAGTCATCTTCGTCAATGTTTTGCCATGTAACCGTGTGTTTACCTTGGGGATAATCACTGGAAACTTTCGTTGATTTGTCAGTAGCTTTGGTTCGTGCCATTGATTAAGTTGTTATGTAAATAAAGTAAAGCCTGGGACTTACACACCATACTTGCGTAGGTGCTGCCCAGGATTGAGGCTATGACTGAAGTATTGGCATGTATTGGCATTTCTTACGTGCCATCTAATACTACAGAAGTGTTATGGCGTTATACGCCCTTAGGTTCTCTTATGATCCAGCCAGTGTAGTTAGCACTGCTTCGATCAACGCGTATCAATCCGTACTCTTCTAGTTTTGTCAAGGCTTGAAGATATTGTTCAAGCCTTGAGAGCTGAGACGGAACCCTTGGTACAAAACAAGGTGTGTTCCCATACTTCTTCCTATGGTTCAGGAAGTAAGCATAGAGATTACGCTGGTTGATTGTGAGTGCAACAGGTGCAACCGCTGGCATGACTTAGCAATAGTGAGGTTTGGTCTCAGGGTACGCACGAGCTAGTGCGTTGGAGAACATTAGCTCATATCTTGAGTGAGTTGTTGTATCTCCAAGAGACGGCTGCCCTTCGATCTCGTACTCTTCGAAGTACTGGATGAAGGCTTGGATCGCCTGCCTCTTGGAGAAGATGCAGTGGCTGAGGACTGGGTAACCTGCTTGGTACCACCATCCACCTTCTTCTGGACCGCCGTAGTTGAGCGTCGTTTCGTGGAGGGTGATAACCGTTGGGTCTTCATGTTCCCAGTACTTGTGCTGGTTGTAAGCTCCGATTGCGTATCGGGCTTTGTAGGTGTTGGGGTAGAACTTCTTGAGTTCTGAGATGTAAGACATGATGCAAACTCCGTGATGATGATTGAAATGATTGCGATCAGGATGACGATGATGTCACCGTCATCCCATGCTTGTTTCAGTGTGTACTTAGTCATTGATTACGTACCTCTCGTTGTAATGGTCACAAGCATTTCGTTCGGCACTTGAAATTTCTTCAATGCCATCCCATTCAAATGCTTCTGATTCACGCATGGCTTCCTCTTGTTCGTAGGCAATGTCAGACATTGCGTCAAGGAAGTCAGCGTTGCGTTGTTCGTCGATGAAGTTAGGGTCTCTCATGGTTTGAGTTGAGTAGGGTTTGCAGTGAACCTGGGACTTACACCACGTAATTACGTGGATGCCCAGGTGTTAACGCATCAGTCGGTTACTGAAGTTGTAATTGTAACCAGAGTCACCCGATGGTTCCTTGTAGGTTTTGTGATGAACAATGTGATAAATATTAGACGGTTCACAGTCATAGTCCTTTGAAATAGATAGATGTGTTTCCCCGTGTGCAGCGCGTAATCTGATGTCAGCTACTTGGTCGTCACTTAGGAAACCTCTAAAACGACCACGCCTGATAGGGTCAACTTCAAGAGGTGGACGACGCCTAACACGTCTGATTGCACGTGTCAGGGATATAGGACTGCAATTGACAATGCTACCGATTGATTCGTAGCAATAACCCTGGCATCTAAGCTGCCAGATTCGATCTTCTTTGGCGAGAGAAATTCGGTTACGCATTGTTCTTGAGTGGATTAACGCATGTAAAGGTAGCCGCCTGCCCAGTCGGCATTGTGTAGGCAGGTCTCAAACGATACGTCATCAAGCAAGTTGTAACGTACGTGTTTGGCCGGTGCTTTCCACGAAGCAGGTTTGTAGACAGCACCTGATTGTCGGTGGACAAAAGCATGGACACTGCCTTCGTAACTACCAAGACTGT
>Ga0208162_1000906_pt1 | contig 16078 bp, 7 predicted proteins | sample CB_VirMetaG_4_FD_184539 | JGI IMG/M metagenome (GOLD analysis project Ga0208162, IMG submission 184539) | Freshwater to marine saline gradient viral communities from Chesapeake Bay - CB_1508_1M Viral MetaG (SPAdes) (version 4) | ecosystem: Environmental > Aquatic > Marine > Coastal | place: USA... | reverse complement strand
ATTCTTTCAGTACGCAAACGGAGCGAACTTATGTCAGTTGCTTATCACCAGGCACAGAAGCAGCGTTATAGGATCACTCTGGAATTAGAAACTCTGAGTGACTTTGACCCGCACCAGATTGACTGGAAAGAGTTATTCGAGCTTGAGGGTTCGGAATACTGTGATGCATATGTTGAGGACTTAAGTAGACCTGACCGTTGGTGACAGTAAGTATCACTGGGCCCTCTAAAGTGTGCTAGTAGTGTGAGGCAATCCCGCCCACACGTTTCTAACACACAATGCGTTACATTCCGTCTTCCCGTTATACTCTGGATGAGATCGCAGAGCAATGCCGTGCTGCTATCAATCGTCCCGTTCGAGTATATCATAAGCCTGCCGTGTCTTATGCTGAAGTCCTGAACTATTATCAGTCTCAGCATAACGTTCTGGTGGAAGCATAAGTAACACTCACTCCTGTCGTATGAGTATAAACTAGGCACGTTTCAAACTATCACTTTTCGTTGGTTATTATGTCTAAAGATGTGATTCTGAGCCTGCTCTCCAAGGGTAGCACTGGCGCAGAAATCTTGCAGATTCTTGATGTTATCGTCGAGGATATTGAGCAAGAGAACATTAACAGTTGCGCGGAGGTATTCGCAGCAGCATAATAGTACAAACCGTGAGGCACTTGGTTGACACTGAGTGCCTTATGTGTTAGAATTTGATATAACCGTGTAGGCAGTGATTATGCGGCGTTTGTTTATATCGGCGGCGGGCGTTGCGTATATAAAAACGCTTAACTACCCTAACCTACAGAGGTGACAAAACGCGAACGAAATAACACATTCAAAAAAATTTTTCTGGCCCCAAAAACGCAATTCTATATAATTTGGGAACAAAAAAATGCCCCCCACAAAAATAATATGGAAAAGGTTTATCACATCTATGCAAAAGATCGATGTCTAATGCATTCAATTAAAGAAGAAGATTTTAAAGCGACCTGGAATACGTTTCATCACCTTGTTGGATTAATGAAGACAGATTATGAAGCAGAAGATTTATCATATGAAGAAGTCATTATCAATAAAGATTCAATCAGAAACTCTTCATATTGACAGGTACTATATACACTGATAGAATTGAACTTGAAGGTAATTCAATCTTATGGCTAAAGGATTTACAGTAAAAACAGTTGCGCCCAAAAAGGAATCGGAACCAACCTGGGATATTGACAAGATTAAAGAAAGAATGCGTGGTAAGTCTATCGTATTCTGTCTACCAGGTAGAGGATGTTCTTATATCTTTTTGAAGAACTTTGTACAACTCTGTTTTGATATGGTTCAAAATGGAATGAGTATTCAGATCTCTCAAGACTACTCATCAATGGTTAACTTTGCACGTTGTAAGTGTCTTGGTGCAAATGTTCTTCGTGGTCCTAATCAGGTTCCTTGGGATGGTAAACTGGAATATGATTATCAACTCTGGATTGATAATGACATTGTTTTTGATACCAATAAGTTTTGGCAATTGTGTGATCTGGCAGTAAGCGAAGATGGCACAGAACGTGAAGTGACTGCAGGATGGTATGCCACAGAAGATGGTCACACCACCTCTGTTGCTCACTGGTTAGAAGAGGATGATTTCCGTAAGAATGGTGGAGTGATGAATCACGAAACTGTCGAAACGATGTCAAAACGGAAGAAGCCATTCACGGTTGATTACACTGGTTTTGGATGGGTATTGATTAAGAAGGGAGTATTTGAGAATCTGGAATATCCTTGGTTTGCACCGAAGATGCAAGTCTTTGAATCTGGCAGTGTCCAAGACATGTGTGGTGAGGATGTCTCATTCTGTCTTGATGCAAAGGATGCAGGTTTTGAAATCTGGTGCGATCCTCGCATTCGTGTTGGTCACGAAAAGACTCGTATTATTTGATTTGGAGATTTATTAAGATGGCAAAAGGTATGATGAAGGGTGGGGCATATCAACCCGGTAAACCCAAAAAAACTCGTCAAGGTCGCTCGGCAAGAACGCTTCTCTCGGCAACGTCTCGTAATGGAGCTAAAAAGAGATATCGTGGGCAGGGTAAATAGTTAAAGACGATGATGATTCATGGCTGCTCTTATCTGCAACTTACCCTCTGTAGAAGTATGGGTGCGTAAGGAATATCTAACAGATCATCAGAGTGGTCACGGAGAATTTGTAAAAGGCGTTTGGGTATCGTGTAAATCGATTCCTGGACGCGCTTTTTATTTTGAGACATACTTACCAGAGTATGCTGCAATGTACGATAAACTGCCCATCAGTGCCTTTGTAACACGTCCCGAGACCCCCTCGCCTGATATGAACCTGCCCAACCTACAATTCTGGAATTGTATGGATTATGGTGTTGTATCAATTCATAAACAATTCATTGGAAGTATGGATTTTGAGTGTTATACTCGTGATTATGGTACTCAAAAAGGCACTTATATTTGTACAATTGATAATTACCACCAAGATGCAGATGTTATTGACTATGCAACCAGTGAAAATCCTGCTGAGCACAAGTCTCATAATCTTATTGAACTGAATAATGGTCAATATGCACTGTATCCCAACAATCGATTGCGTATTTTTGACAATAGTTTGACACCAGTCGAGCCAAAAATGCCAGATTTCAAGGTTTCTACACAATATTATCAAGTTGAAAACGGATTTGAACGTCTTGGAATGGGTCGTGAAGATGAATATTTCTGGAAAACGGCACAAGAGCGTGAAATTTGTTCCAATTGTGGCGAAAATCCTTGCAATCCACGATGTATTAATGCCGATTAGGGATAGAAACCCCTCTAAAAGTTCTGATTTAACAAAATCAGGAGTAAAAATGCACGATTTTCTAGACAATCTAGCTAATAAACAGCACCAAAAGATGCTTCGTGAGATTGCAAATGACGATTTGACACCAAAAAAACATGATTTTCACCTTCAAAATGAAATTCATGAAAAAATTCGCAATGATGATGACTATGATGATTGGGAATATGGAACAGAACCCCTCTATGAGGTCAAAAATCCCTGATAAATAAGATAGAATTTGTAAATTTTTAATTTAGAATGCCTTTAGAGCGGGTAAGTCAGTCTTTTAAAGATGTCAGTATGACCTTTCAGGCTAATCCCCTGAATAGCGACCTGATTGCGTTGAAAAATCAGACCGCAATTGCCCGCTCAGTGCGTAATATCATCCTAACTTCTCCTGGAGAGAAGTTTTTTGATCCAGATTTTGGTTCTGGAGTCTCTAGACTCCTCTTTGACAACATGGATGACCTGACTGCATTGTCTCTTCGTGATGAAATCGAGAATTCAATTCGAAATTATGAACCAAGAGTCCAGGTTATTGATGTTAAAGTCGAACCAAACTATGAAAACAATGAATTTAACGTCACACTTGTTTATAGGATTGTTGGAATTGATGTTCCTGCCCAACAATTAGAGTTTGTTTTGCTGCCATCACGATAAATGTCCCTTCAAAACTTCACTGGTCTAGATTTTGACCAGATAAAAACCACACTTAGAGATTATCTCAAATCAAATTCGAATTTTACGGATTATGATTTTGAGGGTTCTAACTTATCGACGATTTTAGACGTTTTATCGTACAATACTTACATCACTTCATACAATGCCAACATGGTGGCAAATGAAGTATTCATTGATAGTGCAACATTGAGAGAAAATGTTGTTGCACTTGCAAGAAATATTGGATATCTTCCAAGATCTAGAAAAGCTTCACGCTCCACAATTAGCTTTTTTGTTGATACAACTGATATATTTCCAACACCATCCTCACTTATCCTTAAAAAAGGACCGGTAGCAGCATCTGGTCTTCAATTTGGCGGCGAATCTTTTGTTTTTGGTATTACTGAGGACGTAACTGTCCCAGTAATTGATGGGTTTGCTGATTTCAATGATTTAGAAGTCTATGAAGGAACTATGATCAATCAGTCATTTACTAAAAATGACCGAAATTTGCAACAAAGATTTATTTTAGACAACATTGGAATTGATTTAGACACCATTAAGGTGTCTGTAAAGGAATCTGAGACATCTACAACCTCAGTTAAGTATACTCGGCAAGATGATTTGTTCACTGAGAATGGTGGATCAACAATTACTGGATCATCACCAGTCTATTTCATACAAGAGATTGAAAATGAGCAATATGAAATTGTTTTTGGAGATGGAATTTTTGGAAAGAAACTGGAAAATGGAAATGTAGTTGAAGTTTCCTATATTGTAACTTCTGGAAGTTCTGCTAATGGATTAAATAATTTTGCTTTTAGTGGAACACTAAATTATGTTCGCAATTCAATCCTGTACACAGTTACTTCTGGAATTTCTCTGATTACCACTTTTGGCCCAGCAAGTGGTGGAGAACCAATTGAAAGTATTGATTCAATTAAAAAGTTTGCACCAGTTCAATATTCAACACAAAATAGAGCTCTGACATCTGCAGATTATGAGACTTTGATTCCAAACAAAATTTATCCCGAGGCGGAATCAATTACCGTTTTTGGTGGAGAAGATTTGGTTCCACCACAATATGGAAAGGTCTTTGTTAGCATTAAACCAAGAAATGGTGATTTTGTTCCGAACTCCATTAAACAAAACATTAAAAGAGATCTGAAAAAATATTCGGTTGCTGGTATTGTTGCTGAAATTTTGGATCTTAAATATCTTTATATTGAAACTGAGAGCAAGGTCTATTATAATAGCAATTTAGCTCCGAATGTTCCTTATGTTTCATCCGTGGTTCAATCTACAATATCCAAATATAAAGAATCTACTGAATTAAATCGATATGGTGCAAGATTTAAGTACAGCAAATTCTTGGGAATCATTGATCAAAGTCATCCATCCATTACTTCGAATATTACAACGTTAAGAATGAGAAGGGATCTGGGTTTGGCTATAAATTCTTTTGCAGAATATGCCATTGATTTTGGTAATGAGTTTCACATTACTTCTATGGCAGGATTCAATATTAAATCAAGCGCATTCAAGGTTTTGGATATAAGCGATGATGTTTATATTGGAGATATTCCAAATGTTGACAGATTGACTGGAACAATTGTTCTATATTCATTACCTGTTGCTGGGGCTACCGCGCCAACTATTAGACGAAAAGATATTGGACGAATTAATTATAGAACGGGGAGAATCACACTTAACCCAATCAACATTGTTTCTGGAAAAACTAAGTTTGGGCAACAAATTATGGAGATTTATGCCATTCCACATTCCAATGACGTGATTGGATTGCAGGATCTTTATTTGCAACTAGATACTAGTAACGTGGAAATGATTGTTGATGAAATTAGTTCTGGATCTGACACTTCTGGATCAAGTTATACAAAGAGTGCTAGTTATCGGGATGTAAATAACAATGCATATTGATCATTTAACCCTTAATAAAATTATTTTAAGATAAAAGAGATGTCGGAAAAAAGAGTTCAATTTAATCAAATCGTAAAAAATCAGTTACCTTCTTATGTGAGGGAAGAATTTCCTCTCATCGGGGAATTCCTGAGCCAATATTATAGAGGTCAAGAGTATCAAGGTGGCCCAATTGATTTGGTTACAAATATTGACTCTTATATCAAGTTAAATGAGTGTGCAAATACTGTAGGATTTACTTCTTTAACATCCGATATTGGATTCACTTCAACTACGATCAATGTTGAGAACACTAGTGGGTTTCCTAACAGCTATGGTCTCTTGAAAATCAATGATGAGATCGTTACATATACGGGAATTACTACAAATAGTTTTACTGGTTGTATTCGTGGATTTAGTGGAATTACATCTTTTAGAAATCCAGATGTACCAGAAGATTTAGTTTTTTCAACATCAGAGTCGGCAGATCATTCAGAAAGTTCAAGAGTTGTAAATTTAAGTTCTTTATTTTTAGATGAATTTTTAAAGAAACTTAAGAGACAGTATCTGCCAGGAATAGAAAATAGAGATTTAGCAGAGTCTCTGAATGATGCAGAGTTTATTCGTCATTCAAGAGATTTTTATACAACTAGGGGGACAGATGTCTCCTTCAAAATCCTCTTCAAAGCACTCTATGGGGTCGATGTAGAGGTCATTCGCCCTAGGGACTATGTGATATCTGCTTCTAATGCTAATTTCAGAAAACAAAGAAGTATTATTGTAGAAGCAATTTCTGGAGATCCTTTAGATCTTGTTAATAATACTTTGTTTCAAGATCCTTTTGAAAATATTCCTAGAGCATCATCTCCAGTTGCAAATGTGGAGAGAATTACTGTCGGTGTCTTAACAGATTCATACTATAGATTAGGGATCGATGGTTCTTATATTCAAAACACTGGAACATCTGATCTATTATATGATCAATTTTCAGTTCACGCAAAAACAAAGAGTATTGGTGAAGTTGGAGTAGGTCAGTCTTTCATTATCGTAGACTCAACTCTAGGATTTCCACAAACAGGGTCTCTAACCTTTACTTATGAAAATACAACAGTTGGTATTGTAACATATTCATCAAAAACTGTCAACCAGTTCTTGGGAGTTGTTGGTATTGATGCAACAATTGCTGATGGCACCGACATTGATCAGAATACATATGCATATTCTGCTGGTTTGGGAAGAACTGATGGAATTCGTGTAAAAATTAGATCTGTACTGAATGATCTAGAAATTCCAAACGTTACTTATAGCCAAAAAGCCGGATCGAGGGTCAAAATTAAGTCTCTTGGAAGAATTGCAGAAAATGATGTAAGAGCAAACAACTGGTTGTTCAATACAGCACCTTTTTATGAAGTTGAATCAATGACTTTGATTGATGCTGTTAACGGAACTTACAGATTAAACACAAAAGACATTAATCTTCTTCGTATTGGAGATAATTTAAGTTTAACTGATAATGAAAGTCAGAAAATATTTGGATTTGTTGTTCAAGAAATCTTTAATGAAACAACTTGCTTAATTAGAGGTTTTGGTGTATCCAATCCAGACCAAATTATTAGAGTAACAAGAGAACTCTCTAAGTGCGATTCTGATTTGCATACAAATCTGAATGATATTACTGCAAATGTCCAAAATGTTTATATTGACAGTACTTCAGGTAAAAATCTTGTAGCATCACCTTCTTTACCAGCATTTGCAGGATTTAAGTTAAATCCTAAACTTCAAAAGTATACCTTTAGTGGCACATTTATTTCTGGAAACGACACTTTCAAAATTACTGATCGAGTTGACCACAACTATTTCACGGGAGATGCAATTTACTATACTCCCGAAAAAGATTCTGAAGGAAATGTAGTTAGTAGTCTTGGATTTTCCGAAGGTCTTTACTTCGTAAAGAGAGTTGATGAAAATAATATTAAACTTGCAAAGAGTCCATCAAATCTTTACAACAATATCTTTGCAACAGTATCTTTATCAATTGTAGAAGTAACAATTAACAATCATACTGTTGAAAAATATGATTTTAAAGGAAGAATTATAAAACCACAGAAATTACTGAGAGAACTTTCAAATCCAGTTGTTGATATACAGCGGACAGAAACACCAGCTGGTTATACTGGTATATTAATCAATGGCGTTGAGATATTAAATTATAAGTCAAGAAATGATCTTTACTTTGGTAGAATTGAGAAAATTGATGTTGTTTCTGGGGGAAGAAACTATGATGTTGTCAGTCCACCAACTTTAAGAATCAAAGATATTAATGAAGAGGGATTTACTGTAGGTAGTGGAGCTACGGGATTCCCGTCGATTAGAGGTAAGTTTGAAGAAATTCGTGTATTAGACTCTGGATTCGACTATATTGATGTGCCAACAATTAAGATTTCTGGAGGAAATCCAATCAGACCAGCAACCGCTCAAGCGAAGTTGGTAACAGTTCCTCATGAAGTTATTTTTAATTCAACTGGAATTGGATCTATTGGAATTGGTTCAACTTCAACTATTGGTAGAGTAGGATTTTCAACTCACCACAAATTTAGAAACGGCGAAAGAGTCACCTATAAAACATTTGGCAGAAAAGCTCTTTCTGGATTATCAACAGATGCAGTTTATCACGTATCAGTTGTTGACCCACAAACTATTAAATTGCACAAAAATTTAAATGATGTAATAACCGGAATTAACACAGTAGTCATCGACGACTATGGTATTGGTAATCATGCTTTTGTTTCTTTAAATGGAAAGGCGATTTTAAATTCTGTTGTTATTACTGATTCGGGAGAAGGGTATCAAACCAAAAAGAGAACCTGTGGCACAGTTGGAATTATTACTGCACTTAATACTATTAACATTGTTGATCACGAATACAGAAATGGAGAGATCATAACATACTCTGTTGATGGAACTTCTGTAACTGGTCTCTCCACTGAAAAGCAATATTATGTTACCGTTGTTGATAAAGACAACTTTAAACTTTCAGTGGCAGGAGTTGGTACAACATCTGCAGATTTTTATTATTTAACCAAACAATATGAGAATCTAACGGGTGTTGGCATAGGAACTCATACATTCAACTATCCAAACATCAATGTTGAAGTTATTGGATCTGTTGGTATTTCTTCCATAGAAGGTAAGAATTTTAATGCAGTTTTGCAACCAATTGTTAGGGGAGAAATAACTTCAATCCATCTCTCAAATAAAGGTGTTGGTTATGGTTCTTCAGAGGTCATTAACCTCCAAAGATGGCCAGAAATTGACTTCTTATCTGGGCAAGATGCTGAAATCAAGGCCATTGTTGATCCAAGAACTGGCAAGATTATTGATGTAGTTATTGATAATGCTGGGTTTGGTTATAGTTCACCACCAAGACTCATTGTTAAAGACACAGGCAGCGGCACAGGTGCTCTGCTGGTCCCAGAAATAGGTCCCGGACAAGATTCTGGGGGAAGACCTCTAAGTGGTACAATTAAGTCAATAAAGATCAATCAGGCAGGAATTGGCTATGGTGTTTCAACAACTACCGTCATAGTTGAATCCGCAGGCAGTGGGTCTCAGTTTAGTTTTGAACTTCAATCATGGAAAGTCAATGAGGTTCAGAAAAATTTAACAAATCTTACTGAAGATGATGTGTTTCTTTCTCGTGGAACAAACATTGAAAATGAACTTCAGTGTTCGTATGCATATGCTCCAAGAAAATTAAGACAGTCAATATATGCAACAGATCAAGGAGGAAAAATTTTATACGGTAAGAAAGATCTAACTCTTGTTGCAGGTATTGAGCAAACTCAAAATGATAACCACTCACCGATCATTGGATGGTCTTATGATGGTCATCCGATTTATGGTCCTTTTGGTTATGCAACAAAATCTGGAGGCGTTGTTACTCAACTGAAGAGTGGATATTCTTTAAATCTAAAACCAAATAGACCTCCACTGAGCGTCTTTCCCGAAGGATTCTTTGTAGAAGATTATACTTGGACAAATTCAACTGACGAAGCAGTTCTCGATGAAAATAACGGTAGATTCTGCGTTACGCCAGACTATCCAAATGGAACATATGCATACTTTGCAACTTTTGATCTGACACCCGCTTCTGACGGAATATTTAAAAACTTTAAGGCACCAGCGTTCCCATATTTAATTGGAAAATACTATAATTCAAAACCAAATCAATTTAACTTTAGAAAAAAATCAAATCAAGACGATATTGATTTAAACAACACAAATTGGATTAGAAATACGTATCCATATGTTCTCAGAGGAAATAAGAGTGGTTATGAGTATGTCAACCAATCATACAAATACGTAAATCAAGACTCTGTTATCAAACATGTCAAAAAAGGATCAGTAGATTTTATTGGAATTGTTACTGGCGGTTCTAATTATAAGATCAATGATAGAATTATATTTGAACAAGATCCTTCTGATGGATTCTTTGCGGCTGCAAAAGTTTCTAGAGTTTTGGGCGTTGGAGTTGGAACTTTATCTGTTGCAAACACCAGGCTAACCGGATTAGAATTCTATCCTTCAGGCAACACTAACACAGGAGAGTTTATTGGTGTTTATACTGGAAATCATGGATTTATCAATCAAGATATATTGACAATTTCTGGATTGTCAACAACATCATCTTTCTTAGAAGGTTCTTATCGAGTTGGCGTATCCACTAGTAAGTTTAAGTTGAACAGGGAAGTTTCTTCGTCAACTTCAACTGGCATTGTTACATACTTTTCACTTTTAGGCAATTTAAGTCCAGATAAACTGGAAGTGAATGATCTTCTTCGTATTGATAGTGAAGATGTAAAAGTTTTGAACATTGATAGAGTTTCTTCAAGAGTTAGAGTACTGAGAGCAAACAACGGAACAGTATCTGCTGCACATACAATATTCTCCGAGGTTTCACAACTTCCAAGAAAATTCTCATTCAGTGTTGGATATAATACTTCATTCAGCGCAAAGAGAAATAGAGAGTATTATTTTAATCCAATTGAGTCCGTTGGATTGGGCTCTGAAACTGGAGTTGGTGTGGGTATAACATTATCATTCGCAAATCCAGGAGTAGGAATTACGCAATATTTTGTTCAGACAAGATCATTATATCTTCCTGCACACGGATTTGAAACTGGAGATGCTATTACATATCATACAAACGGTGGAGATACTATTGGGGTTTCTACCATCGGTGGAGGATCATCAATTCCTCTTACTAATAACTCTCCGTTATATGTTGCAAAATTAAATGAAGATAATATTGGATTATCTACGGTTATCGTAGGTTTGGGTACAACAGGAACATTCGTTGGAATTGCTTCTACAACTGCTCATCAAGGACTTCTGCATTTTGTTGGACTAGGAACAGGAACAATACACAGTTTCAAGATTTCTCACCCAACTACCGTAACTGGAAATGTTGAAAAAAATCTTGTTACTGTTTCTACAGCAGCAACTCATGGTTTATTCAATGGAGATACTGTCTTTGTTGATGTAAATCCTGGACTCACAACAACAGTTTATATCAAATATAATAAACCAAATCGCAAGCTTGTTACAACAGGAATTGCATTTACTTCCGGAAATGTAACTACATCAACTTCAACAATCAATATTTCAGACCATAATTTACTGTCTGGTCAAAAGATTATTCACGTTGCAGATTCTCCATCAGGGGGACTGGAGAGTGATAAGGAATATTATGTATATGTTGTTGATAGAAACAACATTAAACTTTCCAATACCAAGTATAATGCCTTAAAGAAAAAACCTGAGATTATTTCAATTTCAAGTGCATCTTCTGGAACTATTTTACCAGTTAATCCGCCTATCAGAGTATATAAAGATTCTACTCTTAATTTTGATCTTTCAGACTTGTCTCTCTCATATGATCAGAGCGGCCTTCGTTACCCTGCATTTAAGTTTGAGTTATATACAGATTCTAAGTTTAAGAATGCTTATGAGACTAATGGAACAAATTCAAACTTTGATGTTACTCGTTCTGGAACAGTTGGTGTTACTGCAGATGCAAAAGTTACCGTAAGTATCAATCAATCAACTCCAAAAGTTTTATACTATAGACTACTTCCACTCAATAGTCCAGAAAATCCAGGTATAAACAAAGAGATTGTCAACGACTCTACTGTTGACCTAAACAATGAGTTAATATCCGAAAAGAGTGTTTACAGTGGTGAGTTTGACATTATTAAAACTTCTGCAAATACTTTCACATATGGATTGTCCAAGTATCCAGAAAAAAACAATTATAGCTCTACCAACTCAACAATTGAGTATCAAACAGATTCATTGTCTGCATACGGTGCAATTACGAGAACTATTTTAAGTGATAGAGGAAAAGGTTATACTAAAGTTCCTGGTATCACCAGTGTCAGGTCTGATCTTGGCAATGGTGCTATATTAGAAGCTTCCAGTAAAACCATAGGTAAAATTGAAAAGGTAACAATTCAAAATATTGGTTTTGATTATCCTGCGGATAAAACTCTGAGTCCAGATACAAAGATACCCCAGGTTCTTAGAATTGAGCAACTTGCAGGATTCTCAAGAGTAGGAGTAACCTCATTTGGCAGAAACTACAGTGTTGAACCAAAATTAGTTGTAATTGATGGAAGAACTAAGAAACCAATTGACGATATTGATATTAGATATGAATTTAATAAAGAGACTTTGAATCTTGTTAGAAATACATTTAGTCTTTCTAATATCACTCCAACAATTCTTCCTGTTCAAAACTCTAATGGGATTAGGGTTTCGAATATGTCCTTTGATTCTTCAACCAAGGATGTTACTGTTACTCTAAGAGATAGTTTTAGTGTAAACTTCCCATTTGCAGTTAACGATAAGATTCTTGTTGAAAATACTAGCGTTGGTGTTGGATCAACTGGACTTGGATATAACTCAGCAAATTACGACTATACACTCTTTACGGTAACTCAGGTTCACCCCAATCTGGGTGGTATAGGTATAGTAACATTTAGTATGGCAAGTGTTCTTGGTGATGGAGAAACTCCTGGTTTCTATGATACTGGTAATTCGTCAGGAATTATTGTTCCATCACAGTATTTCCCACAATTTGATCCAACTTTGCGAACATTTGAGTTTAGACAGTTGGATAATGTAACTGACGGCAAATCTCAAGGAACTGTTTATACATTAGATACTGAAAGTAAGTATCTGGTTGTTGAGTCTGATGATGATTTTGAAGTTGGTACAGAATTGCAATCAACTATTACTGGTGCCAAAGGCCTTGTGACGGAAAGGATTGCTTTTGATTCTAGGTACAACTTAGACTTTTTCTCTGTAACTGAAAATGGTTGGGAATATACCACAGGATTCCTTAATAACCAACTTCAAAAAATTCACGACAATGAATATTACCAAAACTTCTCATATTCCATTAAATCCCCAATTCCTTATGAGAAATGGAATAATGTCGTCAGCCGTGTTAATCACACTAGTGGATTCAAGAAGTTTAGTGACCTTCAAGTAGAATCAACTCCATCAGTCAAATTAACACCAACATCAATTGATGGAACAAGTATTACTGTTAAATTAGATAGTCTCTATGACTTGAACTCATATTTTAATTATGATTTGGTTCACGAAAACTATTTGACAAACGGTGAAGTATCTTTCTCAGATGAAATCAATTTCACAACAAGAATTTTGACTGACTACACCGAATCTATTTCAAACAGAGTTCTTAGAGTTGATGACATTAGTTATCTATTCAATAGTGAGCCAAGATCAACTCCTTTTGGTGAAGTATTCAGAAGAACTCTTGCAGAATCAAGACTTCAAAAATATATCACTTATGTTAAGGATAGACTTTTCACTCAAGAAAGACAAGTCTTAATGGTAACTACTCTTAGTGATACTATTCGTGGATTATCTATGATAAACCAATATGGAAGATTGGAGTCTGTTTTAGATCTTGGATCTTTTGATTCTGTCATTGAAGGTAGTGACAGCGTATTAAGATTCTATCCAACAAAATTCAGGCTGAATAATTATAACGTTATAACCCTGTCATATAGTATGGATCAGATTGAAGATGCTCTATCTTCAATTGGAAGCACAACTATTGGCCAATCTACAGGATTTAATGGTTCTTTAGTAAGTCTTGCATCCTCCAGTGTTTCTGTTGGTGGTGGAAGTACAGTTACAATAGCAACTCTCTCAGGAATTGGAACAACAGCATCCAACTTTAGATCAGCAAAAATTCTTGTTCTTGCAGAAACTAGCGACGATCAAATTGTATATGATGAATTAAACCTTATTCATGATAACTCAGAAATTGAACTCTTACAATATGGTCAACTGAGTATTCACTCTCAAGATGAGTTTTCGGCAACAGGTTTGGGAACTTATAATGCATATCTTTCTGGGTCGGACATCATCTTAAGTTTTGACTCTGATCCTGGAATTACTACGACTATAATCAACACTGTTACTATAGGAATAGCAACAGAATCTTATTTGGGAATAGGAACAATCAATTTGGCATTTGGTAGTTTGACCGCAAAGTCAACTTCAATTAGTGCATCTGGATCACCATCCGCTGTTGGTATTGCAAGTTTTGCAAATGAGTTTGATGGTGGTTATTGCTTACTTCAGGTTTCTGATACGACTAATAACAGACATCAATTATCAGAAGTGATTTTCATGGATGATGATGATGACGTTTATTTAACGGAGTATGGTAATATTGAGACATTCTCTTCATTGGGAACTGTTGGTGCTGAGAGAGTTGGCGACAGAACGGAAATAACATTTACTCCAAATTCTGGAATTGATGTTCACGTCAAAACTTTCTTACATACCTTAAGAGATACAGAAGCTTCAGATATTTCTGAAAATGTTGAACTTAATAACATTTCAGTTGAAGATGGTTTCAATGTTTATACCGGTACTGAAGTTGAAGTTAAGAGAGACTTCTTCTTAACACATAAAGATGAACCTATTTTCTTGAGAGTCTTTGATGGATCCAACTCAAATGTTGTTGATTTAAGTGATAATTCAATATTCATTCCAAATCACTATTTTGTAAGTGGAGAAGAAGTAAACTATTCTTGCACTACTGGATTCTCAACTAATGCTATTGGTATTGCTGCAACAGCAATTCCAGGTTTAGGTTCTACCGATAAATTGCCAGAGACTGCTTATGTAATCAAAATTGATGAGAAAAAGATTCAACTTGCAGCAACAGCTGAAAATTCTTTAAGAGTCAATCCTATAGCACTTCAATTTACTTCAGTTGGAATTGGAACTTCACACGTCATCACATCAACAAAACAAAATAATAAGGTTCTCATCTCTATTGATAATCAAATCCAATCGCCAATTGTAGGAACTTCAGTTACTACAACATTATCAGATAACTTCTCAATCTCTCAAGATATTGCATTCTTTACTGGAATTACATCATTCTTCGGTGGAGATTCTGTGAAGATTGGCAATGAGATTATGAAGATTCAGGGTGTGGGTATTGGAAGTACAAATGCAATCAAACTCACACGCTCTCTTGCAGGAACTTCTCTTGTAGGACACTCATCTGGTGCGACTGTTACCAAGTTAAGAGGAGATTATAATATTGTCGGAAGCACTCTTAATTTCCTTGATGCTCCATTCGGAAGAAGCCCAATAGGAACTAGTTTTGGACCTACAGATCGCAGAGATTTCACAGGAATTTCTTCATCTTCTTCTTTCAGTGGAAGAACATTTATGAGATCTGGAGTTGTTGGAAGTTCTACAGAAACTTATTCTAAGAACTATATTTTCGATGACATCTCTCAAAACTTCTCTGGTTCTAGAGATACTTACACTTTAACTTCAGAAAACACAAATATAGTTGGTATCTCAACTTTCAATGGTATTTTACTTATCAATGGTATTTTCCAAGGACCAGGAGTAACTAGAGACTATACACTTTCAGAAAACTCTGGAATAACCTCAGTAACATTCACTGGAACTGCAAGCACAACAGCATATTATCCAAATGATCTTGATGTTCCTATTGGAGGTGTAATTGTTTCCGTTGCAGGAACAACTGGTTTTGGATATCAACCTCTTGTTTCTGCGGGAGGAACTGCCGTTGTTTCATCTGCAGGAACTATTCAATCAATTTCAATTGGAAACAGTGGATCTGGATATAGATCCGGAATTCAAACCAATGTAAATGTAAGTGTTGCAACATCTTCCAGAGGTGTTTTGAATCTTACTTCTATTGGTACGGCTACAATCAGCGATGGTCATATTGTAAGCATTACAGTTACAAATCCAGGTGCTGGATACACAACAACAAATCCACCAAAGGTTATCATTGATGCACCTCTTCCATATCATCATATCCCACTACAATACAGTTCTGATTCTGTTGGCAGTGGTGGAACTGGTGCAAGAGTTTCTATTACCGTTGGACAAGGATCTAGCGTAATTGACTTTACATTAACAAACTCTGGGTATGGTTATGGACTCAACCACATTCTGACAATTCCTACTGGTGGTGCAACAGGAATTCCAACAACTCCTGTTGGTAATGATTTCAAAGAGTTCCAATTAGAAATTACTGATATTATTACAGATTCTTTCTCTGGTTGGACTCTTGGTGAAATTGAAC
>Ga0208162_1000901_pt1 | contig 16141 bp, 23 predicted proteins | sample CB_VirMetaG_4_FD_184539 | JGI IMG/M metagenome (GOLD analysis project Ga0208162, IMG submission 184539) | Freshwater to marine saline gradient viral communities from Chesapeake Bay - CB_1508_1M Viral MetaG (SPAdes) (version 4) | ecosystem: Environmental > Aquatic > Marine > Coastal | place: USA... | reverse complement strand
AGTCATAGTATGTTAGTGGGTCGCTATCCTCTATTACCGTCTCAACATCTTCTAACAATTCTTCTAATGCTTCGACAACATCGTTGTCATCAGACACATAGATACGAACTGTTATAGTTAAAAATCTGAATCGAAATCCTCCTCCATCGTATTCTCGGGTTTCTGTTCCAGCTCCTACATGTATAGTAGGAAACTCGTTTACTTCATCCCAGAATTTAAGTCTTCGTTCTACCTTAGCTACTGAACTTCTAAAAGGTGGTTGACCATTTATTCTTTCCAGTGCTATTGCTAGGGCTTCTACTACGGCTCTACGACGCGACGAATATCTTCTTGCTGTTGTTGAGTCCATTATATTCTCCTAACTTTTATAAATTTATTTTCCATACTTTGAGCAACAATCTCTCTAATACTTTGCCCAATTATTACTCTAGGGTCTCTCATAGTACTACCCTGTTTTCCTCCTGGTTCAAAGGTTTCATAAGGATTTCTCATGTAAGTATAATCTGCTTGTAATCCCCCTCTTGGCCCTTGTGTTACTTTTGTAACTTGGGCGGAGTTTGCAAATCTACCTGTTCTATATCTTAAACTTGGTGGATTCATCTTCGTAGCTACCATTTGTGGTAGTACTGAATTTATTAAATTCTTTAAAGCCATTGGATTTGCTTGTTGTTTCGCTACTCCACCTTTTGTTCTTTGAGCATTTGAAGTCTTATGTCTTTTTTTACTGCTATTTTTTGCTCTACTTATTTTTGACTTTGTAGCAGCTGCTACTATAACTTTGTGTATGGCTTCTGATGCTTCTTTTTCTCCCATTCCCATTTTTTGCAATTGCTTATTTACTTTTAAACGCATATTTGGTTTATTCCACCATTTTAGTTTTAAAAGTTCTTTTATAGCTATAGCACCAACTAGTTCGCCACCTTTTTCTGTTACACCTTTAGAAGCTTTATAGTCGTCGTTAAGACTCTCTTTTAACAAATCTTCTACTATCTTGTCTAAAACTTTTTTAAGATTGTCTATATCAGCATGGCTCATTAACTCTTGGTGAACATCTCCACCTAATGCCATTCCAATCTCTATAGTTTTATTCATACTTAATAATTTACTTATTGAAGTACTATTTATTGTAAACTCAGCATCTAGTTTTTGTATTATATCATGATGTGCTTTCGTGTACATTGCAGGACTTAAAATGTTACTAGGTATTGTTACCATACTAGGGTCTAAGTCTCTTAGTTTTTCTACTGCTGCTACTAAAGGAGCGGAAGTATCATCTTGAGCTCCTGTAGGAACTCCATATTTATCTTTACTAGCTACCGGTCCATGTAATCTTCTAAACCTGTGTTTTCCAGAGGAGTCTGTTGCTCCCGGAACAAATCCTTTAGTTCTTCCTTCTGAGTCTGTATATTGTCTACCTGCAAATTTTCCTATATGTCTTAAACCAAACCTTAGAGCATTTCTAAATAGTGTTTGATGAACTTTTCTATTTACCCTGTCTCCACCTGCTCCTACCATTCCTGCATAAGTTACTGGTATACTATTTATATTTCCCATCAGACCCATTGGAAGTAGTCTTAAGCTGGCGAATCCACCTCCCGGAATATAACAAGCTAATCTACTGTTACTTCTAGGAAGTGTTCTTCCATCAGCTCTATTTCTCATTCCTGCATATTTTTTCATTTTTGCAAGAGTTTTTTCTTCTGGGCCTGCAGTAAATACTTTATATCCTGCGTTTTTGTGTGCACGAATTATATTTCTTCTAGTATAACTTTTTTTGGCTCCATAAGCTGCTGCTTTTTTTATATCTTTTATATCTTGGCTACTTAAACCAACCTTCGGCCCTACATTTACTAGATAGTCAGCCATAGAATTATAAAGTTCATCTTCTATTAATGACCTTTCAAACATCATTTGTACAACGTAATTAGTATATTGTAATTCTCTTAAATTGGTTCTACTAATTGCTGTTTGTAATTGTTCTCTAATATGCCTTACTGACATTAAATAACCACTCTATATAAATCAAGTACTCTTTTTATATGGTCTGGGAAGTCACTAGAACTTCTTATTCCAGATGTGCCTTGATTCTGTTGGACTGCTCCGCCCAGACTTCTTCTTTCTTTATGCTCGTCTTTTATATAATAGTTTACTAAATCAAATAGTGCAAGTTGTAAATCTTTTGGAGTAGAAGCATATCCAGCTCTATATGTAATTTTTACAGAGCCTACTCCTTTTTTCCATGAGATTTCGTTTCCATTCTCGTTAGTTCTTATAATTGCATCGTCTTCTATATCTGCATAGTACTCATACTTTGCAGTAGTCAACTCAGTATAGCTATCTGAATAGCCTTCTCTTTCTTCTACTTTAGTTACTGATACCAACGGACTTTCACTCACAATTATGGTGCTTGTGTGGTTATCTCTTATTGTAAAAGTTTCAACTTTGTCTGAGCTATAATAATCTAGGAAACTTGTTCCACAATACTTCTTAACTAAATCAGATACCTGAGGTACTATAACTGCAAGACGGTCGTCGTCCTTCTCTCCTCGAAGTCCTTCTGCGTCTTTGTATTCATTTACTGTTATTAAGTCTGCCATAGTTAAAAAGGGTGGGTTTAAGGAAACCCACCAAAACCGTTATGAGCTATTAACTAGCTGCTGCGTATTTCCATCCGTGTACTGTGTGAGCGTTCTCAATTAACTCGGCAAAACCGATTCTTTGTGAAGCAACTAGTACTCTTCTTTGGTTAGCAACTTCGTAATCTGACTCAATGGTTACACCTCTAAGTCTTGGCATTACGTAGTTTCTTGGGTATACTGCTATAGCACCTGGCTTAGTAGCTGCTTTTCCTGGGAACTCGTCACATAATAGTACTCTTGTACCGAATACTTGTCCGATTTCTCCAGATAGCTTAGTAGCCATGTCGCCAACTAGGTTAGCGTCTTGGAACTCTGCATCTTCAAGTAGGTTGTAGTAACCTTCTTGTGAAACAATGTATACAACTTCTGATGGGTTAACACCATATTTACCCATATTCTTTCTTAGACCAAGTAAGTCTGCTGCAGTTAATTTATCACCAGCTGCATAGATTCCACCTGAACCTCCACCAACGTCAGTAGTGAAGAAAGAACCATTGTCAGCATGCTCAATCAAGCCTTCAAATGCTGCATTTGAGGTACCGAAAGCACCGTCTGCGTGGTTACCTAATAGTAACGCATTTTCCATAGCTCTTGCATGAGACCTTACCATTGACTCTCTAATTAAAGGAAGGATTGGTAAGATTGCATCTTCTTCAGTCTCATTACCTAAGTATGATTGTGAAATAAGTTTTTTGGTTGACAATGTAACTTCTGTTAAGTCAACACCTGCACCATTAGCTGGGTCATAAGCGTCGCCTCTTGGGTCTAAGTTACCTTTTGGATTACCACCTGAAGCAGTTTGGTTAGCTGTAAATTCAGCGTAACCTGCATCTGGTAATACTGGGATAATCATGTTTGCAGAGTTCATAGCAATTTCTCTAAATAGAGGTGCTAAAACTAGCTCATTTTGAATATCTCTTTCGATGTTTGTTGAAACTAATTGCTCAAAGTCAGCTGATGATACTTCAACACCTGCTTGAGTATTTACTTTTTCCATTACACCTTTAGCATAGTCATTGTCCCAACCTTTACCAGTAGCTAAACCAGCAAATTTTGCATCAATAACTTCTTGCTCGAAGTCTTTTTTCCAGTCGCCAGAACCATTTCTGTTAGCAAATACTCTTTTAGACTCACGAATACTCATGATTTCTTCTGATTTCTCAGCGAGTTGCTTTTCTAATGAATCGACTACTGATTTTAAGTCTTCTTGTTTCTCGTTAACTCTAGTTTCGAGGTCGTTCATTAGCCTTTCAGCACCTGTCAAACCAGCTTCCACTATAGTTTTTGTTTCAATTTCCTTTGCTTCTTGAGCAGCTTTTGCTTCAGCGTCTACTTGAGCTTGCTTTTCAGCCTGCTCTTGTACTTGCTTTTCTTCTGCTGCTTTAGCTTCGGCTTGTTTCATAGCGATTTTAGCTGCAGTATCCTCTGCAACTTTCTTCGCAAATGCTTCCAAGTCGATTGAAGTTTCAGGAGATTTCTTTTCTTCTGACATATCAGTCTCCATTGATGAGGATTTCTCCTCGCTTGGCTGCTCAATTTTAACAGCGTCTGCTGCTGCGGTTGAGTTAGCCTGTAATATTTCTTTTTGGTAACTTCTGTATTCTTCCATAGAATCAAAAGACTTTGCTAGTCCAAAGGTTGCCCCTTGGTTGCAAGGTACTGATACTACAGAAACTTCGAAAAGCTCCGCGTCTTTAATTTTGTATCCATCGTGCTCAGTCATGTATTCAGAATCTTTACATCTGAAACCTACTGAAAATGCTCCGAGAACACCATCTTTCACTAAATGAGTAATGTCGCCTGCAGCTTTGGATATCTTTGCAGTGATATCTAAACCTTTGTCAGTGACTTCTAAACCTGTTGCTCTACCGATAGGCTTATTATAGTCATGGTTAAAAAGAATAATTGGATTATTTTTAAAACTTTCCAATCCTCCTTTTGTCCATGCTTCTGTTTCGATAATATCGCCAGCTCTATCTAGTGCATTTGTACTTGCAGAACCTTTGATGTTTATTCCGCCATCGTCAGTTTCGCCTAAAGTTTTGAAAGTACTCGTCCAGTGATAAATTTTATTTGACATCTTTCTTCTCCACTTTTACAGTCTTTTTAGGAGCTACCTTTTTAGGTTCAACCTTCTTAGGTGCTGCTTTTTTGACTGGCTCTGGAAGAGATACAGGATGTCTTTTTTCAACATAAGATAATAGTCTATTCCAACTTCCGATTTTTCTTCTAAGAATGTAATCTTTAACTGGAACATCATTACCAAATGATTTATATGTGGCTAAATCCATAGTCTTAACGCCTTTTGACGCCATGAAGTCTGAAAAAGCCTTTACCATCATATCTTTTGTCATAATTATTCTTCCTCGCTTGGCGGTGTCTCTTGCGGTCTGCCGCCTTCTTCGGGGTTTGAGGCTGAACCTGCGATATTTGCAGGAACTCTTGGTGTATCAAACCCTGGTATTGTTTCAAGTCTCAACGCCTCCCTTGCTTCATTCGGTGTCATTATACCTGTGTTAACAAGTGTGGCGTAGTAGCCTGCTTGGTCTCTTAACTCTGGTTGTAAAGCAGGTATACCTGATACGTTCTCATCAAGTTTGAAACCGAAAAATCTCTCGAAAGCATATGCTATTTTGTTAGTAATAGGCAGTATGGTTTCTAAGTAAAATAAACGGTGGTTTGGTCTTAAGTTTGCATTATTTCCACTGTCCATCAAAATTGGTGGAATACCTAACGCTTTCAAGATTATCTTTTCATTATTTGCAATACCTTCCTGAAAATCTAAATCTTTAAAACTTACTTCTGTTAAGTTTTCTACCTCTAAACCACCATCTAAAAATAATGGTCTTCTACCACCTGACTGTGGATTGTATCTAGCAACCCAAGCCTGTAACATTCTCTCTTTGATTTTCTCAGAAAGAGTGTTTGGTGATTTTAAAACTAGTCCTGGAACTGCTCCATTTTTAAAGAAGTTATCCTGGAATCTTCTCATGCTACCAAGTAGTTGCATTGTTCTAAATGCTGGCTTTAGTCTTGGTATTCCTCTATAAATAGATTTGAATGAGTTTTCTTTGATATGTATAATTTCATTTGGACTATAATCTATAGTGTTGTCGTATGAATACTTCTCTACGTATTTATCCTCGTCACTATGAATAGTTACATGCTCTGCTGGAAGATGGTACAGATGTGCGCCATCAAAGTATACAAAGATGTTACCATCAATCAATAAGTCTATCAAAAGATTTCTTTTAAATGTGCTTACATCTTGAAATGGATTTGGCTCTGTATTTAACAGTAAGTCTACTCTACTTCTTCTAATATTTTTAACTATAGGATTTGTACCTACAATTTTTTCTCCAACATCAAATGGTATTTCAGCTGCGTCGTCCACTATCATGTTGACTGCTCTGTTTACAATTTCTAGTTGTTCGTATGCACTTCTGTAGTTATGTACAACTTCGACTGACTGGATAGTTGTTCCTTGGTCGCGAGATATAACATACTGCGCAGGATTTGCTTTTTCCTCCGCTTTTCTGCCTATAAATCTATCATACCATGCCATATTTGTCTCTCTGAATCTCAACCCATCTTTGTTGCTTTGTAGCTGTTACTAACTTGGGTCGTTTACCGTAAATGCCATGTAATCTTAAATGATGAGTATGGCATAGTGTAACAGCATGAGTATAAACTTTGTCTTCGTTTTCTTCTATAAATTTCTCACGAAGTGCTAATATTTCGTCTTCGGTTTCAATGGTGATTTTATTCTCTTTCATCCACCACTCTAGTAATTCAGTTAGTCCGTAGAAATGATGAAAGTCCAGATTCTCTGTACTCCCGCAAATGTAACATTCCGCCTCTTTTTTATATTTCGACTTGGCTTTGTCACGAACATATTTAACTAAATCTCTTTTTAAAGTCATAAACCTACTTGTATAATAGAATTTTAACAAAAAATTTAGCTCATGTCAAGAACTATTTTTGTGAGGAGTTATTAAAAGGTAGTGGCGCTTGTCTCGAATGAGTACAAAGCGTAGCGAAGGGCGTCCGCCATGTGAGATGCATAATTATGTTTAGGTTTTTCTTTTAACAAGTTAGGGTTTGGGTCCCACTGATACTGGTCTAAAGACGCTAAACTTTCCTTACATGCTTGATGTACTATTAGTTTGTCATTATCCACTATTCCTGCGACTTGTCCAATACCATCTAGTACAGATTTTTTCGCATTGATAGTACTAATATCATAATTCTGTGCAAAGTCAAATCTTGTCTGCTGTGCTGCAGAGTCAATGTAGATATAATCAATATCCCATCTGTTTATTAATTTTCGTATTTCTATCGCGTGTTGTTCTGTGGTCTTTTCTGCATCTAAATATTCATCTACTAGATAGAATTTTTCTGCATCCCAATCATATGCGATTACACAAAAAGCTGTTGGGTCTTTGTAACCTACGTCCATTCCTGCAAAGACATCCATTTTACTTAAATCTATCTCTGCCAAGTCAGCTACGCATTCTTCATGATTAAATGCCCATACCTGACCTTCAAAGACATTAAAGTCTGCCATATATTCCTGATTAAATTCAGATTCAGACATAGTTTTCTTTGCTTCTACAATATCCTGCTCAGAAATACGTGGGTTTTCGTGATAAGTTGCTTTGATTGAGCACCACTCTGGGAATTGGTCTGAGAATCCTCTTTGCCAGAACTCTGCAAACCAGTTGTTTCTACCCCTTGGAGTAGATATAAATAAAGCTTTTGAGTTTGCTTTATCTAGTGTGGGCCTGAGCGCAACATTGAAAGCATCCCTCCCGTCAACGAGAGCGGCCTCATCGAATATGATGAGGTCATAAGACCTACCCACAACCGAATCCACTTGGTTGACAGAACCCATACGTATTGTAGAACCGTTAGAAAGTTCAATAACTTTATCTTTTGCATTATCTCTTGTGACCTCCAAGTCAAAATGCTTAATCAGTCCTCTTTGTAGTTCAAAAGATATCTGAGAAAGCGAGTAGTTAGGTGACATTAATAAAACATTAGAGCCAGGCACTAAAGTAATTAATTGACCTATTATATTTGCTATATAAGTTTTTCCTTGCCTACGTGAAACTGCGGCAGTAATAAAACGGTATTTGGGATTGTTGATTGCATTTATGATTCCATGCTGTGAAGTGTTAGGAGTTACTCCAAGTAAGTCCATATACCCATCTATAGGTAATTTTATGAATCGTCTATCGTCAAACTTCATTAAGCCATCGGATAGTACGTCTGTTCTGCTAATTTGTATCAATGTATTGTCTCGTCTTCAAATATGTATTCAGAATCTTCTTCATCGAGGACTCCATGTTCTTTTGCTTTTTCATATAAGTAGCAGTAAGCTGCTGATAAGTTTTTAAAGTTTTCCTCAGCTTTAGTAAGTTCTCTTTTCTTTTCGGCATTTAACATTTGGCTTAAAAATTTGCCTGAATTTACGAGAGCTTCCTCTAGCCATAAAACTCTTCCGTCTAGTTTTGGTATTGACATGGGTCTCCTTATATTTGTATTAAATCGTTTGAAATATGGTCACTGTGTTTTGGGGGAAGATATGGCCATTTCATATACTCCCAGGCAACACTATATCTAAAATCTCTGCTAGTGTTTTTATAACATCCGTGAATTAAGTTTGGATGAAAAAATATTGCAAAAGGTTCGTCTATTTCAACATCTACTATAGTCACTTTAGGATTTAAGTTAATCCAATTAAAAACTCCGTGGGATGACTTGTCATGTCTAAAGATTCCTTTAGTATGAGAGCGAGGAACTACGCGTAAACACCCGTTTTCTTTTCTTGCTCCATTTACAAATACATCACAACTTATTAATCTGTCTGGTAAAGCCTCTATATAGTAGTTGTCTTGGTGCCAATCTACTGAAAACCCTACTTTAGGACACATTGGAAAGAATTTAGATATATAAGTACTTAGACTATTTGTTTTTAGTAGTCTTTTTGCTACTCTAAGTAGCTTTTTGTTCCTACCTAACCTTTTCAATTCATCTGAATAAGCCATCGCACCCTGTAATTTACAAGGATTGTTAGGGCTATTGTATATCCATTGGTCTTTCTGCGCCGAAATGTACTTAGATTCTTGTGTCAAAGTTTTACATGTGCGGTTAAGCTCTTTATGTTCCTCTTTTGATAGAAAGTTTTTTACTATTACGTAGCCTTCTAGACCAAATTTAGATATATCGTAGTTCACTTACCATTTAACCTTGTTAGCCCAGTATGCGGCTGACATTTTTCCTTTTGCTATGTTCCTTCTGTGCCTAGCTTTGAATGATTTTCTTTTCATTTTCATTCTTCTAGACTCTCCTGCTTTTGGTTTACCAGCGGTTTTTGCTCCTTTCTGTCCAAAACGGATTGTTTTAATTCTATTTCCGACTTTTGCCACAACTATGTGTGATTTTGTCTTATGACCAGGTGTTCTTTTTGGTTTATTAAATCCTGAAACTCCTGCTCTTTTTAATCTTGGGTCTCTTTTACGACCTTTTCTTTTTCTTACAGCCATTATGCTCTCCCTACATTGCCTGCTATACAGTATCTCATGAAACCTTCTAAGTTTGGCTGAGTGCTGTGTAAAACATCACTTTTAAAAATATATAAGTGTCCTGCTTTAGGAAACTCTGTTATACAAAAAGTGGGATTTTGTTTGTTATGGAATAATAACGCTCCTGATTCTTTTATATCATGTAGATAATAACAAAAAGAATATTCAGGAGTTACGTTGTTATTTCCAACTCCCCCTGATGTATGATTATGAATACCTGTATACTCTCCTGCATCTTGAAAAGTACCCCACATATTTACTATTTTGTAATCTGCGGGGAACTTCTTCATAATTTGTTTACAAAAGTCCTGAAACTCAGGCTCATCTTGTAGGAAAGTATTAGTATGCCTAGGGTTGACCTTTGACATCTTAAACCCTGTGTATTTATGTTTTAAGAGATGGTCTCTCATACCAATAAAGTCTATCTGTATATTGGTAATCGTATAGTCCACTTATCTTCTCTTCTTCATTATCCTACCAACTCTTGCTTTTCTTGCAAAACTTGCTTTTCTAGGTGATTTAGTTTTTCCGAATCTTGGGCCTATAGCCTTCGGTGTTGCACCATAGAAACCACCTGGGCTTCCTGCAGGATTTTTTGTATTAACAAAAGTTCCAGCTGCTGCATTCATATCTCTGGTCACGCCTAACTTTAATCTGTGTTTACGGATTTTCTGAGTACCATGTTTACCAGTAGGGCCGCTTAAAAATTTAGCCATTCTTTTCTCCTATAAGCTTTTTTATCTGCTTATCTCGAAAGGTACACTTATTCATTCTTGTGTAATCTTTCAGTTTCTTTAATCTTTGTATATGTTTCTTTCTGTGAAGTATTAGATTTGCAGTTTGCAGTTCCAACCCATGTAGACGCTCTACTGTTTGTAGTTTTCTGTCTACCTTCTTTGGGCTCACCTTCTGCGTCTCCTTGTTGTTTTTCTCTTTTTCCTTTTAACAAAAGTTGCTACGTTTCTAGGCTTACCACCTGGATTTCCTGCTTTTCTCTTTCTAGTTACAGCAGAACGTTTCTGTGCTTTTGTCATTCTTGCAGCTTTACTGGCAGGTACACACTTTGGGTACCCTCCTGCTTTCTTTCCTCTTGCTGACTTTCTTCCACATGGTGGATGTCCTCCACCTTTTCTTTTACGAGAGATGTCTACCCAACCTTCTCGGAACCACTTTGTTAGTCCTCCACTTGGTTTTTTAGCCATTACTTTCTTCTCTTACGTCCAGTACCCATACGATACCTTCCGCCTTTGGCTTTGTACGTTTTTACAAGCCAACCATTAGCATATGCTGATGGATATACTTTAAACTTTCTTTTTGCCTGTGCTTTAATTCTTGCATATAATGATGGATTAGTAGGTACAGGTCTTTTCTTTGCCACCTTCCTTCTTGATTTTTTTCTACGAGCTGCCATAATTAAATGTAGAGTCCCCCACTCATTAACTGAAGAAGAGAACTCTACTAGGGTATAACCTACTTGTCCTTGGCTTTCCACACGTTTAGTGCGCACCAGTCCATAATCTTATAAACCTTTTTCATCCAACCGTCATCTACTGGTGTCGGTGTGATGGCTGCTACAAATGAGCAGATTGTTACGATTACGGGAACAACAGATATTAATTTTCCTATCCAAACGAATAAGTCTAACATCTTTTTCTCTCCTCAGTCCTTTCTGCTCTTACGAGCAAGACTGCCTAACCACTATTATTTATACGGGCCTTCGCTATGGTCAACACCGTCGCCGTTGTGGTCGATACTCGGCTTAAATACATTCGTTACTTTTTTACCACTTTTAATCTCAGCGGCAACAAATTTATCTTTGATGTCTACTACTCCATCACCATTTAAGTCGTCTGGGTGTAGTCCTCTTAATAAATTCCAAAATTTTCTTAACATTTTCTTTCTCCTAAAGGGCGGATTGGAGACCCCTCGATAGTTTTCCGTGTCATGAAATTATCTTCATGCTCTTTTGCTTAGTATAAGGTCATCCAATCCTAAACTTTTTTGTACGTTGTATTGTCCCAAGGCTCATCATAATCTACAGGATTGTGCATGTTAAGTTGTTGCACTCCTAGTAGAGGGCGAGTATCTACATTACTTTTATGTAGTGCCCATCCTAAAGCTAGTCCTTCTCCTGAAGATACTCCTTTGTAAGGATTCTTCTGAGTTAGTGACTGCTCTCTGAACAAAGGTTCAATTTGTACTAAATCTTTTCTAACTTGTTCTGCTTTTTCTGATGTCATTGAAAACAGAATCGCGTGTTCCACGATGGGAGCCCATTTATCTGTGTTATTTCCCATTGCTTTTAATATAGGCTTCCAGTAGTTCAAACTAAATCTTAAATCATAGTTTGTAACTGTAGGCACCATATGTGCTTTCATACCTGGCGACCATACTGCTAAATGATAGCAAGAGTTTGGGTAAATGAGTTGATTGTACACTCCTTTTACCAAACTTATATCGTCTATAAACTTTTCTACTATATGCAATCTATAAGTTAGTCTTTTTACATCAATCTGTAATATAGGTCGTCCTGTTTCTATTACAGCATCCAATGCCCATAGTAGTTTATCAAAGTAGTTAAACCTTGGTTTGTTGTACGGTATAATTACGTGGCGTTTACCTGTTAATACCTTTTTAACTTTTTCAGGTTTATCTGTTAATATCCAGAACTTCCAATCAGGCATCTGGTCTATCCATTTCTCTAAGTAACCTATGTATTCATCCCCAATTACACTTAGTGAAATATCAGTAACTCGTGCAGTCTTCATGTTCTCCTGTGTGTAATATCTTAAATCTTTATCAATACTCCAGCAAGGTTGTTTTCCAAAAACATTAGGAATGCACGAGTTTTCAAGGTCAAGAGCTTGAGTATATTCTACTTCTTCTTCTTGCCCTTTCCTTTCTTTGGTCTTCCCCGTTTTGACCCATACGTTCCTTTGCCTCTTGGCATCATCACCTCCCTTTATGTCCATTTTGGTGGTTCCAACGGACACTCTGCCCATCGAATCTTAGTTTTGAGGGGCATAAAACAATTACATACTTTGCAAGTTTTCCAAAACTTTCTATAGTGTGGACACTTTTTGCAAATCTCTAATCTTTCATCTGGTTTCTTCTTTGTCATATTTAATGATTCCTTTCCAAGAAGAAAATATAAGCCAGACTTTTAAGTGTTTCGGCTTTAATCTTTTTATTGTTGCAAACCACCACTCTTCAGGTTTGCAGTTTACATGATAATTTGTACCATCCGGGAAGTGTTTCTTTGCTGGGTTGCATGATATAGTGAAAAATACACTATGGTTTGCATAAGCAAAAATTTCTTCTAGTACCTTATCACATTCATCTTGATGTATATGTTCCATAACATCAGTACAAATTACACTATCGAAAGTTCCTTTTGGAAGTCTGCTAAACTCTTGTATAGCAGGGTCGTATAGTGTCGGCATATTTATGCCAGCTAATTCGTGTAAGTTGTGTTCTGTGTATTGATAACCTTTTCCACAACCATAATCTAAAGCTGTTTTAGGTTTATATGACTTACAGAAGTTTACAAACTCAGTAGTGTGTCTACGTATAGACGTACCTGTCATTAAACGATATTTAGGATGACTATGTGCATCCTTATATCCTTGTAGTAGTTCTTCAGGGTTCACTATCTTCTTCTGTTTGTGTTATGTTTTCTTCTAGTCAGATTCTTTTTCTTTGCAAGTAGTTGTTTTACTCTTGCACTTACTGGAGTTTCTGTCTCTTCTTTTTCCACTGCTTCTTTCAGTGCTTCTTTTATTGTATCAGCCATTTATAAATTCCCATGCTTCTTTTTCAGTTTGATATTGAGTTAATCTTCCCTCTACGTCTCTTACGTTCCAAACGCCTCTTTTGACGTACAATTGCCATCCTTCAGGTAAAACATTCTTTTCTGCTTTAGCCTTAGGTGACTTTTTAATATCTTTTTTATCGTAATTTAATTCCATTATTTTCTCCTAATGTATAGTAATCATACTGATTACAACACCTGCTAGAGTAACTATTAGGAATCCTGCAGACCCCAATAATATAGTTTCTATTCTAGATACTTGTTCTTCGATTCCATTAAATCTATCACTTGCACCTTTTTCCATAGCTTCTATTTTATTAAAGATGGTTTTCCATCGTTCTGCACAGATAGCTTCGTGCTTCTCAAGATTTGCAGCTACCTGCTCGATTTCCATGTTAGTCCCCTTATTGCTTGTGGAAAGTTCCACATTTATAAAAATTATACCAAAATATAGAACTCATGTCAAGTACTATTTTCGTATGGTATAGATTTTTACAGGCTCTGACTTACCTTTTACAGTTACCTCGTCTAGAAACTCGTAATCATAACCATCTACTAAACTGTGCTCAGATATAATTAAATCTGCATTATATTCTTTGCAACTTGATTCTAGCCTAGCTGCCAGATTAACCGCATCACCAAGAACACTGTAATCGAAGCGAGTACTAGAGCCAAAATTTCCAACCACACACGGACCTGAATTAATCCCAGCACCCGTGTTAATTTGGTCAAGGCCTTCCTCTGCAAGTGTTTCATTTAATTCCTCCAAGGCTATTCTCATTTCAATAGCCGCTTTTGTTGCATTCTCTATATGGTTTTCGTCAGGCAACGGTGCACCCCAAAATGCCATGATGCAATCTCCCATGTATTTATCTATTGTACCTCCATGCTTGAGAATTATCTCAGTCTGATTGTCGAGGAAACGATTAATGAGAGTAGTAAGACCTTGTGGGTCTTTCTGGTATTTTTCGGAGATGGGAGTAAATCCTCGTATATCCGAAAAAAGAAAAGTTAGTTGTTCCGTGAACCCACCCAATCTCAGTAATGATGGGTCTTCCTGTAATTTTTTTACAAGGTCTGGACTTACGTATGTCCCGAATTGTTGTTTAATACGAAGTTTTTGACGATACTCGGAAAGGAAGCTCATGAAAGTATGATACCCCCAGTACAGAATCGAGATAACTACGACGCCATTAAGGTTAAGTAAGTAGGAAGATTTATAGGCATACCCCATTCCATAGAATGCACCTGCAATAACTAGTACTAAAGCTAGTACAGAAAGATAGACTCTAGAGACCGTAAGAGCCAATAAGGCGAGGCCAAGTATACTGTAGGCAAGCTGAGCAGAAAGAGTCCAGGTCGGTGCAGAAGGCGCAGTGCCGTTGATAAGATTGTGTAATATATTTGCTTGAATTTCATGAGGGTACTTTGCCCCAGCTGGGGTCGGTACTGGATTGGTGACTCCTTCTGCTGTTGTTCCAAGAATAACAAAAGGAGCTTCAATCGGTTCTTGTAAAAACTCTAGTAGACTTTGTCTATAAAAGTTAGTATTCCAATTCAAAAAGATACGACCATTCGCATCTGTGTTCATAAGTGGGTAGTTTGGAATTCTAACCCACTCAATACCTTCTTGTGTTGTTTTTAGCTGGTACGAAGGGTCGTTTACGGCGACTCTTAAGAGTTCCAAGGCGAAACTCGGGTAGAGTTTTGACCCTACGTTTAGTACTAGGGGAATACGACGAGTAACCCCGTCTATTTCCGGCGTAGCGGTTACTACCCCGATTCCCTTTATTTTTGACTCCAGCGTAGACTCTGTAGGTATAATTCCTGGTGCTTCGTATAGCCATGGTAATGGGTCCTCTCCTAATTGCGCAGTTCCTACATGAGGAGCTTTTGTATTGCGCACTTGTGTTGATGCCGCGTAGGCTAACACTGTTGGTTTTACTTCGAGTCTGCGTGTGAAATATTCATCTTGCATTGGTCCTCGTAAGTCTTTGTTTGGCATTAGTACTGTAATGCCTGGAACTGCCTGGGTTTGCATTATAGCGTCTCCATAGACACTTCTCGGTAATGGCCATCCTCCGTAAGTATTAACAGTTTCTTCGTCAATATCAACTATGAGAATGTTCTCGTTTTGAACTACTTCTGTATTCATAATTAAGTAGTCAAATGTTTTAAGTTCTAAAATCTGTAAAGGATAAGGATTCCATACTAGGAGTCCTATCATAAGTGCTGCTGTTAATATCTTTTGGTACATCTTGCTTTTGCCTTTTCTAATAATCTAAAATTGTTGTACACCACAAGACCTGCCATAGTATTGTAAAAGTTTATTTCGTTTCTTGTATAAATACCTTCATCTTGTAACATCCATATAGGTGCTAAAAATATTGTCTTGTGTGTAATCATATGAGGTACTGTTGGTCTGTCTCCTAACAATGGATTACCTTCTCGAATACAGTCATACTGCAATCCTCTATGAGTAGAGTAAACATCTAATGCTTGTAAACTATAAAATAGAAACCACTGATACTCTCTAGTACCTTCTTTCCAGTCTAAGTCTTTGAAGATTCTGTCTCTTTCTTCTGCAAGTCTTATCAGTTCAGCGTCAGCTTCAACCTGAGCTCTGTCGAATCCGAATACTGGAGTTGTCGCCAGAATTAAGAATAATGTTATAACTTTTACCATCTTGTTCAATAATTATATTATAGCTTGTCTCACCATTGAGGTCTAGTTGTACGGATTGAGTAACGCTACGAATTATAGTAATCTTTTCTGCGTCCCCAAATGTTAAAATCTGTGTTGTTGGGTCTTGTCCAAACAATGTACCTTGTATATCAAACTCCGAAAAAGCTTGAGAGCCTCGGGATTCTTTAACTGCAAGCGCGTCTAGTTCTTCGATAACTTCAAGTAAGTCTTCGAGAAAGTTTACATCTAAATAATCTATATCAAGTTCGTTAAAAGATAAGTCTTCTTCTAGATAGTCTATATCGAGACCATCGTAAGCGAGAAGGTCGACATCAAGAATATTGTCATCAGACTCGTCACCTCTAACATCTCCTGCATTTTCTTCTTCTTCATTTTTTGGTGGGCTCACTATGAGCATG
>Ga0208162_1000900_pt1 | contig 16153 bp, 11 predicted proteins | sample CB_VirMetaG_4_FD_184539 | JGI IMG/M metagenome (GOLD analysis project Ga0208162, IMG submission 184539) | Freshwater to marine saline gradient viral communities from Chesapeake Bay - CB_1508_1M Viral MetaG (SPAdes) (version 4) | ecosystem: Environmental > Aquatic > Marine > Coastal | place: USA... | reverse complement strand
GAATTACTTCCTTGTGCATACAATGTTGTCGGTATTTGATCTGGATAAAATGCGGGGTTTCCTGTATTTCCGTCTATGAAAATTCTTCTTATATTTGAAAGAAGTCTATTGTCTGAGAATGAAATGTCGTCCAAGAACAACTTATGACTTGAACCACCCAATCTTTGAATGCTTCTGATTTTTGCAGAACCAATATTGTTGGTCAAAGGACCACCAGTAAGTGATAACGATAAAGTGGTGTTGAAGAATGAAACATTGGAACCAGTGAATGTTCTTACATCCGAACCATCTTCAAAAGATGCTCCAGCAGCGACATAGAACAGGGCGTTTTCAAATGCAGCAGTCGTTCCTTCTGTCCAACCCGATCTTGATGTATATGGAGGACCAACTTCGACAAGAGTTGTGAACCCAGTTTGTCCCAAAGCTCTTATTATTGTTCCTGTGACTGCCGCAGAAGCGCCGGGAGAAGAACCACCAGTTAAAGTTGCTTCGTCGGTGTCGAAGTAAAGAGTTGCACCAGGAACAAAAATATTTTCAGTGTCAAATGCATCAACTACAAATCTGACTCCATCGACTGTTCCATAACTACTCGTATCTCCAGTTATTCCTGTGAAAGAGTCAAAATATATTGTTGGGAGTGTTGAAAAGTTCAATCCACTCGCACCATCTGCTATGTTGGTGAATCTTGCGAGAATATATGGGCCTACGTCATATCCATATTCCACAAAATCACTACCAACAGGACGAGTTGTTCTTGCTCTATTATGAGTTAGTTTTACCGAACCCTGTGTTTCAAATTCATACCCAAAAATGTATGCTTTTCCACTATCCAATTTAGAATAAAGATTGTCCGCAGCTGGGCCTGGAATCATGTTTAGTTCAAATGGATCGACAATATAATGTCCAGATTCATCATATGTTCTTCTTGCAAATGTTTCTTCAAGTTCGCCTAGATCTGGATATTTTTCTCTTTTTACTACACTACCCGCCACGGTTCTAGCAAACTCTATGAAGTCTGTTCTTGCGAACGGATCTGCCGCTGCCGTATCTATGGAAGCGGTCAAACCTCTTTGTGCAATCTCCAATTCTATTTTGAATCTATCTGAACCTGGAGCGTTGAAATTATACGATCCAGAAGCTGGATCTCGCAATGAAATGTCTTGCTGAGAAGTTACAATACTCTTCTTTATATTGAACCCAACACTACTATTTGGTGTTTCATATTCTACGGATGAATTATCTACTTCATATACACCTATCTTTTGTGTATCGTGTGTCACAAAATAACCATTGGTGTATCGTATACCTTCATCTACATGTATAACTAGACCATCACTTACGTCACCAGAAATACTGGCGGTAAATGTTGCTCCAGCATAAAATCCTTGAAGTGATACATCACCTGTCACCGATTCACCGGAAAGATATTGATAGTAAATCACATCTTCATCGGTGACTGGATCCTTCATTCCGTGAATTATCTTAGCATAAGATGTAACACCATCCTTCTCCAAAGAAATAGTGCTATCATCCAATTCCCCAACAACAACTCCGCCTCCTCCAGACAAACCAGATATTGCATTGACTTTTGCTGGTATTTCAGTGACTTGTCCACCAAAAACCATACTACCATCATCGAGAACAAAGTTACCAAATCTTTCTAACTGATTTTGGAGAATGCTTTGTATTTGCGAGAGCTCTCTTGCTTGAAGAGCAAACCCAGGCCTAAAAAGCATACGAAGAAATTTTTTATCTTCGGAAAAATCGTCGTAATATGGATCTATGTTGAAAAATGTTGGGTCATATGAAGGCATATTTTCTCTACTCCTACAGGCCTAGAACCAAGTTTATCTGTTCGTTGTTTCCGCCAAATCTTTCTATTCCCGTGAAGTTTTGAACATAGAGAACTTCACCAGAACCATAACGAATTTCTGGTAGAACTATACTATTTATAGTGGCATATCTAGCAATATTATCTTTATAATATAGAATGTAATCACCGACTGAGAATGTTCCCTTTTTCGCACCAACCACCTCTAGAACTCCAGTGTTGGTGGTTCCAGCAGGCCCCAATCCAACTAGTTGTGGTGTCCAATCAAAAACAAATGCATTTGATTTGAATTCTGAAGAACTTTTAGGGACACTAATCGTATTTGTCTCGAAAGAATAAACCAAATTATCTGATACAAATGAATCTGCTTCGAAATAATAATTTTCAGCAGAAACCAAATTTAGTCTTGTTGTCATATTATATGCATTTTTAAAGGTTGATGGAGTTGACTCCCGCACATCACTGATTGTGAAACTTCCAGAACCTGTGCCACCAGGTGTAATAGCATAAACAAGTTCAGAAGATTTAAATTTTCCTCTGACATTTTCAACTAAAACATCAGTATTATTTTCTATCCCCAATACTTTTCCAGAAGCTAAAGATGGAACTATACCAGAAGATTTGTTTCCAGCTCCTACCACAATATCTCTGGAAGTTATTCCAGTGACAGTTGAATTGGCAATAAGTCTAGTTATATTCTTGTTTTCCAGACCAGCATACTCGGTAAATTCTATACCATCGTAAGAATCAATTGAAACGCCTTCTATTGTGGTGTAATTGCCTATATCTCCAGAAATACCCTTCACTACAAATTCACGACCTTCATTTCCACCATTAAATTCATATATGTTAGCAACTACTCCGGTCGCGGTTATTCCCGAACCAGAAAGTTCGACAGTATCACCAACATTTATCGTGGAACCAAGGTTTTCCTGCTCCGTTCTTATGATTGCTGTTGTATCAGTAAAATCTGGATTCTTGATTATTGCTATTTGTCTAAAATCATTTGAAGAATTGAGTTCTCCATTTTCACTACCTTCAAAACTTGTTTTGATTATTAGCCGGGAAGCACCCAATTCTAAAACAGCATTACTGCCATGACCACCAAAAGGAGACATACTTACTTGAAGTAAGTCAGATGGTATGGTTGGATTTTCTGTTATGCTTACAGCAGTTAATCCCTTGGAAATTGATGCCTTTCCGAATGTATAATTTTTACCAATATCTAGTAAATCTGTTCCTTGGAGAAAATTGTCTGAATCGAAAAAAGGAATTGCTAAAGCAGTTTCCAAAGAAGAATTCAAAGCTGAACTGGGATCATTTGCTTCTCCATCACCGAAAATATCTATTGAAGGAATGATGTTTATCATACTTCCACTATCGCCGCTAAATCCTGAAATTCCTTCATCTAGAGCATCAATAGAAACTCGCAAATAATACGAATTATCTATTTTTTCTCTGGAGCTACTTTTTATCAATCTAACTTGACCGGAGCCACTTCCATCAATAACATGAACAAACAAATCTTTTATTGAATTTACTGAAGTGTTAAGACCATAATAATCAATATCTATTGATGTTATTCCAGCTGCATAATCTATTCTGGGATATATGGGTTCCACGGAACTTATTAAACATTTGTCTGTATCGAGTTTGAATGCGTTTCTATAATCTTCTTTTACATATATTGAACTTATGGAACCATCTACAGCAGCGTCTTGGGTTGCTTTTTGTGTTATTTCTTCTGAGTCCGTGGGGTCATATGAAATATATTTGACAGGAATGTATGTTTCCTGTTCATTTCTTCCCGAAACAGAAAATTTAAATTCATCTGTACTACTCAATTGATACATGAATTTCCACTTATATCCATCATTAGTATCAATTATATCTGTGTTTGTTCCAGTTGGTGGATATAATGATCTACCATAGGCAGAAGCACCAGCTGAAGGACCAAAAAAGCTGTTTTCTATACACTTGTAGACGCAACGATTATTTTCGTTGTAAACGTAAAAAGGTCTATTTGTTAAATCATCATCTGTAAAAATTTCTCGATTGTCTCTATATGGATAATAAAAAGTATTTTGTTCCCATTTATTTCTAGGTATCAGAAAAGAAATATCATCGGTTAGTATTCTTTTCATCGCTGTACACACTTTATAAAAATCATATTTTTCTTTTTCAGTGTCCAGATTATCAGGAACAATACTATCATTTCCAACGATAGATTTAGTGTATACCGTTTTTGTATTTGCTATTTCCCTATCAAAAGACCAAGGAATTGGATTGCCTATCGCAATAAACCAACTATCTTCATTGGTTGTTTTAAAGAAGTCCAAAAATGATTCAACTACTTCTTTCTTAAAATTTTGTGTTATAGTTACGCAGGATGACATGTTTTACCTTTGAAAATTTAAATGGCTATACTTTCTATTTCTTCACTACTTGTATCCGTGGTTAATTTACTCAAATATTCCTTATAATCATCGGGGAATGTTTCTGGAGGTGTAGGATTAGCATCAGGTTCAATACAACTATTTGAATACCTACAATCATAAGTGCAGGAAATATCATTCAAGAACGCATATATTGGAACTTTTCTAAATTCACTAGCAGTATTGATGAAAAGTGCCGCAAAGTTTTTATTTTCAACACTATTTAGTATTTCTGTTAACCACTCCTCTTGAGGACCAGCAGTTCCACCATTTTGTGTAGAAAGATTCCATTCCGACCATCCAGAAGAAGATTGGCCTTGACCAGAATCTGTAGGTCCATAAAAATCATCAAGTTGGTTTACATATATATTCACAACTCCTTGATCTATTTTGTTATTTGGATGTGGATAAGTGATCCAATAAGATTGATTTGAATCCGAAGGTAAATCCGCAGTTAAGCAATCCCCAGTTGGAGCACTAGCGAAAGTAGTTCCTGAACTTATCGGGTTGCCTGTTATACAACCAGCCACACCACATATCACAAGGGAATCATGTGTTCCAGTGGCATAGCAAGCTCCATTGAACCAGTTTGAAAGATTGTCATATGTGTAGAAAGTATATGGAAGATAATTTCCTATTCTTTTTGATTCTATCTGAGGAATATTTAAAAATGTTGAGGGTGTTCCCAATAAACACTTGTTTATTGCAGTTTCCCCTAATAACTGCAATCCGCTTGGGTGTAGAAGACCTTTTACGGTATCCACATATTTTGAAAAGGATACGTCACTTCGTATTACATACGAATAATCTTGATACTTATAGTTATCTTGAAAGACCATCGTGGAGTTTAATAATCCTCGATCATTCAAATAGGATTCGTTTTTATCAAAAAACGCACCAAATGTCAGTGAAGCTGCAAAACCTGTTCCTCCTGTCAGACCTCCCTGATCTATAGGATTTCCTGAAACAATACCGCAATTTGTTTCATCTATGTTCAGTCCGGGATCGTCTATTTGTATTTCTATTACCTTTCCTTGGGATTCACCCGAACCCGATGACACTCTTGAAATTCTTGCTTTAGGGAGATAACTATTTCTTGTTTCTAGTAGAGATTCAAAGTTTATATTCTGATTTACTCTATAACCATACCCCTGATTACTCACCACTATATCTGCAAGCACAGAATAGGTCTTACCATAAACTTCACCACTATCAATGTCCAATATTGATTTATCAACATCAAAAGAACCAAAAACTTCTTCAAGTTCAAGTTCAATAATATAAAAATTTTGTTTGGTGTATGTTATAGAGGAAATAACTCTTCCTCTAGCTGTCAAATCACTTTCATTGTCAAATTCACTGGATCTTTGACATATGGTTTTTTCTCTAAGATTTAATCTTTTTGCTGGAACAGAAGTTTTTAGGAATATTTTTTTGTTTTGCTGGAATCTACCATCAGAAAGTTTCAATATAAACTTTTTTGGGTAATAAATTTCAATGTCTGCATTGTATAATAACCTAAAAATAAAACTATAGGAAGTTTTTGTTCCTTTTGCTTTATAGAAATCTTTGATGTTTTTTATTATTTTTTTGGGGGAAAGTTTTTCTCCAGTCAATGGATTTATCACTAAATCAATTGGAAAACTGGCTAAATATGTCTTCTTGAAGTCCTCGATAAACAAGTCAAGTGTTTCATCTATATCATAAAGATCTTTTAGTTGTGATATATTTCTTATTTTCGTGGAATTGCTATCCAACCACGCATAAAAAGCTTCCATGAAAGCAACAACTTTTCCATGATCTTCTTTTACAAAATCGGGAAATTGGTTTCGTATAAAACTTCGTAATTTAAACCTATCTCTCATATTATATTCTCACCGTCGATGATTCTACTAGAGTCAAGTCTACTTCATCGTAGTTCATTTCCAATATTGTGTTTTTCTTTGAGAATACATCATTGTCTCTTGGCTTCGCATTTACACGAACTTCATATTTTTGCAATCCATTTTCCAATAAGAATTCTGCTGAGTTTAAAATCACCTTTCCTGTATCGTAGTTGACGGTTCCGAACTGATCTTTGATCAATTGATCGGTTGAATTATTATAGAGACTTATCTTTCCCTTTCCATTGTCTTTGAAATATGCTCTTACTGCTGGTAGATTCAAAGCATTTGTTCCTGTTCCATATGTAAGAAACGATCCAGATTGAATATAAGTTCCCGAAGATATTTCTGAAAGAGGATTTTCAAAATTTATTGAATATGATATTTTTGTATTGAAAGTGGGAACTATCTGTTTATTGAAATTTACAGCTACAGTGCAGCTTCTTATTGATTCATCCAACTCCAAAATGTTTCGTATCATCTGACCAGAGAAGAAATTCTTCTCAAACAAAGAAAGGTTTTCCAATCCGAAAATTTGAACATAATCATTTATTTGCTTGGAAAGAACATTTACATCTGTAGAACTCTTTCTAAGATCGTATTTTACAATTATAGATGGTGTAATATACAGATATTCTGGATTGACGACTTGTGGTGTTATGGACACCATATTTCTTTCTGTGGATATGCTATTTTCCAGTGACAATTTTTCTTGATTACTGAGAAACAATCCATTTATGGGCCTCACCGACACAAAAACTTTTCCGTATTCTGGAGGGTCATTTTCTTCACCACCCCAAACATGAATAGAACGAATTGATCCAGAATATAGTTTCTGGAAAAGTGCAATGTAGTCATTGGTTGTTACTGCTCTATCTTGGGTTTCATAAAAACGAGGACCATAAAATTTTATGGAACTTCTAGTTTCTTTTTCTTGACCACCATATGAAGTGACAATTTTATCGTTTTCATCTCTCAACACGGAAACATTGAAGCGCACATTTTGTAATTCTGTATCTTCAGTAGTATTGATACTTGAAATGTATGTGAAATTAGGAGTGTTTGGAGAATCACTTATTCCAGCACTATTTCCATCTACACCAGAACAACTAGCATAAGTTACAAATATTATGTTGCCTTGTTCTACTGGTTGTCCAATTATCCCATCACCAAAATATACTTCGTAATATCCATCATATACTTCTTGCAAGAAGAATACTTTCGTTGCGGGACCATTTTCAATTATACTGGTTGAAGGAAACCACTTTTCAGTAGACCCCTCGGACTCAGAAATGGATTTTCTAACAAAGACACTGACAGAACGATCATCCAAATTAGAATCTGGTATTATGAATCTTTGATCCTCACCATATTGATTATTCACTACAAATGTTTTTGTATTCAATTTTCCTTCTCTGAGAAGAACATTTCTTGCATATATCACTGGATTGCCATCAGTATCATCACCTTCGTATGTAAAAAACACATTGTTTACAGAATAGAAATAAAGAGTTTCTCCTCCCTTTGTGGTAGTGAATACTTCATTCTTTAATATTGAATAGTTTCCACTTTTTACCCGAGAAACAATTTCTTCGGAAAGAGGATTAAGAGATCCGACACCATCCGAACTGTTATTGACCATTTTTACATCTACGACTATTTCAGAACCTCTTCTACTTCTTGGAATATATCCTACGGATTTTCCAAGAGAAACAGCAGAACTTCGTAGAACACAACTATCCAAAAATGATTCATTTGCAAGCATATTGGCATAAAATGCCATGTGGTGAGTATTATACGACAACACATCCAAGAGCACGGAAAATCCAGACCCCTCAAAGTTATAATCTTGAAATTCCTCTTGTGAGGTCAAGTATTTTATCAGATCACTTTTGATGGTATCAAAATCTAAACTTTCTATGGATTGTGCTGCTTTATTTGAAATGGCCATGTTATCTTACTCTTTGAAGGTCTAAAGTGAGTTCTTGCATACCCGGAATGTTGCGGACTCTAAAATAGATGTCGATTTGTAGTGCGTTCTGTTCTCTTTTTTCGTATAATTCAATTTTTGCTTCTGTTACTCTTGGCTCATAATTCTGAATCAGATTTTCTATTCTGCTGCGAATTGTGACTGTTTGTATGGAACCAAAATTTTCAAAAAGAAGATCGTGTATTCCTCCTGAAATATCAGGCCGAAAAAATCTTTCATTCTTCTTCGTAAAAATTAAATTTCTAAGAGATCTCTTCACAGCTTCTACATCATATTTCAGAGAGATATCTTTTGTTATTGGATTTGCCGTGAAATCCAAATCCAAGTCAGAATATTTATATTCTGTAGCCAAGAGTCATCCTTCCTTTCCTAGTTCAAATTCTATTTGAGCTCTAACCAAGGTAAATATTGACTCAAAATCATCAGGATAAGATACTTCAGATCCTTCGTTCCATTCAACTTCCATGAACCCAACTATGAGGTCATTTTTATGAAGTGGTAGAATAGCAAATTTTTCAACTTCAGTTGACTTGTAAAAACTTTTACTCTTACTTTCTATGGTCAAATCGGAAACCAACCTGATTTTTGGTGTGTTTTCCTTGACGGCCATGATCTTGTCATGAAAGACCGTGGTCACACAGTTCTGCAATTTTTCCGATTCGTTTGAAACCCCCTTGGAGGTGGTTTCGTGTGTTGATGTGAATTTCTTCATGGGTGTGCCACTAAGAAAACTTCCGCCGTTGTGGAATTGACATATTCTTGCTCTATCTGCGGAGGACTTTATTCTTAGATACATGAGACGATCATATATTTGAAAATTCTTGTTCTTGTCATCAAATATTGAAGTTATTTCTTTTTCTTTCTGCAATTTTTCTTTGCATTTTTTTCTCTTGAATGCTAACCAAGCAGTTCCCAATCCAGAAATGATAGCGGTTCCATAGAGGACACCTATTTCAATGTAGGTTTTTATTTCTGATGGAGATACATTTCCATCTCCCAAAGTCTCTTGTGGTAAATTTTCTATCAATTTTTATCCTCCACCAGATACATCTAAACTTCCTGTAGAGCATAGTGAACCACAAGCAATCGGATCTCCCACTCTAGCAGCTGGTATGCTGTCTATGAATATCGTGGAAGAACCTCTTGCTACATATGAAGCATGACAAGCAGGATTTTTACCACATGGTTTGCAATGAACCATATATCTATCTCCCTGACGAACCAATCCTCTTCCATTTGCAAAAACAGTGCTGGAACAGGTGCTTGCTGGTCTTGGTGGCCAACATCCGTGTCCTGTGCAAAGATCGTTTACTCTTACTAAAGGAGGCATGGTTTTTTCCTGTAAAACTACACTACTTATTTATATGTAATTTTTACTTATTAGATATGAGTAATACTGTTCGTTTGTTGCAGGCTTTCCTTCAATGAAGAAATCCGACTCTATTTTTCTTGGACCTATCATCAAAGATCTTCTTTTCGTGTCCCAATTCACCGATATGTCCATGAAAAAGTTTCCGTCGATGAATTCTTCTGGATTGTCCACGAAATATGCTTTTACATAAAAACTGATTCTTCTTGGGTTTGGTCTGGTAGCAATTGGATAATAGGAATAAACAGGACCATCGGCACGAAATGGCGTTGTTGGGTTTATTTCTCCCACATATTGATCCACATCCAATATTCTTCCTGAAAGAACTCCAGTGTCTTCATCAAATGACAGACCCTGAGATCTTTGGTATTCGGTGAGATCAATTGAATATTTGAATGGTCTTCGGGGACATGGAGGCCCAAGAAATAGAATTGGCTCATAAATTTTTGCTACTATGGGAATATTGAAAAAACTTCCCTCCAAATACGGTCCCACCTGAACTTCAGCAAACCCAAACCCAGATGCAAACGAAGCAAAGTTTAAGTTGAAAGATCTTGTCCAATAAAGACTGCATAGCTCAGGAAATTCTGGGGCCATTTTTTACCTCTCTATAACTCCTATTTCCTTGTCCCCCAGGAATATGGATATCTTTTTTGTTTCTTCGTTAATCAAGTCAAAGAAAATCTTTTTCTTATCTGGGTGATTGTTGTAATATCTTGGAAGGTTTCCGTAAAGAATACGAAGTTGTTGTGACATCGCTTGTCTGCAAGATGGGCAAGATTCTTCCAACAACTTGTATCCTATCATTACTATGTTTCCTGCAAGACCAACATCGTTGGGTTTCATGGAATCCTGATATACCATCATTTCGTTGAAAAATTCTGTTTCATTTTTAAAAATCAATTCTTGACTCATGACGACTCCTGTGAATTATTAAAATAATCAAATAGTTTGTGGACTGAAAAATATCCTATCACCGAACCAAAGTAAGTCATTGGAAAAATTTTCATCTCGGTAAGAAAGTATGTTGAAGCCAGTGAAGTCCAAAATCCCAGACAATATGGACAAGATATTAATTTCACGAAAAAGTTGTTGTATTGTATGGGGAGAAAATCTTGATAAGAACAATGTCCATAATATTCCTTGTTCTTGTCATACTCGTCAAATTTGAATAGTTTTCTTAAAAATGGAATTCTGTGAAAATACTCATGAAATACATTGGTGTCAAACCAAAGAAACAGAACAAGTAAAGACCATAATATAGATAGAATTTCAGTCATTATATAATTATCCATTATCCCTACAAATTAGTCGTAGGCTGTATTCCAATGGAAGATACTCCAGTTGCAGCTTCAGCAAAACCTGTTTGACCATTTAACCCATAAACAATAGGTATCATGTTCTTAGCGCAACAACAACTTGCTTCTGAAGGAGAATGATCTGTAAATCCCGAAGGACCACACATCGGACAATCATAATCAAAAGATCCCTCTGGAAGTGGTGGACAGCAAAGATTTATCGGATAGAACCAGCCGCAGGAAGTTCCACCGAGACTTTCTGATAATGGTAAAGTTCTTAAATTATAAGAGGTAGTATCAAATACTTGTCCTGGATAAGAAGGATCGTCTTTAGTCCAATAATTTAAAAAACCAACTATTCTTCCCCACTGTCTCAAAGAAGAATTTTCTCCAAATGTAACCGTGATTGGAGTGGTTTCATCTCTTGCTGTGACTCCAGTTGGTCCACATGAAACCCAAAATTCAGCTGTGGTTCCGGAAATAAAATATTCTATATCTAGCGGATTTGCTAAACTAGAGTAACCCAACCAAGAGCTATTTTCAAAACCTGCATAATTCTGAATGAACCAGTCCAACTCCTTGCATATCTTGTCCACGCAATCTGTTGATTCGCAAACATCATTGTAACCATCTGCACAACTGGCACCATTCCAAGAACCATTGACGCAGGGTTCTGTCGTTGTGATTCCCGGAGAAAAGAAGCAATTTCCAGAAGAGGTCGGATTTCCTGGGTCATAACCTCCAGTATAGCAAGTTGCTGTATATGGGCATTCACATGTGCTACTAGCAATTGCCAGAGATTCAAAATAGCATATATCTCCCGATCCATATCCATATTCTTGGCAATATTGACATGGAGTAACCAAATCTCCATCAGGTGTTGGTATTAGAATACCAGGTTCACTTCCGGGAGGCCAACAAACTACGCCGATGTCTTCGCATGGATCGGGTTTCACTTGAAATGTTGCTACATTGCAAGTTTCCTGTCCTTCTTCGGTGTATGTTTTATAAAATACATTTGCTGTTGTGTTGACGAATTCTAGTTCGTCGGAAATTTGTTTTCCTATAAGCAGAAAACGACAAGGATCTATCTCATCTGTGAAGTCCAACCCAATTGATTCTATTGGGAATATTTTAAAACAAAGACCATCATAATCATCGTTTGTTCTGGTATATCCGGGAGGGCATCCACAATCATTTGAATGCCAATTTGCATCTAAAGTGCAAAACGGATCCAGTGTTGTTGCTAGACCATCATTATCAAAAGTGTTTTCCAAAATATAGACATCACTTGCGGTTAATCCTTCAACGATTTCGAGACAATTTTCAGTTTGGGTTATATTGTCTGGATCTCCAGTAAGTCCAGAACAAAATTCATTATCCATGCAACCATATTGTAATCTGACTAACCTATCCCACCCCTCAAAATCCAAGCATGTTTTAGCATATGCTAAGAATATGTCATCTTTGACCCAACCGTTTGCAAATGCAACAACAAAAGTTTTATCAGTTATACCATAATTGTCACAATTTTCCGCTCTTTTTATTGTTACTCTAGAATTTCCAAAAAACATATGTCACCTACTAGTTGAATAATTTGTTTGAATATTTCCGTAAATTCTTGTTCCGTCTGCAAAGAAGTAAAGAATATCATATTTCTTTGGAGTTGTTCTTGTGTAGATATACGCATCGGAACCTTGTGTCACACCAAATGGACCTCCGCCCCAATGTATTCCCTGATTTTCGGGAAAACGAATTCTACTGTTATTTGCGCCAGTATAGCCAAGTATGAGTGTCATACTAGCACCAGTGTACGCTCCGGTAAATCCTACAATATCCAGTGTAACTCCATCTGCCAGGGCAATGTTGTCCAAGATGTGAATGTTCTTGGTTCCAAAAGGAACAGTCTCAGGACCACCATTTGTTATAAGACCGCTATCTTGATTTGTGCTTTCTGTATAGAATACAAAGTTTCCACTATAACCCTTCGAGTTGTTTACACTACTGTCTGTTACTACCGATGCTTCAGCAAGACCGGATAATGAACTTCCATCTGCAAATTGAATTGAACCATCTGGTCCTTCGGGATTTGCGCCACCACCACCACCTCCAGCTGTTATAGATATTGTTATTCCGGCATCACTTGTGATACCTGTTACAGTTACACTGCCATCTCCGGCGACAATAGCGAGTTTTGGTGCCTTTGTCATTCCAGCACCACCACCTGTGACTTCACCGAAAATTACTGAAGGTATCTCTGCTGCTCCCCATTGGCCAGATTGATAGGTCAAAACTTGGTTTTGAGTTGGAGATGAAATGTTCACACCATCCAAATCTGCTATGTTTATGAGATCAGGAGTCCACGATGAATTACTATGGTCATACTTAAAAACTACATAATTTGTAGGAATGCCAAAATTATAATTTTGACCCGTAACATTGTCCAAGTCATAAATTGAACCAATGACATCACCGGCAGAAGTTATACTGAAGCCAGAAGCCAACCATGCACTTACACCGGATCCTCCGCTAAATCCCCAATACCAATTTTGAGTGATTCCGTTGTATGTGTATTGGTAAGTTGGTGTTAATCCTGGGGTATCTGGAAAATCTATAGGCATTTTTTTATTCCTTTACTCTAACAAACTTATTTATAACACATTATATATTGTATTTCAAATCATCTCCACATAACCATCCCGTGACTCCCGTTGGAAAATTACCAAAAATATAAGTGAATGGTATAACTGTCATCTGACTTGCGGTTCCCAATTGTGGAGAACCTAAGTTGGATTCAAATTTGACATTTGAAGGCCAGTTTATAGTCAATTCATCGCCACCCAACAACATTAATAGGAAAGATTGAGAACTATTGTAAGCTGTGTCGTTGGTTATACTTTCATTGAAACTAAAATATTTTGCTGTTCCTGTCGTTGAACTGGTTAGATCTATGAATTGAAGAGTTCCATTATCCAAATTTATATCCCAAGGACCACCTGAAGTAGATGCTGTCGGGGAACCGTTATCATGTATCTTTTCAGAAAATCTGAAAAGAGTGGTTATCTTGTTGTATCCATCATATTGAATGTCATTTGAATAGTAATATCTTTCTATGTTGAAAATATTGTCTCCTGTGAGAGAGCCAACATCAACAGAATTTTCTCCTCTTGCAAACAAGAAACTCAATCTGTCATAACCAACCGGATTCCCAAATTTATCGGAAGATTGAGTCATTCCATAGGAATTTTCGGGTTCATCTTCATTTATGGTGATTGTCAAAGATCCAGAACTGCCAATTTGAGTAGTAGAAAGATTGTTTCCTCCAGTTATACTCAAAGTTTCTATATCGGTGAAACCATTTATTGAACCAATAATTCCAGTTGGTCCTTGTGTTCCTTGGAAGCCTTGTGGCCCAGTTGGTCCTTGTGTTCCTTGGAAGCCTTGGAATCCAGTTGGACCAGTGAATCCTTGGAACCCTGTTGAACCAATAAATCCTTGAAAACCTTGGAATCCAGTATGACCTTGGAAGCCTTGGAATCCTGTTGCTCCAATGTCTCCAGTTCCGCCAGTTGGACCAATCAAACTCCCCTGAATGCCGTAAGAACCTCCTCCAGAAGCTCTATATTTGTATAAATCTCCCGTATCAGAAACGATAGCACTATCTCCTTCGAGAGAATCTGATAATAATCCTCCCAAATCAATGATAGTTTTAACAATTTTTGTTCTAAGTCCTCTTTCACCTGTGAGTCCAGTATCTCCAGTGACTCCCTTTATGTTTCCTTCAAGAGACCAAGTTAGTCCTGTATCATCCCAATTCCAAACATCTCCATTGTCTGCATTGACAATTAAACTATATTCTCCTTCTCCTGCGTTTATTAATGACTGGACTTCTCCGTCGTCGCCAGCAAATGTTCTCCTTGGCTCAGGCCCTTGGAATCCTTGAGGTCCAGTAGCACTAAACACATTTGTCATCACCCAATAAGGATTGTTTCCTGGGTCATTGAGATAAGTGAATTCACCACCAACTTCAGTGTTAAACCATTTGGAACCTAAAGTTAATCCTTCAGCATCATCCAATGGAGCTGTGTCACCATAGAAATATTTTCTTGATTCTGGTCCCGTTGGTCCTCTTTCTCCTCCCTTGAGGTTAAAGATGGTCATTCCTGAAGCATATGCTTGTGTCGTAACTGTGTTGGTGGCTTCGGTACTGCTTCTATTCACTTTAATTTCTACAGAATCTCCTGCTTCCACTTCCAATATGACAGTTGCAGAACCAGTGGACTTATCGTTAGAGTCTCCAGAAGTTCTATTATACATGAAAATTCTAGAACCACTTATTTCACCTGGCGTCCCGAATCCACTTGGGTTTTTTTGTAGATATGCTCTTGTGGTACACCTATCAGTTGTTTCAACTCTTGTTGTCACCCTGAAGTTAATTAATGCTCTCATGGCAACATTGAATATTATTTTGTTGCTGGAAAGAGTAAACGCCCCTCCACCACTGTTGTATCTTATTGTATCTAAGGTGAGAGTCGTCACAGAATTGGTGATAGTTTGACCACCAGATGCGTCATAAACATCTATTGCTTCAGAAGAAGTTCCTGGCTCACCAGTTGGACCAGTGACACCTTGGAAACCTTGGAATCCAGTGTGACCTTGGAAGCCTTGAACACCAGTTGGACCAGTTGTTCCTTGGAAGCCTTGGAATCCAGTGTGTCCTTGGAAGCCTTGAACACCAGTTGGACCAGTTGTTCCTTGGAAGCCTTGGAATCCAGTGTGTCCTTGGAAGCCTTGAACACCAGTTGGACCAGTTGTTCCTTGGAAACCTTGGAATCCAGTGTGTCCTTGGAAGCCTTGAACACCAGTTGGACCAGTGACACCTTGGAATCCAGTATGACCTTGAAATCCTTGGAAACCAGTTCCTCCAGCTGCACCAATTATTGAAGGTCCAGTTGGTCCTTGAAATCCTTGATTTCCATTTGTTCCAGGTTTTCCAGCTGGACCAGTTGTTCCTTGGAAACCTTGGAATCCAGTATGACCTTGAAATCCTTGGAAACCAGTTGGACCAGTGACACCTTGAAAGCCTTGAACACCAGTTGGACCAGTTGTTCCTTGGAAACCTTGGAATCCAGTATGACCTTGAAATCCTTGGAAACCAGTTGGACCAGTGACACCTTGAAAGCCTTGAACACCAGTTGGACCAGTTGTTCCTTGAAAACCTTGGAATCCAGTGTGACCTTGGAAGCCTTGAACACCAGTTGGACCAGTTGTTCCTTGAAAACCTTGGAAACCAGTGTGTCCTTGAAAGCCTTGAACACCAGTTGGACCAGTTGTTCCTTGAAAACCT
>Ga0208162_1000899_pt1 | contig 16154 bp, 20 predicted proteins | sample CB_VirMetaG_4_FD_184539 | JGI IMG/M metagenome (GOLD analysis project Ga0208162, IMG submission 184539) | Freshwater to marine saline gradient viral communities from Chesapeake Bay - CB_1508_1M Viral MetaG (SPAdes) (version 4) | ecosystem: Environmental > Aquatic > Marine > Coastal | place: USA... | reverse complement strand
ACCTCGGAGAGCGCAATACCCAGCTGATTAGCCGTGAAGCACTGGTCAATGGATACGAGATCTTGAACGATGCTTCTAGGTCTGTATCTTTTCAGGAGTTCTGCCGCGTTATCGGCGAGCTTGGCAATCCCGAGGCAATGAAGGCCTATGGTGATGCCGAGTCAGAGTGGGCAGTGGCTCTTGACCTCCTGCGCCAGCAGCGGGTAAAAGCTCTTTACCATGAGACCATCGAATCTGTCGAGCGGATCAATAAGGCCGACACTAAGCTGGAGAAGACTATCGAGTTCCAGCAAAAGCGCCTGATGGAATGCCTTGGCATGCTTCGCGGCACGGTAGGTCAGCAGGGTAACGCAAAGGGGGCTGGTGATACTTTGTTCGGGGTAAATGGCAAGCGCGGACTCATTGACAGCATCCTCGAGGCTAGGGAGCAGGTGCAGCCAGTTTCCACGGGCATCCCAGCAATGGATCTTGACATGGAAGGCGGCGTTTACCCTGCAGGGTCTGACTTCTGCGGTGGTCGCCTCTTCACCCTGGCAGCACGTACTGGTGTGGGTAAAACGATCCTGGGAGTAAACGCGGCCGTAAGGCTGGCTAAAGGTGGCTTGACGGTTGGCTTTGTGTCTGCTGAACTTGACGAGAACGAGATCAATACCCGTATCTGGGCTTGCGCTACGCGGGTTTTTAACGAAAACACCCAGTGGGCCTCAGTTGGTGACATCAAGCAGCCAGATAACCGCAAAGAAGAGATCGCAGGCAGGGTTCAGATGGCATGTGGTGGGCTGCAAGCAGCTGGTGGAGAAATCCTAGTAGAAGCTCCTTGGGGAGCTGATGTGGACGCTGTTATCAACAGCTTGCGCTCAATGAAAGCCAAGCATCCAGAACTAAGAGCCGCAGTCGTAGACCACTTTCATTGCCTTGCCCGCCATAGTGGAGCACCTCACAGCGAAGCGGCCATGATGGAGGAGCGTGCATACAAGCTGATGACCTGTGCAAAAGAGCTTGGCATCGACCTGATCGTCCTTGCTCAGATGAACCGTGTCGGCATGGACGTCATGAGCGCAAAAGCAGCTCCTGGTCTTGATCAGATCCGAGGCACTGACGCCCTGTCACACGTTAGCCATGCAGTGTGGATCGTCAGAAAGGCAGCTGGTAATGACGACCAGCCAAATGTCGACCGCGACTTGGAGTTCTGGCACGCAAAGGTCAGAGGCCGTCAGGCATATTGGTCTGGTACTGGAATGAAATCTACGAAGAGTTTCATAGAAATGTCCGTCCTTACCATGGATTATCCTCACAGTTGCGTAAAAACAGATAACACTTTAAGTCAAAACGCACCTTCACGGTAAACTGTGTAGGAATAAGCCAAAAAGATGAAGAACTTCCTTTTCCAGTTATTTACTCGCGGCACGGTGTCAATGATCTGGCTGAGTGACAAGTTCTTCGGAATCCCAGTTGCTATGCTTTTATGGCTAGCAGCTTTCTTCCGAGTTAATATAGCAAAAGTCGGATATGCCCTGATGAGGGTTACAGATGCTCGTCGTTGTGAGATTATTGAAACAGAAGCAAACGCAGATCCATTTGAGTTGGAAATGCAGACAATGGAACTAAAGCTATTAGAATCTTCCTACAAAGTGCGTGACCATGCCAAAGAGACTGGCGACTGGACTGATCAACACACCGAGGCTATTGAGGCAATTGGTACAGCCCTACATACCGAACTAGGTTGGGACGAGGACTCAGTGATGCATCACATGCAATCAGTGGTCCAGTCGATCCCTGGCCTTGAACTCGAGTCATGGTTCGAGGACGAGGAGTGACCTGGTATAATGTAGGGGAGCCTGGTTAGTGGGTTCGGTGGGTACATTGGCCTCGGGGTTAACACCTCGAGGCTTTTGTTTTAGACGTCACCCCTGGCAATAGCATCAACAATGCCTTTGTGCTTAATATAAAGCCCTACCGTGGCTCCATAGGTAAAAATAGGCCTGCAGTACCAAGTGGGTTCGCCGTTTTTGGGGTCAATGTGTTGAGTAGGCTTGATCGCTGCTCCCGTAGAACGAAGGCCTTTACCATCCCATAAATACCCAGGCAACCATGAAAGAAAAGTTTGCATTGTCTTTGTGATTCGCCATAAGGTTCCTATTTTTTGAGGTCTATCCACCATCCGTCATGATCATTGGCGATATTCCAGCGCTTTAACAGGTTCTTGCGGGTGTATCTCTGGTTCTCTCCAGACCTGTTCCAGAAGTAGCCGCCGTTGATTAGGTCCAACTCCCCAGCAGGGTCATGGACCATGAAATGCGTCTCATCGTAACCAATAAGCGTTACCCAGTGGCCGCCACCACTAGGATTATCCACTGAGCCATAGTGCAGAATACCAATGGGCACAGGAATCTCTTGATCCAGCTTGCTTAGCAGGTCCTCTTCGGTACCGTCCATCCTGAATGTGGCGTCGAATCCCAGAGATCTAGCAGCACGTTGCTGGGCCTCGGAAGAAACAGTGTCACCGAAGTAGAGGACAATGCTTAAATACCAATCATCGTCTCCATCAATGACGTCAGGATCAAGATAGTCCAGGGCCATTGCCATCGATGAGGTGAAGCACATCCGACCGCCTTGGTTGGTCTTGGAGTCATGTTGGGCGAAGTATGGGACATCTAACGGGAAGAAATCCTCGTATTCCTCTACGGGTTCTGGAGGCGCCTGTGAGCCGCGATAGGCCGTAATAAACCAATCCCTTTGAACAGGGTCCAACTCGCCCCAAAGAGCGTTCAGGGCGTCGATCTGATGCTTTTCTTCTTCAAAGTACCTAACAGCACGTAAAAGAAAGGTCTCCTTAGTTTCTCTGACAGGAGCGCAGGCCAGCTCAGCCTCTGCTTCACGCCGACGGACAAGGCCAGGCATGGGGCCATTGGCACCATTTACCCAGCGTGGTAGCTCCTGCTGGAACACAGGGCACTTGTCCTCGCCAGCATTCAGTCGACGACGAAGAGTAGAATCACCTAGGGCGCCTTCTCCCACATTGAAAGCAAAGCTGACCAGAGCGTCGAACTCATTCTGATTCAGCTCGACATCGATCAGGGTCTCGACCGCGTCTTCGAACCTGCGGAGATCCTTTACCAGCAACTCCTCAGCTTGAAGTTTTGAGATCCACAGACCAGGATACACATCAGGACCTGTATGGCCATAGCCAATTGTCCATGGATCTCCTCCATTCCCAGGGTCGGGATAAGCAGTCTGCTCAAGACCCTCGAACTCTTTAATTAGCTCTACACCCTGGGTGGAGGTACGCATCTTTTTAGAATAACCGCGTTAGGATGCCGATCACCAAGGAGTGCCAGATGCCTTGCTCGGGGCATGCTGCTCGTCAAGCTGAGCTTGGAGGGCTGCTTCGACTTCTGCTACCTTTTCTTCACCGAATTGGTCATGCACCCAGCCGACTACGATCTCTTCGGTCAAGTCAGCAAAGGGGATAGGGGTATCTCCTTCTGCAGGGGCTTCCAGGCCGATTGAGCCATAGGCACCAGCATTGTAGGTACCGTCCTCAGCTGATACGGTGTAGTGAACGGTGTAGACGATCCCGTCGGCAGTGTGGCGCTCTAGGTTTGCGACTGCCCAGTTGAAAGTGGTTGCCATGAGAAAGGGGCGTTACGCCCCTTATTATGCCATCATCGGTAATGACTCACGCTACTCAACCCTAGAACCACTGTCGATGAGATCTGCGTCCTCATTAGGAAGGTCGTTGAAGCCATCGGCGCAATCGAGCCAGGGAGCATCCTCGCCTGCGTCATCTTGATTGCTCAGGTCAAGACTGGCTTCGCAGTACGCGTCCCACTCTTCTAGGTCAGCAAAAAGTTTCATGGCGTCTTCAGTCATGTTGGAATAAACAGAGAATGTGCTAGTGCGCCGACTACCAGGGCTTGCCACTTAGGGAGGTGGGGTTATGAAGTTCGTCCAGCTGTTCCTGCAAACCAGCCTTGATCGTGTCGCATTCCGCCACGCCGAGCGCATCGCAAACCCAGGAGCAAACGAGCTCTTCTGTCAAGTTGCTGTAATCGACTATTGGATCACCTTCGGCTGGAGCCCCAAGAGCGATTGAGCCATGGGTTGCAAGACCGTAGTCGCCGTCATCGGCGTAGAGGCTCCAGCGTGCCGTGTGGACCACTCCGCTGTCGGTGTGGCGATCCATGCTTTCAATAGACCAGGTGTAGGTAGTTGTCATTGTAGAGAGGTAATGGTACGAAGGTTAACTAGAGGATCACTCCTTCCAGATTTTGACTTTAGTGAACCGACCATCGCTCCATGAAGGAGTGTAGCCGAATCCGTTGTCTGCTCGAGTTGAGTTACAGCGATGTTCAATCCTGTAAGTGTTAGAAGAGGCCAATGTCACTCGGTGGGCACCCAAGGACTTATTGGACACGAAGACATTGTTGTCAGAGTACTCACCAGTACCGTAGGCTGCGTCAGAGGCTCCAGTCACATCGTAAAGCTTGGTAGAATGGTAGTTGACGCGCATAGCAGGAGCTTCCCACTCGATAAGATACGTTCCAGCCCCAAGAGTGAACTCGTTGGAGCTGAGGGTGACAATTCCGTCAGGGTCGGCGACCTCGGTATTCAGATCTCTAATTTGCCACGAGCCAGACGTAAAGGTGCCACCATCAACCCCAGTGCCCTTTTGATCTTCTATGATTGCATAGCTGGTGAAAGCACTAGCGCTACTTAGTGTTTGCCAGGTAGGAGCACTCGCAGAGCCGTTTGAGGTTAGGACTTGCCCAGAGGCTCCGTAGTTTGCACCGCTAAGACCAATGGCACCTGCACTTGAGATGCGCATCGACTCAGTGCTGCCGTTGGCTTGATAAAAAGTGTGACTACCATCTGCTTTTGTTACATAACGGTTGGCACCATCAACGCCGATTCGTAGCTCTGTGTCTGCTACAGAAGTATTTCCGTTGTCAGCATTCAGAACCCCAACACTAAGTGTGCTTCCGTTATCATTGTAGAGCAGAGATACATACTCGCCTTGGTCTTCAATTCTTAGCTCTGTGTTTGAGTTTCCATTGATGTGTAAGTTAGCTCCTGGATTCGTGGTCCCCAGACCCAGCTTCCCGTCCGATGTGATGCGCGCGCGTTCTGTAGGACCCTGGCTAAATCTAATTGCAGAACCATCACTTCCACCGCCTGTAATTCGTGATTGAACTGTTCCATCTGCTAATGCAAATTCTATACGGCAATTCTGTGTGGTATCATTAGTAGGCTCAAGGGTGATTTGAGGGTTGCTTCCTCTTACCGTTAATTCACTTTGCGGAGTCGTCGTGCCTAGGCCAACCCTCCCAGTCGCATCAACAAACAACCGCCCAGTGCCATTAGTCGAGATGGCTACTTGGTCTGCTCCAGGTGAATACAGACCCGTGTTTGCATCAAAGTAGACGGAAGGGCTTGCAGCAGAACCCACAGGCATCCCAAGGGCACCTGTCATGGTGTCGCCAGCACTCTGCACGGCAGTATCAGCAAGTGCGCCCTGGGCAGTGGTAGCAGCGCCAACGTCGCCAGCGCCAAGAACGACAGTGCCAGTGAAGCCGTTAACGGAAGTAACCGCGTTAGCCTGAGCACCAGCTTCAATACCATCAAGCTTGTCGTGATGTGCGGTACTCATCAAGCCAGCTGCCGAGCTGGTTGCTTCACTGATCGTAGCGTTGTCGCCAGTCGAACTGGTGATTGTGTTGCTAGTGGTGGTGGTGGTGATCCCGAGATCCGTGGCTCCCACCTCGACAATCGACTCGGTGCCGTCGTTCTTCTTAAGGAACAGCTTGCCGTCGTGGGTGTTGAGGGCAAGTTCTCCCAGCTGTAGCTGTGCTGTGGTCGGAACTTTGCCCTGCGTAGCGGAGCGCTTAAGCTTAATGTCGTTTGCCATTTGGCTGATCCTGCAGTGCGTATATACGCGATCCTGCTAGGATGCCTAATGGGTCAGAACGTGCCCCCGTCGATCTCCACGTTATCAAGGATCTCAGTTGCTCCGTTGTAGCCAAGGACCGTGACGCCGTTGAGCTTATACTCTTTGGTGGACGCAAGGTTCAGATGCTCAGAAGAGGTGAAGGCGTCAGTGGCATTGACCCAGTTGAAGGTCTTACTGGAGGAACCAAGGAGGGTGATACCACCACCGTCTGCTGTGGCGTCTGTTGGCGTAGTAACGTTACCAAGAACGATGTTCTTGTCTTCGACTAACACCTCCGACGTATTGATGGTCGTAGTGGTGCCATTAACAGTCAGATCTCCAGCGATGGTCAAGGAACCAGCCATTGACTCGGTGCCAGTGGCGGTCTTGCTGACGTAGCTGTCAAGGTCAGAGATCTGACTTTCGGTGATACTGAGAGCGCCTTGGTGCTGAGTGACGTTGCTTTGAGCGATCCGAGCATCGGCAAACGTGCCCGAGGTGATCTTCGAGGCATCCAGGTCAGGAATGTCGCCTGCAGCCAGCGTGGTGTCAACCCAGGCTGAACCGTTGTAGCGCAAGAACTCGCCTGCCGTCGCTGCAGTGATGCTGACGTCGGTAATATCGTTGAGAGCAACGCTAGTGAGATAGCTGCCAAGGTCAGAAATTTGACTCTCTGTAATGCTAAGCGCCCCCTCGTGCTGGGTGACATTGCTTTGGGCGATCCGAGCATCGGCAAACGTGCCACTCGTGATTTTGGAAGCATCGAGGTTGGGGATGTCACCAGCAGACAAGGTGGCGTCAACCCAAGCCGAACCGTTATAGCGAAGGAACTCGCCCGCTGCTGCGGCCGTGATGGTTACATCAGTTATGTCGTTGAGAGCGACACTCGTCAGATAGCTGCCGAGGTCAGAGATCTGAGACTCTGTGATGCTGATGGCTATACTACCTGCCGCTGTCAGCCGCCCTTGAGCGTCAACAGTGAAAGTGGATACACTTCCCGCAGCACCGTAGGATCCAGGCGTCACTGCCGTGTTGTCCAGGCCAACGGTTATCGTCTGACCCGAGCCAGAGGTCGTAATTCCGTTGCCACCCAACACGCTAAAGGTCTGGGTGTCAAGATCCACGCTGCCGCTAAATGCTCCATCAGCAGCGATGTTCAGGGTGCCAGCGTTAGCAGTGTCCGCCCAGGCTGGGAGACCGCCTACGACGGTCAGTACCTGATTATTAGAGCCAATCCCCAAGCGGGTAGTGGAACCACCAGAGCGAATGACAATGTCACCATTAGTGGTCAGGGGGTCAACGTAGCCGCCAGCATTGGTAATCGCGTCAGTAACGAAAGCAGTCGTGGCGATCGAAGTATTGTTCGTTCCAGCTACCTGCGTTGCAGCAGTGGCTGTAGCGCCAGTCAGGTCTACGGAGCCCGTAAAGGTCTTATTCCCACTGATCGTCTGCGCCGTACCTAACGTAGCGAAAGAGCCAGCACCACCGATGGAGATAATCGAAGTAGCATTAGCGCTACCATCGTCGCCAAAGCCATAGTAGAGTGTCGAGTCCTGCTCGTTGAAAGCCAGCTCGCTCGACCGAAGAGCCGTTGGCGCCCCAGCTGCACCACCAGCGGCCCTCTTCTTAATGCGGATTGCGTTGGACATCTTTCTTCGGTAGGCAGATCTGCGTTAGTATTCCTAGAAGCTTCCTCCAGCAAAATCTCCACCGTTTGCCCAGGCGGCACCATTCCAGATCAAGGCTTCACCAGGTTGCGCTCCAGAAATGGCCGTATCACCAAGGTCTGACAACTGGTTCTGGCTTAGGTTGTAAGAGATGGAAGCGGTTGTAGTCGGCTGCCAGGTTGCGTTTTGTCTGACATAGTAATTGCCGTCCTGCGGAGCTTCTGGGATGCCACCTCCGCCGCTATTCGAGACGACCATGAAGCTGACGCTGCACAGCTTGTCATTGGTAAAATCAGAAACAGCGGTACCTTGGCTGACGAACGATACCGCGATGCGACAGCCTTTCGGATCGGCATCGATAGGCTCGGCCTCGATCTGCAGGACCACCCAGGCGTCAGTGCGATCCCTGCGCTGAATGTAAACGTACTGATCTGGTTTAACCAGGTTGAGAAGGATATTTTTAACGTCTGCCCCATCGTTGGTTTTGTAGGCGATGTAGAGTTCGGTTGTCAACGACCAGTCGGTTTTGCCCTGGTGGCTGTTGACACGAAACTTGCCGTCGTCGTAGCCTTCGGCCTCGAGGTCCTTGAATTTCCAGAGGCCCGAAGCAGCACCACCGCCAGCTCCATCAACGACTTTAATCTCCTCCCAGACCCCAGCTATGTACAGGTAAAGCTGGTCAGTAGACTGCACGTACCAGCTATCGCCTTCAATTAAGGCGTCTCCGTTGGTCCGAGTTACGGGGGTTGTCTCGGAGATGATTGTTACGTTGTCAACACTGCCTGCAGCTGGAGCTGACCTAGTAAACAAGAACTCGTAAAGCTTGGCATTTTGGTAGTCAGGCTCTAGGCCAGCGGTCTCCACATGGGTTACATTGATCTCGAAGCCGCTAGCGGTCTCCGTGTAGCCCGTGATGCTGTACAGGTGTGCCTGAGACAGGTCTTCTCCAAGAGCAACATAGATGCGGTCATAGCCCTGGACCAGGAGATCACGCAACAAGACCTCAACGTCATTGCCTCTGCTTGTCTCGTTGCTAACGTGGAAGACGGTAACAAGTTCGCCGTCGGAGTTATCGGTGTGGAAGTGGCCGCTGTTGGGCTCTTGCGTATGGTCGTGGGGATGGTAAGTCCAGCCAATGGTCGAGCTGACACCAGTGTCTCCACCAGTGTCACCACCAGTACTAACAGCGCTACCGCCAGCTGAGAGACTCTGACGAACATACAGGTTTGTCCACTTGCTTCCGTCCCAGGTCAAAACTTGACCGCGCTCCATTTTGATGCCTTGCTCTACATCCTTAAGCTCGAAGAGCTCTGTGTCAGTAGCGTTTATGTCACGGCCATCACGACCGTCTCTTCCATCCTTGCCATCCCTGCCCGGAAGCCCGTCTATGCCGTCCTTACCATCCTTACCGTCAATCCCATTACGGACTGTGCCTAGGCGGTCTTCTAGGCCCTTCTGGAGCCCGCTGAAGCGCTCTTTGAATTCTTCTCTGTCGATCTCTTCCTGAGTCTTGACTACAGTGCGCTCAGAAGCGAAATCAGTCGTAGTATAATGCTTTCCGTTAAATTCGAAACCAGGCAGAAGTGCGGTCATCGCGTTCAGCACATAGCTGCCCATTCCGCTATTGTCTTGCACCCAAATCTTCCAGGTAGCCTCAAACTCGTCAACGACCGGGTACTTGTCAATATAAATATAAACAACATCCTCTACCCCCAGGCCGGGACGTCCTTCGACAACCGCAACCCTCGCTTCCTCGCGAATAATTGCATCGCCCGAGAGGATCCTTAAAATGTCTGCGCTAGAAAGGATCATGCCCGCGATCTGTCTCCAGCTAGTTTTCCCATCGGTATTATATGGGCGAGTATACTCCCTCAACCCATGGAATTCGTTGCCATCATGGGGCTGCTTCTGTTCTTTGTATCAGAAGCCATCGCCTACCTCCCGATCCGCGAAAACAGCGTGATCCAGACCGTCCTTGAAGCTGGCCGCAAAGCCTTCCCTAAGCCCGAGGTTCCCGAGAACTTCGAGAAGAAAGAAGACGAAGCGGGCGAGTGATTACTGGGGCTTCGGCCCCTTTTTACTATGAACTTTTGGGATCTTTTTAGGGGTTGGTGTGTTGACATCGTTAGACGTTTTTGGGATCGCGGTGAGTACCGTGACGTAAAGTGGATGCAAGATGTGCATGACCACTGGTTCTTCTTCTGGGTGAAGATGAAGACCTACTACACCATGAAAGATTTAGACGAACAGATCGAGGAAATGTTTCATGACTCGAGAATAGATCCGCCTGTATTCTCCGAGGAAGTTGAAGGGGAAACTCCCCTGGGTGGTACAATGAGGCTAAGAGCTCCCTGGGTGGATGAAGAGAACGATTGAAGAAGCCCTTGTTATTTTATTCAAGGGACAATCAAATGTCAAACTAATGGCTAACGAGGTAGGAATTCCTCTGCCTGAAATGCAGCAGCGCTTCAGGGAGTATGTAGCAAAAACCCCTATAGACGAGGATATCTGGAAGGGGGACATTGAACTCAGCTGGCCCTACAGCGGAAACTGAAATGAGCTACAAAACAGATTGGCGCGACAACCTGCGCCACGTATCCAACTTCTGCTTCATTGGGTCCTACCTCTGCTTCGAGCGTGGACACGTACTAGCAGGCGCTTGTTTTACCCTTGCAGGCGAATCACTTCTTGCTCCTTCGGCCCTTAAGCACCGTTCGTGGAGCACTGTTCTTGTTGGTGGTATTTTTCTTGCCCTTGCGCTTAGGACGCTTGCCACTGGTTTGCTGGGCGGTTAAAAGAGGTAAAGCCATTACTTTCTAGAGATTTTTTGCAAAGGGTGATAGAGCCAATCGGGAATCCATTCGATGTGAGAGTCAGCCCAACGCATAACATGCTTGGAGGCCCGAACAACCAGAGGCTTGACGATAGCCTCCATAACTGCAAAACCGATTAAGATATCAAGAACAATCAGTTTGTGGAAATCAAAGCTCATTTTAGTGGTACAGGTGCCATCAAGGCCAGCAAGATTGTGACGTAGGTTTCCGCAGCCCTTTGAAACTCATTGGGTTCGTCAGATCTAAACCCAAGGAACGTCAAATGAGAAGTCATCAAGAGTCCCAGTAAAACCAGGACCCAAGACACCTTACCAGGCGGGATGCGAGACGTCACTTTTTAGCAGACTTTTTCTTCATCATTTCCATCCTCTTCTGCATAGCAGGGGGCATTTTTGATTTACCAGCCGCAGGCTTCTTCTTGGCTGGACGTCCACGCTTGGAGCCATATGTTCCTTTACCTTGGGGCATGATAATTAATGCAAATACTTTTTAGTTTACCGCTCAACACTTCCACCTTCGTCGTGCAGCCTTGCCTCTAGGACCAGTCCAGCTGCGTGAACGATCGCAGAAGCTTTTCCGACGCTTAGCTGCCTTGCTGCCAGGCTTTACCTTTCCTGTGACAGGAGCCTTAAGGTTGGACCCGGTAGCAGCGTTGTACTTCTTTCGCCCCTTGGCTGTCAAGCCTCCGCCTTTTTTGACTGAAAGCTTTTCGCCCCGACCGACAGATAGGTTTGGGCCTTTCTTGCGGGGTTTCTTGGCTGCCATTGGACCTGGGTTGCTGATATTAGTGTTCCATGATATGATGGGTGTATGAACAACGAATCTCACCCACTCTACAATACCTGGAAGCACATACAAAGAAGATGCTACAGCGAGTCCTCCCCGCATTACAAGTGGTATGGGGCTAGGGGGGTGTCCCTGTTCGAGGAATGGAGGGAGACCAAGCGCGGTCGTGGCGCTGGTCAGGCTTTCAGGAGGTTCGCTTCTTGGGTTGAGGAGAACCTTGGACAAAGGCCCGAAGGACTAACTCTCGACAGGATCGATGTTAACGGGAACTACGAGCCAGGAAATCTTCGTTGGGCTACGTCGTCGGAACAGTGCTTTAATAGGAGACCGTATACGCACAAGGAAAAGCCCCTCAAGTATGCGCGTCGCACCAGGAGCGGCTGGTCTGCCGTGTTCAAGCTTAAGGGTGTCAGCCATTATGTAGGCCACTTCGATACCCCTGAAAAGGCCTCGGCTGCCGCCAGGGCGGCTAGAGAGCGCTTACTTCTTGGTTGAGCGTCCGTCAGCACCATTTCTTGCTCTATTCTTGGAGACGGACTCCCGTACTAGCTTTCCAGACCGAGTATGGCTCAGGTCCCCACCGCCCTTGCCTGCAATACCACGCTTACGGCGGGCCGCATTTAGCTCGCTGCGATACTTCCTGCGCTCGGGCGTGGAGTGATACTTGGTATCGTATTTCTTTTTCTTGGCTCTTGCCTTCGGATTGCTTGCGTAATAACGCGCTGATCTAGACTTGGCAGCCACAGTCTTAACCTTAGGTTTCATTTTAGTATTCCTTTTGCGGCAGCCTAGGGCATGTATCAGACCAAACGTTTTGGACTGGAAGGCAATTTTAGCAAAAGCTTACACCAAAGTACCAAAATCCTTGGGCGAGGCTGTCTGGCGCCTGGTCGTTGCAGGAATAGTTACAGCATCTGGGTTGACTGGTTATATGGTATGGAGAAACCCTGGAATTCTTTTTGGGGAACCAAGGGAAGAAAGAAGTATAATGCAGATTCTTGCTGGAGACAAAAACCTTAAAGATAAACTCTACTCAATGCTGTCCGACTACTACGTCAGAATGAGGCCGCACGGAATGATGTTCGTTGCTTGGGAGCAATTGAATGAACTGCATGGCCTTTGGGTTAAACCCGCCCAGCACTTTCCAGGTAAAAGCGGAGTTCACCAGTTGACCGAAGACATGAGAGTCCTTTCTGGACCGTTCATGTTCAACGAGTGTGCTTACACAGACTCAATAGCAATGCCTGGTAAGGTGATGATCGCTTGCCCCGTCGTCAGCACTTACGATGTATGGGGTTATATTGCTATCGTTGTTGATAACGACAATACTCAAATAGAGCACGGAATGCGTACTCTATCGTTCCTGGCTCACAGGTTTGCCGTGCTCATCTATTAAAACATAAAGACTTCCGCTTTCCACAGCAGACTGGTACTGGATGTCATCAATAGCATTGACGATACCGCCAAAGCAAACACCGCAAGCAACAGCAATAGACGCTCCGAGTTTAATTGCACTTTCCATCACAAGGGACTCCCGTCAAGGTTCTTTTGACCAGGCTGATAGCCACGTCCATCTATACCTGTAACGGGATCGGAGATCTGCTGGTCTGCAATGACCTTGGCATGGCTTGCTGCCACGTCTGCATCGATGTTGATCCCATCGATGTATCTGGGACCAGTTGAATAGGTTACTTCCATGAGTCAAAAATGTAGTGGATGATATCCTTTGACTTAGAGTTCCGCTAAGAATCAGGACTTTTCTTCAATCTCCTTACAGGCCTTGAGAATTTCAGCCTTGGGGAGTGCATTTTTTAGGTCATGGCCACGGTCCAAAGCCCAATCAAGAAGCTCCGCCTTGGTCATGCCGTCGAGGTCATCGTCCTCAGCTTGAGGCTCCTGAAGGGATTCGGTCGAGTCGTAAGCTGTACCACCGGCTTCTACAACGATTTCAGGCTGCCTCTCAATAGGTTTACGCACCTCAGCTCTCTCGCCCTCTTCTACAAATCCTTTAGCTCTTAACTCGCGGGCTTGAATGGTGTAATATGCGGCACGACGCTCATCGCCCTTGACGAAATAGGTCGGCAGTTTTCGTAAATGAGCCATGGCATCAAGTAGGAGTCTAGACGTAGTATTCCTATGCTGAAGCCATGAAAAAGGAGGGCATCTAGCCCTCCCGTTTGCCAAAGGTTAAGAAATCATCAGCGTGGGAACTTCATCAGGTGCTTCGCCAGCAGGTCGATCAGCTCTTGGCAAAGGACAGGCTCGGTCGTAGAACCAAGCATTGCTTGAAGAACTGCCAAGCAAACCTCGACAGAACCAGCGGTAGCTGCTTCCAAGGCTTGAGCGAACTCAGCCATCTTGGATTGAATGGTAGGAACGTCAAGGTCAAGGCTGTGGAAATAACCACGAGCCAAGTACTCGACACGGTCAAGGACCTTTTCATCTTCAAGGACGATGGGGTAGGTCTCGTCAGCACGCTCTGCAACAGTCATGCCTGTGTAGTCAGCGAACACGCGAGCGAAGCGTGCGGAACCTGCCTCCGAAGAGGTCAGTTCGCAGTCACTTGCATCGCCCTGTACGGTGTCGGAGTACAAGAAGTATCCACCACCAGAAGCGAGCTCGGTGGCCGTGGCAGGAGTGGCAACCGAACTCATGAAGTAGCGGGCACCAGTCGCATTAGGAGCGGTGCCGCCAATGAAGTTAGCACCGTTACCAGTTGGCTGCTCAAAGATGCGGCCAGTGTTGCCGTAGATCGTATAGTACAGATCCACGCCATTCGCTGGAACATTGAGGGTCCTGACGAAGTAGGTTCCATCGATGTACATCTCGATGTGGTAATCGTCGTTCACGCGGAACGTGATAGGCAGTTCGCCAGCGTTACCAGTGTAACCATAGCCCGTTGAGTTCCTGGCAGGTGTCAGGTTGTAGCCGTAGGTTGTACCACCCCAGTATGGCTCCATGTAAGCCGTGTACAGTTCAACCTTAGCTTGGTCGGCGGGGTCGGTCATCATCCAGGCAGTGCCCGAAGCGGGCTGGCCTGCAACCTTCCAGGAAAGGGAGTCAGCGTCGGTACCGGCGGTCAGGCCGATGATGGTGTAACGGTTGTAGACATCGCTGTTGTCCGAAGTCTGAACAGTAACCTCGTCGCCGGGGTTCTTGAGGGTTGCGAACTTGACGCGACGGCCGAGAATGTCGCTGCTACCACCAGTGGCCTGAAGCTTACCGTCGGGAGTGTTCTGCCATTTAGCTGCGGGATAAGCGTTCTCAAAGCCGTAGCCAGAGCCATCCAGGGAGCTGTAGACATACTGGAATGGATAATCGTTAACGGTAGCAGTAGGAGCCTGAGACCCAGCGCCTGTTGCCACCCAGGAGCCGCCTTCAACGTCCCAGACGAGCATCGTGTCGTCGGTGGAGTTGATGATCCATTGACCCAGTGCTCCGCTCTCAGGGTAGTCGGCCTCGACGGCGTATGCACCCTTATAGTAGTTGGTGTACTCGGGTTGCTGCGTGGGGATAGCAGCAAATTGCCAGGAACGAGCTTTGCCGCCGAAGAACAATGCGTTCTCAAGAAGAACAAAAGCCTCCTGACCTGCAGGCTCGTTGGAGCTGGTGCTTACAGCGACAAGCCAAAGCTTTTCGGTGCCACCCTGAGGGCCGACAGTAGAGATCGGATCCAGGTCCAGGGAGGTGAAGGTAGCTGATGGGAACTTGGTAGCCAGACCGTCTTTGACAGATTGTGCCAGGTTGGGGGTATGGCAGATATGCAACCCCTGAGTCAGCTGGTTGCTGTAGTTGCCACCAGGGCTATACACCAGGCGTGAGCGGTACCAAGAGGTATCGTTGCCATCGTTCTGGCGAGGGGTGTAGATGGTCAGATAGGGCCAGCTCGTATTGTTACGAGCATCGATCAGCATGTAGTAGCCACCATCGGCAGCCTGCAGAGCACCAAGGGTCTCAGAATCAGATCCACCTGAGTAGAAATACCAGTTGATCTTGTTTCCCTGGGTGTTGGTGTAATACCAGCCCGCGCCACCAGTTGGGTCAGAAACAGCACCTTCACCGTCGGCGAACACTGCGGTATCCGAAGTCAAGAGTACGTTGCGGCCATTGAAGCTAGAGCCCAAGGCTGCGTCAATCTTGTCGTTGGTGCCCTGGATCGTTTCGTACTGGGAGAGGTCGATGGCGGCCCACTCTTCGCCAGCACGAACGTACTGCTCGCCATTGTTGGGGGCCTCTTCGATACCACCTTCGACTCCAGAGTAGGCAGGAACGCCAGCCAGCATGGTGATCTTGGCGGCGCCGGTGATGTCGGGTACGTCGTTGGTGTCGCGACCGAGTTCTGCTGCGAAGCTAGCGCGGTCAGCGTAGGCTTCCTCTACAACGGTCTCATAGTAGCCGAGACGGGCCAGCTCTTTAGTGATGGTTGGAGTAACGCCGGAGAAGCCGCGAGGAGCGACAGCAACCACATACATGGTCACAGCGCTGTACCTCCGCGTGCGACCATCCATCAAGGCGTCAATCTTGAAGCCTTGTTCGTCAGCAAAGACGACTTGAGTGGTGCCAGGGCCAGCAAATCCTGGATAACTGGATAACATGTGGACATCAGCGTCGAGCCCAATCTTTCGTGCATTCGCTTTAGTAAAGCTGAAAACGTCACGGGGCTGCGACTGGTGAATCCCGTAAATAGGATCAGCCATGGTAGTTCCTTTGCAAAGGGGTCAGGCATAGATTGCCATAAAAAAGGAGGGCATATAGCCCTCCCGCTTGCCAATGGTCAAGAAACTGATCAGCGTGGGAACTTCTTCAGGTGATCATTCAGATCATTCAGAGCCAGTTCGACCAGCTCGTTATCAGGAGTACCAGTCTGGTTGCTGAGAGCTACGACCCAGTAGGTAGCGCCGTGCCCAGTGTAAATGCCAAGCTCGTTGGTGATAGCCT
>Ga0208162_1000898_pt1 | contig 16154 bp, 19 predicted proteins | sample CB_VirMetaG_4_FD_184539 | JGI IMG/M metagenome (GOLD analysis project Ga0208162, IMG submission 184539) | Freshwater to marine saline gradient viral communities from Chesapeake Bay - CB_1508_1M Viral MetaG (SPAdes) (version 4) | ecosystem: Environmental > Aquatic > Marine > Coastal | place: USA... | reverse complement strand
GCGAGGCGTATCAAGAAGGAGTTAAAGGAGATGTTATGAGCAGACTAACTGATGCACGAGATGCAGTGGGTGGACTAGCTAACCCAAGCAAAGTTCCGTGCAGATCCACATCAACACCAGCGGAGAACTGTCACACTGGTTCCAAGCTCATGAAGGTGAAGGGGTCTGTATGTGAGGACTGCTATGCTTGCAAGGGTAACTATGTTTTTCCTAATGTAAAGAAGGCGTTGAAGCGTAGACTTGATGCTCTTTCTCATCCTGATTGGGTGGAGAACATGGCGATAGCTATCAACAAAGCGCCATACTTTAGGTGGCATGACTCGGGTGACATCCAAGGTGTGTGGCATTTGTCTAACATCGTGGAGGTAGCAAGGCGTACACCTGAGACTAAACACTGGTTGCCTACGCGTGAGGCCAAGTACGTGTCGCAGTACAGTGGTGACATGCCGGACAATCTGATTGTGCGTGTGTCTGCTGCGATGGTTGACGGCTCACCACCGAAGAGGTTCAGATTGACATCAACAGTACACAGGAATAGAATCCCTACTGACTCGTTCGTATGCCCCGCACCTAAGCAGGACAACAAGTGTGGTGAGTGTCGAGCGTGTTGGGATAAAGCAGTACCGAACGTAAGTTATACACATCATTAGGAGGGTAACGATGGGGACAGCTAGTATGTATGGTAATCAGGTGATGGATGTGGAGTTAGACTGTGAGTGGATGTCTATCTACGCAACCATTGAGTACTGTGTGTACGGTGACGAGGAGGACTTAGTTGAAATCATATCGGTTAAATGTCGTGGAGTTGACATCACTGAGTGGGTCAATTCTAGTTATATATTTGATCTTATTGCTGATGACATGAGCAATGCAGACTATCACGTTTACGATCACGGAGAGACACCATGACTATTGTTCAATTTGATACAGCGTTACCTGAGTATGCCGCACCGGGAGAGCGTCCTGTCTTGCAGGATCTGGTGCGTATCTGTCTTGAGGACAACAACAGAGTGTCCGTATGGGACGGGGAAGAACTGTCTGTGCAGGGATGTAACAACAACCTCAACATCCTGAAGAACTTATCGCAGACTGATATGGATCAGCTAGAGGTGTACGATAAGGACGGTAACTATCGTGGGTTCTTCTCGTTGATATACAACAACGGATCAGAGCATGATCCTATGATTGTGATCTCTGATTACAGTGCTAACGAGTGGACAGAGCGTGTGTACCGCAGGCTCGAAGAAGTATACGGAGGATATGAGCTATGAGTTATTACATCAAACCAGTTGATGAGCTAAGACCGGGACGCCTTGCTGTGTACCGTATGGTAAAGAGGCTGCGTGACTTCAAGCCAGAGAACGGTGTTGAATACATGGTGTTCCCCAGTAAGAAGGCAATGAAGACAGCGTTGTTTATTGACTTGTACTGTGGTAAGAATGGTAAGCTAGTCAAGCTCAAAGACAGATCGATGATGAGGTTCTAACATGAGACACGGTATGACGTACGCTCAGATCGCTGAGGTGTTGGGTGTGTCAAGCGAAACAGTACGTAACATTGAGCGTAAAGCGTTATGGAAACTGAAGCGGTCAGGTAAGTTGGACAGGTTCAAGGACTTGTTGGATGCACCTGTCGAGGAGTATTACGGTGAAAAAGTACCGAGAAAATAACGTGTGCTGTGACACCGAGTGTGCTATAATCTCTATATAGATAACTAAGTATTACTATTATTAATACTATTACTACTATTACTAATACATAGGAACTACATATGACTACTGATCAAATGATTGAAGAGTTAGTTGAGTACGAGTTTCAGAACATCACGCTGGTTGAGGTGGTTCAGATATACATCAAGCTACAACGTGAGTTCCTCAAGAGTCAGTTAACTGAGGATGAGGTACGCTCTAAATACAACGCCTTGTTCGGTGATGAGGAGGTAGTACACTGATGACATTCGTAAAGTTACACCAGCAATGTGATGACTGTGGTTCTAGTGATGCGTTGTCCTACAATGAGGATGGGTCTAGCTACTGTTTTGCTTGTGCTAAGTTTACCCCCTCACCAGAAGCCACAGGAGGCTCTGTGAGCAACATTAAGGAACGAGTAGTACCAGCGGCAGGGTTCGACAAAGCGGCCTTTACAGAGCCATACAGAGGCTTTCAGGACAGGGGGCTGACAGCTACCACCATGTCTGCGTACTCAGCACAGCAGAAAGCAGGTAACATTCTGTTTGGTTATCATGATCCGCAGGGTGAGTTAGTGGCGGTGAAGACTAGGTATCCTGACAAGCAGTTCAAGATCGGTGGGGATTGGAAGAAGGCTGGACTGTACGGTCAGCACCTGTTCCCTACTGGTGGTCAATACATAACCGTAGTGGAGGGAGAGTTCGATGCGCTGGCATCCTATCAAATGTTCGGTGGTAAGTATCCTGTTGTGTCTATTCGTAATGGTGCCCAAGGTGCTGCTGCTGACTGCCGCAGAGCCTATGACTTCCTTGACCAGTACGATCACATCATCTTCTGCTTTGACAATGACGATCACGGCAGGTCGGCTGCTCTAGAGTGTGCTGATATCTTTGGTGGTAAAGCTAGGATCTTCCATCACGGTGAGCACAAGGACGCATCTGACTACCTAGTCAACGGTGACAAGGAAGACTTTGTTAAGCGGTGGTGGGCAGCGAAGACGTACACACCTGATGGTATGGTGATGCTGGGTTCTCTGCGTGAAGCGCTGAAGAAACCATTGGAAGAAGCAGAAGTACGCTACCCATACAAGGGACTAGATGACATGACGTTTGGGATCAGACCGACTGAGCTAGTCACCATCTGTGCTGGCTCTGGTCTGGGTAAGTCTACGTTCATGCGTGAGCTAGTCTTCTCCATACTCAGTCAGACCAACGACAGGGTAGGGCTGGCGTTCCTTGAAGAGACACCTGATCGTACTGCTCGTGGTCTGGTGGGACTACAGATCAACAAGCCGATACACCTACCGGGCTGTGACTACTCACCATCAGAAGTAGACAGGGTATTCGACAGCCTCAACCTTGATGATCGTGTGGTACTGTGGGATACGTTTGGTTCCAACAAGATAGAGAACGTACTGGCACGGTTCAGATACCAGATCAAGGTACTAGGTGTGCAGTACATTGTGCTTGATCACATATCCATACTAGTATCAGATCAGGACAACGGTGATGAGCGCAAGGCTATTGACGAGATCATGACGAAGCTACGTATGTTCTGTCAGGAGATGCGTGTGTCCATGTTCATCGTGTCACACCTGCGTAGACCTGAAGGCAAGGGACATGAGGACGGTGCATACACCAGCCTTGGTCAGTTACGTGGCAGTGCAGCTATTGCACAACTGAGTGACATTGTGTTAGGATTAGAACGTAACGCACAAGCAGAAGATCCTATGGTACGTAACACCACCAACGTGCGTGTACTGAAGAACAGGTTCAGCGGTATGACAGGACCAGCCACATCGCTGATGTACAACAAGGACACGGGGAGACTATCAGAGGTATTTGAATGAGGTGTGTTGCTTGCGATAAGATAATGACAGACTATGAACTGACCAAGAAGTTCAGCAACAGTGGTGAGTTCGTTGATATGTGTAACGAGTGTAGTCGGTTCCTTGCTGATGATGACTTGATAGCAGTGGGCAACATGGACTATGCTACCCTTAGTGATCTGGAGGAAATTAAAGATGTCGAAGATGGGTCGTTGGATTATGGAGCAGGAGGAGAATATGGAGAGGAGGACGATTGGTCATGAACTTTCAGAAAGACAGCAGCGTGATCTTGCCTACTACGAATACTCTCTTTTTGGATATAGAGACAGATGGTTTGAATCCAACCAAGATACACTGTGTAGTTACAAAGAGATCAAACGAGGAGCACTTGACCCACTTATCTAGAAGGAGTTTGATGGATGAACTGGCAAAAGGTGGACATGTTTGTGGTCATAATATTATTGGCTACGATCTTCCTGTTTTGTACAGGCTATGGGGTATACGCATTCCTCAGCACAGAGTTGTGGACACGTTGGTTCTTTCTCGCCTCTTTCATCCCGATCTGGATGGTGGTCACAGCCTCGCTGCTTGGGGAACTAGGCTTGGATTTCCTAAAGGAGAACATGAGGATTGGGAAGAACTATCTGAAGAGATGGTGGCGTACTGTAAAAGAGATGTGGATGTCACTCACAGATTACACGATGCGTTGATGGCACAGATGCAGATGTTTGGTTTTACTAAGCACTGCGTTGACCTTGAGCACAGTGTGGCGTTTATCTGTAGGGATCAGGAAGAGAACGGCTTTGAGTTTGACAAGGCAGGTGCAATAGAACTGTATGAAGAACTCACTACCCGTATGAACAGGATAGAGAATGATTTACAACGTGTGTTCCCACCCATAGTAGAGGAGAGGATCAGTGATAAAACACAGAAGAGACTCAAGGACAAAGTTACGGTATTCAACGTCGGTAGTAGACAACAAATTGCAGAGCGGCTTGCTAGTAAGGGCGCTGTGTGGAAGGAACTCACTCCCGCAGGAAAACCTAAAGTCGATGAGAGTACACTCAAGAAGCAGACTCACATTCCCGAGGCAAAGATTATTCTCCGTTACCTTCTCTGCCAGAAACGCGCATCGCATGTTGACTCGTGGATTAAAGCAGTTGGAGAGGACGGCAGAATACATGGACGAGTCAGACACATCGGCGCTGTCACCGGTAGGATGGCACACTCCAATCCGAACATGGCTCAGATACCTGCGGTAAGGGCTGAGTACGGAAAGCGGTGTCGTGATCTGTTCACTGTTCCTACTGGTCGTGTTCTTGTTGGTGCTGATGCTAGTGGTCTTGAGCTACGTATGCTGGCTCACTACATGAACGATGAGAACTACACCAAGGAGATACTGACAGGTGACATACACACTGCCAACCAGAAAGCTGCTGGGTTAGATACACGCGATCAAGCTAAGACATTTATCTACGCGTTCCTGTATGGTGCAGGTGATGCCAAGATAGGTAGCGTAGTAGGATCAACCAGCAACGCAGGACGTAAACTCAAGGAGAGATTCCTGCAGAACACACCGGCACTGGCAAAGCTACGACAACAGGTAGCCAAGGATGCAGAGTCTGGCTTTCTTACTGGTCTTGATGGCAGACGAATACGAGTACGTTCACAACATGCAGCGTTGAACACGCTACTACAGGGTGCTGGTGCTGTGGTAATGAAGCAAGCAATCATCATACTGTATGACATGCTGGCCCGTGTTGACTTCAAGCTAGTGGCACAGGTACACGATGAGTGGCAGATAGAATGCCGCCCAGAAGACGCAGACTTTATTGGTAAGTCCTGTGTCAACGCAATGATATTCGCAGGTGAACTCCTGCAACTGAACTGTCCGTTGGACGGAGAGTATAGAGTTGGTAATAGTTGGGCAGATACCCACTAGTACAATTCTATTTTATGTGGTATAATATTAGGGTAAGTTTAACTAGCAGGAGAAATGCTATATGTCTAATGAAGCACCCAATGTAATGGTCAACTGCACTTTGTTCTGGCCTAAGCTGACTCAGAAGAACGAGCTTGCTGACAAGTTTACTGTTGACGTTTGTAATCTTTCAGACGCTGCTGTAACTGCGTTGGAAGACATGGGTATTACTATCAACAACAAGGGAGATGAGCGTGGACATTTCATAACATGCAAGTCTAACAACAAGTACCGTGCGTTTAGACCAGACGGTACAGAGTTGCTTCTCAAGGGACGCACACCCAGAAGTGATGAGGATGACGTACAGTCAGGATCCATTGTTGCTAATGGTACTGAAGCACGTTGTCTCATTGGCTACTACGATTGGGAGTACCTCAAGAAGAAGGGACGCAGTGCTACGCTCAAGCGTTTAGAGATCACCAACCTAATTGAGTACGCACCAGAAGTCGAAGAGATGGAAGCTCTGTGATACTAATCGACGGTGACATGCTGGTGTACCGTGTTGGGTTTGCTTGTGACGAAGAACCTGAAAACGTTGCAACGCAAACCCTAGACAACTACCTGTCAGAAATGGTCATGGATTTGTCTGAGCACTACGCATCCAGCATTGTGTACTTAACGGGTAAGGGTAACTTCAGGGACGAGGTTGCCGTTACCCAACCCTACAAAGGTAATCGTGACAACACTCGCGTACCTGTACACAAGAAACTGCTTCGTGACTTTATGGTATCTGAGTGGAACGCACAGGTTATTAACGGTATGGAAGCTGATGATGCTATTGCTATCAAGGCTACTGAGCTAGATCACAAGGCTATCATCTGTTCATTGGACAAAGACTTCAAACAGATTCCTTGTCCTATGTATGACTACACCAAGAAAAAGTTAAATGCATTTAAACCTGTTGAAGCTATGCGCTGGTTGTACAAGCAGGCACTGATGGGTGATCGTGTTGATAACATACCGGGTATACATGGTATTGGTCCTAAGAAAGCAGACAAGATCATTGATCCTTGTTCTACTGAGTGGGAGTGTTACAGTGCTTGCCTTGCTCACTATTGGGACAACGATCTGGATGAAGACAGACTACTAGAAAGTCTTAACCTTCTGTACCTGCTGCGATCACCGGACGATAAGTATGAGAAGCCAAGTGAAGTTTGATTCCAAGTTTGAGAAAGAAGCCTACGACATTATGCAAGGCTGCGAGTACCACCCAGAACAACGACTCTTTTATCTTGTTCCTAAACATTATGAGCCTGACTTTGTTTACAAACACCGTGGCAAGACATGGTACATAGAAGCAAAGGGTAGGTTCCGTACATCAGACGAGGCACGTAAGTATGTCATCATCGCAGAAACTCTTGGGCCAAAGGAGGAGTTGGTATTTCTCTTCCAACGAGCCAGCACACCAATGCCGGGATCCAGAAGAAGAAAGGACGGTACACGCTACACAATGGAAGAGTGGGCAGAGAAGCATGGATTCCGTTGGTACACTCTTGAAACAATACCTACAGGATGGAGAAGATGAGACACTTAGTCATACCTGATACACAAATAAAACCAGAACATCCCTTTGATCACATGCGGTGGGCAGGTAGATATGCCTGTGCTATTAAACCTGATGTGATCGTACATCTGGGAGATCATTGGGACATGCCATCGTTGTCCTCATACGACGTAGGTAAGAAGTCCTTTGAAGGTAGGCGGTACTCTGCTGATGTCGAGGCAGGTAACGAAGCTATGCAGGTGTTCATGGACTGCATAAGAGCAGAGCAGACACGCTTGCGTAGAAGAAAAAAGAAAGTGTGGAAGCCAAGACTTATCTTTACTATCGGTAATCATGAGCAACGTATTGAACGTGCGGTAGAGAACGATGCAAAGCTAGAAGGGTTGATGAGTTATGAGGATCTTAATCTGCGCGGTTGGGAAGTTTTTCCGTATCTTCAGCCTGTCATTGTGGATGGCATTGCTTATTGTCACTTTTTTACTAGCGGTGTTATGGGCCGCCCAGTCACGAATGCAAAGCTACTGTTACAAAAGAAACATATGTCATGCGTCATGGGACATGTACAAGACAGAGACATTGCCTTTGACAGAAACGCAGCAGGAAACAGAATGACCGCCTTGTTTGCTGGTATATACTATCAACACGACGAGGAGTATCTTAACCCACAGACTAACGGATCATGGTCTGGTCTTTGGGTATTCAATGAAGTAGACAACGGCACGTTTGATGAGATGCCTGTGTCTATGACGTACCTACGGGGGAAGTACGGTGCTAACTCTTGACGAAATACTTGAACGGATTGCAACACGGTATGATGAAATCACTATCATGGAAGCATTAGAGATTACATCTGAAGAGTTAGTTGAAAGGTTTGCTGACAAAGTAAACATTAACAGTTGGAAGTTTGACTTAGAGGAAGAGCATGAGCATTAACGACGCAACCCCAGAGCAGTGGGACAAAGCAAGCAGGACAGTGTACGGTAGTTTGTACCATCCAAACGACCATGCAATAAAGAAACAGATAGGTGGCAACCACTACAGTCGGTACACCATACAGCCTATTGATTTTATTATTGCTAACAAGCTGGATTGGTGTGAAGCCAATGCAGTTAAGTACATTACAAGACACCAGCACAAGGGTGGAGTAGAAGATATAAGGAAAGCTATACACTATCTAGAGATTCTTCTGGAGCGTATGATCAATGAAAATAGTTGAAGGTAACTTTGGTGGTAAAGATAACGACGGTATTAAAACCTCTCACTTTCTTGCGTTGTTATCAGCACGTAGTTTAGAATACGAAAAAGAAGAACGACCCATCAAGTGTGTTGTTATTATGTATGAAGACGGAGAAGTATTTGAAGTCACAGCTACAGAACAATACCCTGATGGTGTATACTTACTCCTTGGTCTAGCACAAGCAGCAATCATCAACGAAACTTTAGGAATAACTTAATGGACGCATACCAACAATACATACACAAGTCACGGTACGCTAGGTACTTACCGGAAGAGAAGCGCAGAGAAACGTGGGAAGAAACAGTAGCGAGATATGTCAACTACTTTGCGAACAGGTTTGACATCGAAGACGTTTACGATGAGATCTTAACAGCCATTGACAACCTAGATGTTATGCCATCTATGCGAGCACTGATGACCGCAGGAGAGGCACTGGATCGTGACAACGTAGCAGGATTTAACTGTAGCTACCTACCTATAGATCATCCCAAAGCATTTGATGAGATGATGTACGTCCTTATGTGCGGCACAGGTGTTGGCTTCAGTGTTGAGCGGCAGTACATAGCTAAACTACCTGAGATAGCAGAGGACTTTCATGACACAGACACAGTTATCCATGTTGCGGATTCGAAGATCGGATGGGCGAAATCGTTTAGGGAGTTGGTTTCATTGTTGTATTCAGGTCAAGTTCCCCAATGGGACGTCAGCCGAGTACGACCTGCAGGTTCCCCGCTTAAAACTTTTGGAGGCAGAGCTAGCGGTCCAGAACCTTTGCTCGACTTATTCCAATTCACTGTGGGACTTTTTCGGCAAGCGGCTGGAAGAAAGCTTACATCCATTGAATGTCACGATCTTTGCTGCAAGATTGCTCAAATCGTCGTCGTCGGAGGAGTCAGACGATCAGCACTCATCAGTCTCAGCAACCTCAGCGATGACAGACTGCGACGATGTAAGCATGGAAAGTGGTGGCTTGAAGAACCACAACGAGGACTAGCTAATAACTCTGCATGTTATACAGAGAAGCCTGACTTTCAAGCATTTCTCAACGAGTGGAGTAGCTTATATGAATCACAATCTGGTGAACGAGGTGTCTTTTCTAGAGTGGCAAGTCAAAAGCAAGCTGCAAGAAACGAACGAAGAGATGCTACCTATGATTTTGGAACTAATCCATGTAGCGAAATCATCCTCCGACCCTACCAGTTTTGCAATCTATCAGAAGTTGTTGTCAGGCCAGACGATACGCTCGCTAGTCTCAAACGAAAAGTACGCATTGCGTCTATCCTTGGAACTCTACAGGCTACCCTCACTGACTTCAGATATTTGAGGAACATATGGAAAACTAACACGGAGGAAGAAGCACTGCTAGGTGTATCCTTAACAGGTATCATGGATCACCCATTGCTCTGCGGGAGAGGAGACAATGATAAACTCAAGAAGTGGCTTGCGATCATGCGTCAGGAAGCTATCGACACTAACAAGGTCTGGGCTGCAAGACTTGGTATCAATCCGTCTGCCGCAATTACTGCAGTTAAGCCTTCAGGTACTGTTAGTCAGTTGGTTGACAGCGCTAGTGGTATCCATCCTCGTTATAGTGCACAGTATATACGACGAGTACGCGCAGATGCTCGTGATCCACTATGTGCCGTGCTAGAGGCTGCTGGTGTCCCTGTAGAGGACGATCTCATGTCACCTAGTACTAGGGTATTCTCCTTCCCTATCGCGTCTCCTGAGGGCGCTGTGACAGCCTCAGAGATGGGTGCTATGGAGCAACTAGAACTATGGGAGATATATCAGGACTACTGGTGTGAGCACAAGCCATCAATGACTTGTTACTACAGAGACAATGAGTTCTTGGAGGTAGGTCAATGGTTGTACAACAAGTTTGATAAGGTGTCAGGTATCTCCTTCTTACCTTACTCAGACCATGCGTATCAACAACCACCCTATGAACCTATAGACAAGAAGACATACAACGAGTTAGCTAAGGTTGCTCCAAAAGAAATATCGTGGGATATAGAAGAGGCCAGCGATATGACTGAGGGATCACAACAACTGGCCTGTACGGGAGACAACTGTGAGTTGTAAGGCGGTGGCTTTATCTGTTCTTATGTTAACAGCCTGCACTGTAGTCAACACTGCTGATCCACAGTGGGAGTGGCCTCACGACATGAAGAATATAGAGTAACCGTTGCTCTTGCCTACGTCCTCTGGCTTGTCTTTCGGGTCATGGGGCGTAGGTATTCCTTGCTCCTGCATCTTCTTAATACGTTCCTTAGAACGCTGACACATACTGTGATAGTCAATAGATGTATAAGATACTGTATGCTTATCGTCTTTCATTCTTCTGTTAGTCCTTTTATAGTTTTGCCAACAATAGGAAGGGATTCAAGTGACTCATCTGGTATAGGATCAGGCACCTCTCCAGCCATTAAAGCACGAGCAACTGAAGCCGTGTCTTTTAGAACAGCAGCAGGAAGAGTAGCACCCACAGGAGGTAGTATGTTATTCATAAAGGCAGTGGCAGGATCACTCATGAATTTATCATAACCATAATCATTAGCGCCCATAGCTCCAAAGGTAAACACCGATCCTATCTGGTACAACGCACCCATAGCTGCTTGTTCAGGATCAGGAACCTCTCCCTTGATAACCTGACGGCCCTCGTTAACAAGACCATAACCACCACCAGACAACACAATGTATCTCATAGCGTTTTGCAAGGCTTGTTTCTTGTTACCATCACGCCACTCTTTAAATATCCTACGCTCCATTAAATCAAACTGCTTGATAGCAAAACCTTTTAACATGTAAAACAAACGGGCATTAGGATTAGCCAAACCAAAAGCAGTCTGAGCGGCAGCATTAATAGGCTGTAACCTAAACAGATCAAACATAACAAGATCACGGACTAGTTCACTACGGATGTTACCAGCAGCAATGTCCCTTTTTAATTGGTCTATTTCAGGTCTACTAAAACTGTACTGCCATTTAGTATCAAACGAACCATCAGCTATATCTTGTCTTGCTTTACGAAAAGAAGCATTCATGATACGGCTTTTACCAAACTGATCTAGCTTAGAAAAACCAGACCAGTTCATAGACCATTCAAGTAAGGACTCACTAGCCTGTGCTGCATTCTCTAGGAATTTGTTACCGCTGATCTTGTCGCCAAATAACTTTTGATCTGTCCCTTTCCTAGCTTTACGGACAAACTCACCAAAGACTTGACGAGCTAGGCCCATGTCAGCAGGGTCAAATGAAATACCACCTTTGTTAAACAAACCACCTAGTACGTTACGCACACCCAATTCAAACGATGCGTTGAACAGATCATGCACGTTCATTAAAGCACCATATGGGTTAGCAATAGTACCTACATAACCAAGACTACGTATTAACTCTAACTCATGGGACATACCCTTGTTAGCGTTAATACCAAGATCGTCAATAATTTGTTTAGCATTGTTAATTTGTACGTCAGACAAACCCTCACGCTTCAGCGCTTCTTCAATGATACGATCATCAAACAATTTAAAAGACCCTGCTTCTTTAGCTGCAGTTTCTTCTAATGTCTTTTTACCCTGAGCAACAACAGGTTTACCAACAGTACGGAAACCTAACTGTTTACCTAGCTCCATGCGGGTTAGTGTTTGACGCTGCCATCTCCAATGAGAATCAAAAATATTTTCATATTCTTGTTGTTTCTCTACCGGTCTTTTAGTGTTTGCTTTTCTCCACTCTTCCATAGAAGGACGTTGAATATTTTTAGAAGCAGCATCCTCTGATTTAGCTTGTGCTTTTTGTCTGAAAGAACGAAGACTAAAATCATCAGCAGTAGATGTCACATTAGAGTGCATCCACAAACGTGATAACTCACCTGCGGTAACCTCTCTACGATACCTTGCAGAGAATTGTAGATTGTCATCAAAGAACTGGTTGAGTCTGTCTTCTGCTCCTTTACCAATCTTACCTCTTGCAATGTTAATAGCAGCTTTAAGACGTTTCTCTCTAAACTCTTGGGACAAGCGTGAGTTCATTACATCTAACAGAGCGTCGTTAAACTTTACATTCTCTTGTGCTAGTTCACGGAACGGCTCCATCCCCTTCCACATTTTATCTAGCACAGTTTGACCACGAACAACACGGTTCATGCCGCGAATAATACGCTCTGAAAAAGCCTTGCCTACTGTTTGTTCAGCAAGAGTAGCAAGAGGAGAAGCTAAACGACGTAGCTTTACAATAGTACTTTGAGCTTGTGGTATTGTTGTATTAACGTCTTTAGCAAGTCTACCTGTAGTCATATCTAACAAGTCTTGCCTTAACAAAGATAGCTCTTCTAGATTTTCAAAAGGCTCGTTAATCCTTTCTCGTAAAACTTTAATGTCTTTGTTAGAGTTAACAACACGATTAAACTGTTTCATGTTTACGCCCATATCTATAGCGTAGTCACGCATACGGGTAAACATACTACCTAAGTCAGAAGGTAACGCACCTTGTCTTCCTATGGTGTCTCCTAAATATTCTACCTCTCGCATGAGCAATTGAGTAGCTAATTCATCATTAGTTAACTCAGCAGTAGGACGGACAACCTTAGCTTCTTGTATTAATTGTTCTTGAAGGTTAGCTTTCTGCGTGTTTAATTCATCAACAGATCCAACCTGACGGCCTAGTTGTGGATCAAATATACTGTCAAAGATGCGACCTACAATAGCACCGCCTGCACCATAGTACAGACCCTTCTCAAGTCTATCTGCTGCGTCCTCACCTACACCAATACCGTAAGCACCAGCCTCTAAACCACCAGCTACCGCAGAAGAAGTAACACCAAGAGCACGTAACGAATTAACAATACCAAGACTTGTAGGTAACGCTCCTGCTATTTCACCATACAAAGCAGTCCTTGGACTAAGTTGAGAGAACTCCTCCATCTCTTTGCGGATACGGTTAAGTGCTACATCGTATTCTTCACCAGATGCCAGAGCTTCTAACTCTTCACCAAAACCAAGCGTCACTCCTTGTGCTATTGCTCTTAACGCACCACGTACATCTCTAGATTCTCTAGCCTGCTTATTAAAAAAGTAACGCTCAACAGGATCTTCAGGCGCGTCTATACGTCCCAGTTCTACTTTTTCTACTCTACCCCTGTTAAGATATTTTGCTACAGGATCAATAACAGGAGCAACAGTAGGAACAGGCTGCATAGCTTCCATTTGAGTGGCTGCTAATTCAGACTCAAGACGCGGAGTAGACATAGGAGGTACAACTACAGGTTCACGTTGAGGTACAGTAACTTCTGCTAGACGTTGATCCATTGCAGTTGTATAGTCAGTATACGGAGCAGGTATTTGTTTTTGTTCACGTTGAGGTACAGTAACTTCATCTACTTTACCCGCTCTTTTAGGTACAGTAACTTCTGCTAACGCTTGTTCAGGTACACGTTTAGCATCAACAGTAACTTCTGCTAACGCTTGTTCAGGTACACGTTTAGCATCAACAGTAACTTCAGGAAATTTACCGGCCCGAGGAGGAACAATAACCTTGTTAAGATATTTCTCTACAGGGTCTATTTCTACCTTCGGTTCAGGTATAGGAACTTGCCCACGTTTTGTAGGTATAATAGGTTCAAGAACTCTTTTAGCATCTACTCGTACTTCTTCTAGAGTGTCTTCAAGTTTCTTGCGATCTACTTCGTTAGGAAACGTAGCTTGATAATCTACATAAGGAGAAGGTATTTTTTTCTTTTGACGAGCAGGAACTTTAACTTCATCTATTTTACCAGAGCGTCTTGGTACAGCAATCTCATTTAAAATTTTATTAAGTTTTTCTTTCTGCTCAGGTATCTCTTGTAGTTCATCTTCACGTAAAACGCCAAAAGTATTAACAACAAAATTAACAGGAAGTTTTAATGCTTGTGCTAGTTGCTCGGCTGTAGCACCATTATCTATAGCCTCTTTAGCTTTTGTTTTTATATGTTTAGGATCACGTACTACTTCACCTGCGTTCCACTTGTCGCCTAAAACAGCGCTATTATATTTTAGTAACTCATCTACAGAAACGTCAAAAATTTTAGCAACTTGCTGTCGCGTTTCTCCAGATTTAATTACATGAGATTTTTGTGTGTAGCCTTTTTCAGCCATTAGATTGTACTTCCGCTATTTTATAGGATTAAAAGTAGAGGGATCTAAACTTCGAGAACCAATGGCTTGCGCTTCTAATTCATTTAATCTACGTATAGCAGCTTTTCTAGACAAGTCTTCCCTGTCCATCAAAGCATTAATAGCAGCCTCTCTATCTGCTGCTTCTTGTGCTGCCTCTTCTTTATTAATTTGCCTTCCTTCTTCTAGACGAAGATCGTGTTCTTCTCCTAATAAATCAAGAGCAGTTTTAATAGCCACTTGAGGATCTACATCTGGATTCTTTTCTATTTCTTGAGCAATGAAAGAATGAAAATCTTCTTCTAAATCATCGTCAGTACTAACACGATTAACAAGCTCTATTAAATCTTCTCCATATACCCACTCAGAAATACTATCTTCTTCTAGTAAATTCTCAACCATTCTTTCTGCTTTAGCGTCAAGCCTGTTTGCGCTACGTTCAATTCCTAACTGTCTTGTATATTCATTATCAATAATAGAACGTAAAGTAGTAACCGCGCTTCTTTGTTCACCAGCAGATACTGTTTGATTAGGATCGTTTTTACGGGCAAGCACATCAAGAGCAGCTTGAACCTGTGGATTCTTTTTTAACTCAGGGTTAGCATCTAGTATTTCTTTGTGTCCTTTAGGTAACACACCTTCGCTTACCAGAGTCTGATGATCATCGCGCACCTGTCTTAAACCTGTAGCTTCACGCACCAATGCGTTTTTTTCTCTTTGAGTAAATCCTTGCGGATTATCTTCAGCAGACGGTAGTTGATCTACGTAAGCAACAATATCTGTTACATCTCTAGAAGAAGCAAGAGCATTAGCAACACTCTCTATTCTTCTTTCCGACACAGTTTCTAATAATGTATCTACCTCTTGTATACGTTTAGAACCTAAGCCTACAAACTTTGTAGGATCTGGTTGCATAGTAGTAGTAGCTAACTCCATTATCTCTTCTTGTTTTTGTTTAATAAAAACAGGATCAACAGACGTTTGCATTTCTTGCATGATAGTTGCAATCTGATTAGCACCTTGTGCTCTAGCAGTGGCTTTAAGATTGTCAGCGGCGGCTCCGTACGCACTTGCTTTAGGTGTATCACCTCGTCTAGCTGCATCCATTTGTAACTGTTGAAGTTGATTTATTCTAGAGGCAACTCCAGTAATTCCAGTAGCACCAGATGTAAGTTGTTTAAACTGTTCTGCTTCTTGTTGTCTTCGAGAAAAACTACCGGCACCTTGAGCAGCAGTAAACAAACCCTGCTGATATGAAGGACTCATCAGCCCTTGTATAAACGATTCTGCAAACCTAGCCATTAGACTTTTACTCCTAAAGCTCCTGACAACAATCCAGTACCAACAGTACCAAACAAGTTAGCTTGTCCTAGTGCCGCTGCCAAACGAGACTGAAGCCCTGTCATAGACCCTTCACCAAACAACCCAGCACCGTACAACTGACCACGTTGAGCCATCTCAATCGGTGTCATGCCTAGCTGTGCTACGTTCATAAGCTGTGCTTGTGGTATGTACGATCCTGTCAACGCACCCAGTGCAAGCTGTTGTTGTGCCTGCTGTGCTGCAATGTCTTGCAGAGACAACTGACTACCCAAGCCAGCGTACTGTAGACCTAAGCCAGCCTGTTGTGCCTGTAGTCCACCAGCAACCTGAGCCAACTGTGCAGCCTGTTGTGCTGATGTAGCTGCCCTGCCAAGACCTTCAGACTGCAACTGAGATTCAATCTGCTGTGCGCTGAGTCCAAGCTGTGACAACTGTGCA
>Ga0208162_1000897_pt1 | contig 16154 bp, 21 predicted proteins | sample CB_VirMetaG_4_FD_184539 | JGI IMG/M metagenome (GOLD analysis project Ga0208162, IMG submission 184539) | Freshwater to marine saline gradient viral communities from Chesapeake Bay - CB_1508_1M Viral MetaG (SPAdes) (version 4) | ecosystem: Environmental > Aquatic > Marine > Coastal | place: USA... | reverse complement strand
CCAGTCAGTGCCTTTAGTACTGAAACCGATCCGCCATAACGCTCAACATCATTGAACAACAACAGTTTTTTCTTATAGATGTTTGCTGTCTCAAACCTATTTTTCTCAAGGTGTTCAAGGCTAGAGATCATGGCATTTTGATCACCCACCAATGCGTGAGCAAGGTTGGCATAACTAGATTTACCTGATTTCCCTGGTCCGACAATCTCAACAAACTTCTGGATATCAGAGCAACTAAGAAGTACAGCACGAAGCCATGCCCTTAGCACCTGCACGCGCTTCCAGTTGTTATCCTGCGTATTCTTCAACCATTGAATGATTGGCTCACACTTAGCAGATGGGTCGTAATCATAGGGTAAACGCTGGGTCATATATAGTTCTTTATCAAATGGCATCAACCTGCGTTCATTAATATTCAGCACACCGTTATTAAACAAAAGCAAGTTTTTATCTTCCGACCAGTCATCAAATGGCACTGCCAACTTTAATTGCAGATAAATGTCATTGATCAGATTCATGGAATAACCACGAGGTAGCAATGCACCTTTAATCTCATCCAACTTATTCTTGATGTCAGACTTAACTTCAATCTCCATTAGACCAGCCCAAAGCCCTGGCCCCTTGGCACCATACATAAAGAACTGATCATGCATCTTCGAGTACAACAGATTCCCCTGGTACTGACCCAATAACATTGCAGCAATTGTGTCACTGGAAGGGTTACGACTTGGTTTCTTATCGTCCTCTTGATTTGCCTCTACTGCATTAGTAAACCAATCATTACGCTTTTCTTTTTTCTTTTTCTTTGGTTTTTCTAATACTGATTTGTTATCTGGCATGCCAACTCCTTCCTCCAGTTCACGGATTAAACGTTCAACGGTATCGTCATCTACATTGGTAACCATGTGTTCTTTTGATGCTTCAGGATCTTGCCAGCCATTTTCTTTTGCCATAGCAATCAACGATGCCATGGTCCTGCCACCACCTTTTGAAAATGACTGCCACCGCCTTTGGCATTCACCTTGAATGTATTTATCGGATTGTTTGGACCACTCATCCCATTCCTCAAGTAAACTTTCGTCTAATGAATGTAGTGATTGTCCAATAATGATCCAGGTGTCATAATCATCCGCTGCATCAGGAGGCAAGGCCCATAACGCTTCTTTTGCCCTTTTCATCTCCCGTTCAATTGACATGTAGGAGTTGATGGCAAAATTGGAGCCAACAATCCTGGATGTTTGCTGGAACGGACTACCTTGCCTTACGTTTTTGTTAATGATGTCATTCATTAACCACTGCGGAAGCTCAGGTAGTTTATCTACCCAGCTAAAGTCACAGCCTTCTTTGGTGTAGTACCCTTCAGTTTCGGGATGCAGGCCCATCAGCACACCCTGGTGCCGCCTCCATAAAATTTCTAGTTTTTCATTATCACCTTCTGCATGCCATACATATTTGTTACGTGCAAAATGCTTCCAGTTATCTTTGGATAACTTGTATAGCATTCGTTCACGACCAGGCTTACCACTACAAATGGTCAGTGTTTTGGGTAAGGCTTCTTCAACTGTTTGTTGTGATACCTCTTCAATGGTTTTGTATACTGATGCACCATCAATATCAACCCATACATGACCATAGGGTTCATTGAAGACAGGACCACCCATCAGGCCAATAGCTTTACACCTGTCCTCAGTAATCTCAGTTTCAATCTCCTGGGGCGAAAGTGGTTTGTTTTGCCATCCAGGAATATACGGAGCCTTGTTTCCGTTTAACGCAGTTAGCGGCCAATCGATATTGAGAAGATCAAGACGAATTTCACCAGGACGAAGGGAGAGTGAATTTTGGCTCATCATCTTGAATTAAAAGTTCAGTTTAGCTCGAAAGGTTTTGTCTGGAAAGAATTCTTTGTTAACTTCCTCAAACGCGTGAAGATGAATAATTGATGGCAGCAGAAAGATGTCGTCTATAGTTGCAGTCTCCATTAACTGCTCTATTGACGCAATCCACTGCCCCTCATGCACGGTGATTTCCATGGGGACATCTTCGGTTGTTTCTTTCATCCTACGAAACCCTAGCCAAGATTCGGCTAAGGATTTGCTAAATTTAGTTTTTGTTTTCCTTTACCCATTTCGCAGTGAGTCTCATTGGACCACCCAGTTTTGCAGCTTCAGTCCCAGGCTCCTGGTGCGGCTCTTCACTATAGATGGGTTTAAAATTGTCTTCCAATTCCTTTTCAAATTCAATCTTATGTTGCCATTCGATCATTGTTAGACGTGCTTTCAGCTTGGATTCAAACCAAACACGTTTGATCCACTTGACAACAGCATCAATACAGTCAGATATAAAAGCACGGATCCAGGGCATCATACCAAGTCAGGGTCATACACTACACAGTTCTTGATTTGTTCGTAGTACTGCTCTACTACTTTCAACCACTTCTCATTATATGCGTCTAATGCACGACGTGATACTTTAAACAGTTGTGTTTTTGTTGGAGTCGAAACAATTACAGCAGCTTGTTGTACCTTCATACCCAATGTTTGTTGGATACCCAAGTCATAAGCTCCCATCTGGAGACAAGCCTTCTTAAACTTCATATTACCTGAAAGGAGATCTCGCCATTGCGTACTACCTTTCTCCAAATTCTTGGGCCACCACCTGCTATAAGGCTTGACACTGGTCTTTAAATCAGCAAGTGTCAGTTTGTTATTTGCAACACCAATGATGTCAGGACTTCCAACCCATGGCCTGTCTTCATGGTCACGACCCCACACCCTACCTACACCATCCGCTGATAAAGCAAATTGATGTTTGTCGAGCAGAGGAGTTTCAGCCCAGATCACCTCCTGGAACTGATCCAAGATTTTAGGCATGCCATCCCAGAAGTCCATATAGTCCTCTGGCACCTCAAACTCTTCTTTCTTTAGGTAATGCTCCATACAACTATGGATTGCAGTACCCCTCTCAGCAGCTTGCTCTTTAACTCCTGGGTTATTTTTGGACCACATCTCAAGCTTTTTCTTGTTTGCTTCGGATGCAGTATCAGAAATTATGGTGGTAACACTAGCTGCTGGACCAGTGTAAAACGGAGTATTATAGTGCCTCTTGCCGTTGAGTGTGATCCGTGCAGGTTTTTTATTGAGTTGATTAAATAGCTCTGGATCGCGCTGATAAATGTCTAGGACTGTTTCCGAATCTTTAGCGACAACCATTAGAAGTTGTGTATATTGGCTTTATTCTATACCAGAACTTAAATGAAAGCTGATATGCTTTTGGGGTTGATACTGATATCCTTCCTGCTGGTATCAGCTATTGATGTGACACTTATTCGATTGACACTTCCTTTTTGACATGGCCAAACCCCTGGAGATGATCGGCACCATGGTCCTAAACGGAGCCGAAGATTTGCGCAAACAATTTGATTCGATTGATTATCCAGTCAACCGTTACTTCATTATTGATAACTCCGAAGGTAAATTCCCCGAAGTACGCAGGATTATACGTAGCATACAAGGAACTAAAACGGATATCGTCAAAGAAATTGTTGTTATCAACAACCACAAGAACGTTGGTTTTTCTGGATCTGTAAACCAGATTGTTAAACAGAATACCGACAAACCTTATTGGATTATTTTTTCGTGCGACTGGCATCCTGCCCCTGGTGAATTATCTAAATTAGCGCAACGCCTGGAGCAACCATTCAAAGCAATGCTTTGTGATCCAACGCAGAATGGTTACTCAGCCATGGTATTTAACCCTGAGTTAATCCGTGCAGTCGGAATGATGGATGAAAATTTCTTTCCTGCATATTACGAAGATGATGACCATCGTTATCGCATGAGTCTTGTTGGTCTTGAATGGGAAATGTTTCCGTTAGAATTTGATCACAAAGTAAGCAGTACTTTGCATAGTCGTAACGAATTTAAAAAACGCAACTCTGTTACGTTTCCAAACAACCTTAAGTACTACATGAAAAAATGGGGAGGCGCCCCTGGTGCAGAACGTTTTAAATCTCCATTCAATATTGGTGGCACTATCGACTATTGGCCTTATGATCCAGTCAGAGCAGAGAACCAAAAGTGGACTTAAGTATTTACGGTGGTAGTGGTCTGATTGGCAGCTACTTCCAAGGTCTTTATGGTGGTTGGGTGATCAATAGAAACACCTTGCCACCCAAAACAGATAGAGTTCTTTACCTAATTAGCACTACAGACAACCACAACATATACTTAGATCCAACCATTGACATCAAAACAAACCTCCTGGAACTAACCAAGAGATTAGAAGCGTGTCGCAAGGCTAGCGTCAATGAATTTAATTTTATAAGCAGTTGGTTTGTTTATGGCAAACACCATGATGAATGCACTGAAGAGGCCTGGTGTCAACCCCAAGGTTTTTATCCAATTACAAAGCTTGCTGCTGAGAATTTAGTCATTGATTATTGCAATACTTTTGATATCAAATGGCGTATTTTAAGGCTAGGTAATGTCTATGGCGGACCAGATACAGGCAACAAGAAACGTAATGCATTACACAAATTTATTAACGATATAAAAGAACACAAAAATATTAATGTGTTTCGTGGTGTTGCTCGTGATTACATTCATATGTTTGATGTTTGTCGTGGTATTAAATACGTTGTTAATACAGGCAAATTTAATACAATCTACAACATTGGTACAGGTAAAAAAGAATCACTGCACAAGCTATTGACAAAAGCCAAGTGGCATCTAAAATCACCGTCTAAAATTGACACCATTGACCCCCCTGGCACCTACACCCAGGCAATCAGTACATATTTAAATGTAGATCGTCTTAGTAGCCTTGGCTTTAAACCTGTGGTTAATATAGAAGAAGGCATTGAAGACTTATGTCACGCTCAAAAGTTTTGTACTCCGGACCGTATTTTGACGGTACCGAAATTCAAGCAGCTATTAACACCCTGACAGAAGGGGAGTGGTATCCAGCAGGTAAAGAAGTAGCCAAGTTTGAGCGTCAGTTTTCTGATAAGTTTAAGTTTAAAAAATCGTTAATGGTTAATAGTGGTAGCAGCGCTAACCTTGTAATGATCGCTGCTCTTAAGAAATATTTCGGCTGGAAGGACGGCGATGAAATTATTGTGAGTGTGGTAGGGTTTCCCACAACCGTAAACCCCATTATTCAAAATGGTTTGGTCCCTCGTTTTGTTGACATCAATTGGATTGATCTTAACTGGGACTTGGATCAAGTTGCCCAAAGTATCAATGCCCGTACCGTTGCGGTATTCAGTAGCCCTGTTCTTGGCAATCCTTGCAATTTTGATAAGCTCTTAAACATCTGCCTAGAATATGACCTGGAACTTATTTCAGATAATTGTGATTCACTTGGATCTCAATGGAAAAATAAATTTCTTACTGAATATTCAGTAGCTTCTTCCACATCTTTTTACCCTGCACATCACATCACCACCCTAGAGGGTGGGATGGTGTCATCAAACATTGAAGAAGTTGTTGACATCGCTAGGCAGTTTGCCTGGTGGGGACGTGATTGTTATTGCGTAGGATCTTGTAACACATTAATGAATGGTACGTGTGGTAAACGTTTTGATAAATGGCTTGATGGCTATGATGGTGTTGTAGATCACAAATACGTTTTTAGTCAGATTGGCTACAACTTGAAACCACTGGATCTCCAAGGTGCTATTGGTCAAGTACAACTGAAAAAATTTGATGATATACATGAATTGCGTCGTGCAAATTATGGTTATATCCAGCGTTGTTTTGATGACTACCCTATTGATGTGCGCGTTATCGAAGAAGCTGATTCTGCTATGACTAGTTGGTTTGGCGTACCAATTGTATGTAACAACAGCAAAATCAAACATGGTCTTCAGCAACACCTGGAACAATCCGGCATTCAAACCCGAAACTATTTTGCTGGTAATTTATTGTTACATCCTGCTTATAAACACTTAGGTAATGCCAAAGATTATCCACGCGCAATGGAAGTTCTTAATAAAGTATTCTTCCTTGGTACTGCACCTACATTGTCTTCTGAAGACCTAGAGTTTGTACGGGAAAAACTAATTGAGTTTCGGGATAACCAACCTATCAAGTGTGATGGTTATTCATGCATGTTTGATGTAAAGTAAATTGACTACTTGGTTATCTCATGGCTCTTAGCAGTTCTGTCAAGGAATCAATCAATGCTGCTGCAGCACATCTCCGTGAGGCTGTAGCGTTTGGTTCTCGTGTTGAGCACCCAGTTACTCTTAGCGCATTGGTTGATTGCGTCTCACGTCTTGAAACGATTGAAGCCCTGGAGCAAACCGTAGAAAAGTTTGCGGCCAATCAATTTAAACCCACCGGCAGCTTGTTGGATCACATCAAGTTTGACGGTAATTCCCCAATGTCATGATATGCTGACACCGGAGCAATAAAGCTCTAGGGATAATAGTCGAAATCCCTTCCTTGAACAAAGAGTTCCTGGAGTGGTTACGGATACATTTCCCGGTTAAATACCGGGATTTTTTGTATATAATCAAACAAGACAGTTCTTCTTGCGTGAATAGGAATACTAAACGTCGCAAGCAATTACGAGAACAGTTCCTTCAATACAAACAAAACCTTAGCTGTCAGCAGTGTGGCTGGAATGATCACAGAGCCTTGGAGTTTCACCACCACAACGATGACAAAAAAGAAAGCATATCCCGGTTAGTAGCACATGGCTACGGCTGGAACACCATAGAAAAAGAAATTAAAAAGTGCCAAGTGTTATGTGCCAACTGCCATAGGATTGTTCATTGTACTTGACACAAAAAAACCAGGGCTTACACCCTGGCTCAGTAGTAGCAGAAACGTCAGAGGCTCGCGCAACTTACCTGACTTGATCACCCAGCTGCTGACTGGGACGCCTAACTGGAATAAACAACAGGCACACGATAGCGCAAGAACTTAGTGGTTGCAAGGAGTTTAACCACGAAGTGTAGCCTTTACCATCCAGGCGGATTTAAATGCATGCTCACACAACTCACTGAGATAATTTTGAACATCAATAGCTTTGATTTTGGCAGCAGCAGCCTCAGTCTTTTTAGTTGCCATACCAAGATCTTCCAGGTTACTTAGATAGGTAAGTAACATATCTTTTGCCTGGTACTTTTTTACATGTTTAAACGAAGGACATGCTTCACGCATACCTTCTGAACACATAGGTAAAAAGTAATCCATAGAACGGATCAGTTCACCAATGCGATCAAAGTGTTCTTCATGGGCAAGATATTGTTTCTTAAGGAACTTATGCACCCCAAGAAAATTACCTGCCTCATAATTGAAATGAATTAAATGTGCTTGCATCCGTAACTCATTCATGTACGAAGCAAGACCAGTCAACTCACGAATGAATTGATCAAGATTTGTTTTAGGTTTTTGTTTTGAAGATGCCTTGGGTTTACTTGTGGCTTCATCAGGTTGCTTCAAGGCAACATTGGCGGGTTGCATACCTGGCGCAGGAGTGTACATAGTTACATTGTTAATGTTTTTATTTTATCAAATTTCTTCCCAATCAACTGCAGTAACAATGTCTGCACCTGCATTGTCAGTTGTTAACACAACAGTAAATTCATATGGTGTTGATGTGAATGAATCACGTTCTAATTGGAATTTAAATAAATCTCCCCTAGACACAGCAGTAGCAACAGTGCCTTGTTGAGAAGCCGCAATATAACCTTCAGTAAAAATAGTGCCACCACTAAAGGAAGTACCACTCAAATTATATTGAACAGATGAACTAGATCCCACATCAGTCCAAGTTCCTCCCGAGGTTGTGCCATTTTTAATCAATGACCATTTGTAGTTTGCATTATTTGTCAAGCCAAGCAAATTAATGCCTACAGGAATTGCAACATTATCTAGTTTACCAGATTTTAAACGAATCGAAGCTACTGGATATTGTACTCCTGTGCTTGTTAAATCATATGGACTGTTAATAGATGTACCAACAGAATGTGCTTCTCCTCTTAATTCATATCCCCCCTCAGATAAAACGGTTGAACAGATTTGTTTAAGAATTCCACTGGTTGTTGTTGTATCTAGGTTTTCAATTTCGTAACGGCAAGGCAGTGATGCTGTTGTTATGTAAGTGCTATCAATCTTATTTGCATGGTGAAATGAATGACAATGAATAAATTTACCATTAATTACAAACCCTACTCGTACAGTGCCAGCACCAAGCCATTCAAAGTCAGCCCAGAAGATTTGTACTTTAGTTAGGTCTAAGGTATACGTTGATTTACCTTTGCCATTTAACTTGTCATAACCCCAGTTACTTTGCTTTACTTTTGTGTCTATATATGATTCCGGTACTGTCGTACCAATAAACCATGTTGCACCATCCAATAATGTAACTGTAATACCATCATTTATTTCCACTTCACTTGCTGTGCTAAACGCATTCCAATTAGCTGGAACAATAATTGAAGTTGTTACTGGTGTAGCAATTTCAAAAGTATTTACAATTGAACGAAGAACAAATTCAGGTTCACCGTCTTCGTTTTGCTCAACAAAAATACCATTGTCACCAGAAAAATATCCAATCCTTTGTCTTTGGTTTTTTTGCTTTGGTGCCATGACAAATGTGTTCATGACAAGCAAAGATTTCCCCGGTTGGTAAGGAAAAATTTTAGTTGTTTCCCTGTAAACCTTATCGCCTGATAATGTTGTTACTCCTAGCTGAATAAGCCCTTGGTACTCATTAAATGTTGTTGTACCGCTACCTGAAACTAACGTACTCCACTTACCATTATCACCGTAACGAAAAGAAGATTCAAATAATGTAAAGGGTTCAGAAACACGTAGTCGCCCAAAGGCATCTGCTGCAGCGTTACCCGCTTTTATTTCAACAGGATGTCCTTGGGCATTAACTACACGTTGAATTGTGATGTCTGCCACGTTTATTTCAGTTTATTTTCCTATTCTAATCCCCTACACACTTAGCAAAATTTTTTTATTTTATTCCCGATCTGTCAAAAAATAATACACAATCGGAAAAAATCCGATTATTTGATTGATCGGGAACAATTTTATTATCCTAAGTTGATTGGCTTATGACCAAACAACAAGCTGCACAAGTCATCGCAACGGTTCTTGTGCTTGTCATACCAATGTGCTTCTTCCATTACACCTTCTTTTATTGCATTAAAAACTTCAACAGGAGACAGGTCATCATCCTCTTCCCAGTCACTGGTTAAATACGTAGCAATAATTTCACGTACTTGATCTTTGATGTGATTGTAGTTACGTTGTTTGACATCAGATTCTCCTGGGCCAAACACTTTTTTAAAATCGTGTGTGAACTTAGTGGTGTCGTGAAGACCTTCGTGTTTGTCTTTGGTCATTGGTGTAGTGTCCTCCATGTCAAAAATTGAATGGTTTTTGTACCATTCATTAAGATCGAAATGATTTTTGTAGTCAGCCATTGATAAGCCTGGTACTAACAAGCCCACCTTACGGCGGGCGAGTAGAAGGATCAAGTCTTTGCTTGGTAATCCAGATATTCTTTCAATGCTTGCTGCTGTTCAAAGTAAAGGTTGCGACAATGCGGCCCAGCTTCTTGCAGACAGAACGCTTGCCATAAGCCCGTGTAAAGCCCGTTGGTGCGCCCTGAGCAACGATACATGTGCTCCATGAAGTCAGCCTTCTGCTGTTCAGCCTTGGTGTCCCAGTTATCTAGGTATTGCGTGTCCATCAGCAACCGTGGGTTTCAACGTTATTGATTGTAGTAAAGACACCCAGCACTTCGGGGCGCAGCTCAAGCAATGCATCAATTGCATCATCTTCTACAGTCTGAGCAAATTCCTCGGGTGTCTTACCTTTAAATGAATCAAACTCAAGGTCAATATCAATTTGAAATGAAACCGTAATTGACGGCTTGGCAATTGTTTCCATTAATGGGTGCAAATGGGTTTCTAATAGGATACCAGATTTATTGGTCAAGTAGTTTTTCTAGTGAGTTAATTTGTGAATTTTGATAATGCCCTAATCTTTCTTGAATAACATTGGCATAGTTGATTGCAGCATCTACAATCTCCGTAGCATCAAGTTCAGAGCATACATTTGAGTTAGCAAGAAGGCCAGCCACTAAAATTGTGACTTGACCTTCTAACTTGTTACCAATTAATGCAGGCAATGGGGTACCGTCTTGCGTAAACGCAGCTAACAACCTGATTAAATTTTCGTCGCTAGTCATAGTACCCCTGGCGTTAACACCATCCTACATGCTTTAGTTTTTCTCCTTGGCTAAATAGTACCAATAGCAACTGCTTGCATTGGCATGAAACCGTTTGCCACCAAGCAACTTCAGTTTACGTTCTTCAAGCTCTTCAACTTTTTTCTCCTGGTACGGCAACACACCCTCTTCATCCGTGCACATCTTCAATTCAAGATCTACCATTTCAAGCTGCAAATCAAAGTCAGACACTGCTTGGTTATGGCATTGCATACGGACACGAGCGTCATCAATACCCTGTGGCACTTGCAAGTTCTGATAGAAGCTCTGTTGAATGGCTGGGTGAAAGTGCGTCCACTGGTTTGTTGAGTAGTCGCTTGCGCCTGATTGCATAGTTTTGTTGGACTTTGACACCTGTGGGAAGTTGCTCTCCCTTTTCATAAGCTGTACGGATTGCATCGACATTGGGTATGGTTTCAGTTTTTGTTGTAGGCTTAGTGCTTTCATCAAGCACTTCGCCCGTCAAGGATGTTACTACAGTGTGTTTGGTGGTAGTAACTGTTTGTACAATACAGTATTTCTCACGCTCTTGCTGAGTCCAGTCCTCAATATCTGAATTAATTTCTACGCTAAGATCAGTTAGTTTAGTAAACGTAAACTGATAGTTCTCCCCCTGGAGCGTACTACCGTCCATTGGCACGTAGTTACGCAGGTATTTTAACAGGCTTTTAATCTGGTTAACTTGAGATTCGTGATGTTTGCGTTGCGTCTTTAGTAACTCTTCCTCTTTCTTGGCGCGTTCAATGGCGTCTTCGTTATTGACCCATGCGTAATAAATCTGATCAAGCTTTTTAGCTTTGAAGGTAGCACAAAGCTCCATCTCAGCTTTGACCAACTCCTGGGATTCAGGAGTAAGTAAAGGAAGACTGCTTTCCAAGGCAGCATGATGCTTAATTAATTCAAAGGTTGTCAACCGTTTAAGGTCAGTGTTTGTTTGTTGTTGAGTCATTGTTGGATAGGATTTTTTTAATGTCAGATTCAATGTTTTTTAATGCACGCCAGTCACTGATAGAAGCACCAGTAACAAGACGTGCACCAGATTCGTGCTTGAAGATCATATGCTTACGTGAGCGCAGGAGTTTAAACCCATAGCTCGACGCAAGCTTTATGACTTCTTTGTTATACCTCACTGGAACCAGCTCACTACTTGACCTAGACCATAGGCACAGATTGCGCCAAGGCCAGCCCACACAATTTCTTTAGCCAGCTCAAGTGCAACAGGAACAACAGAAGCAATGATGAAGTCAAACATTGAATGAAGTGAGTTAATGGAATGATATGCAGTTTAGAGACATGCTTAGGTCTAGTTGAGATCAGTCAGGTTCAACTGATTCATCATAAGGACCATACTGCGTCCCCTGGTCCATGTACTGATCCACGGTGAGTTTGATCAATGCAGTAATGCAATCGTACTCAAACTCCTGGGGTGCTGTGTCAGCAATCATAGCAACTAGCATACGACGGTTGCCGTTAGGAATGCTGCCAATCTCAATGGCATCAAAATGTGTTTTGAAAAGATCAGTCATTTGTTTTTCTTAAAGATGTGGCTGACTTGAGGCAATGCAAACGCAGGGAAAGGAACAAACTCATTATCAAGCATGGAGTCAAATAGATCCCAGGCATCATCCTGAGTGAAGCTCTCCTTTGGTTTGTATACCTTCCAGCAATTTAGCGGTGCCATCGACCCTTGTGTTGTATAAATGATCATGAATTTACCATCCTGTTGCCCCTCCTCAGGTGGTGCATAAGCCCATGCCGTTGCCTTCTGCGCAGTCTGACCACGTTGTGTAGACCGCAGCTCTGAGCGTTTCACAAGCAGCTGACGGTACCGCTGGAACCACGACAGGTGAATGCAGGTTGGCTTAAAGCCCTCTATCTCAGCCTGGAACTCAGCTAAGTTATTGAGTTGATATTGATATGAACCACAGCTGCACCATGGTTCATGAATGTCATTATCCTCAGCTACGCTACTAGAATCTTCTTCATCATCACCAAGACGATTAAGAGCTGCACCAGGCATACTGAACCGCATACCATCAGGAGCCACCAGATGGCCAAGGTCTGTCTGATCTCCTTGGAGCAAAGCAAGTAATTTTTCTTGATCTTGTATGGCAGCAAACTTATCAATCCACCTTGTTTGCATGAGGGCTGGTGGAGTTTTGTGACTGAGTTGAGATGCATAGTTCCAACCTTTAAGAATGACATAAGCACCATGATGCCAGATGCTAGGCCCTCTGTAGTTAGGACCTAGATATGCAAAGAAGTTTTTTAGTCTACTTGAGAAGGCACCGTAGGAATCTTTAATTGGTTGTTCGGGCAGAAGTTGTTCAGTACCATCAGTGCGAACAACAAGGAGATTAGAGCCTGACTTATAAAGACCAGCAATGTCACTCTCATCAAAATCCTGGAACGCTCTTCTGATATTAGTACGTGAGTAGATAAGTTTCTGTGCGGTGTTGAGTTCAGTTGCGGTTGTGTGTTCAGTCATTGTATTGTGATGGAATAGATTTGAGTTGATTCAATGTTGAAATTTGAAATGAGTCCAGAGGAATTGTTCTGGCAAGAAAAGATGTTACGTCATATTAAGGATTGTAATTCAGTGGATGAGTTGAAGAAGATTGCTGAACTGCTTACCAAGATAGCAACGACCAGACAGATTGCAATTAAAGGTTTGGTTAAGGACTCACTAGAACTGATGAGTGAAAAGTTTAAGGCCCCCCTTTACAGTGAGGCCAAAGAACTTACAGATCAGAACTGAAAATCCTCACCAGTAGTTTCATCCCTGGAAGGTAACAACTTTACATCAATGTCTCCTCCCTTGTTACCGCGAGATTCGGGGAGAATTTGTACTCCATCCTTGATCCCATACGCACCATTAAGCCGATCAGCATCTTGCTTGGAGTGGATGTTGATGTAGTCTTCGTACATTTCCTGGAACTTCCAGGTTGATTCACGATCGTCATCAGGGATACAGAATTGATTAAGTGATTGAACTGCTGTGTCTTGATCTGAGTAATCAGGAATCTCAAATGATTCAACAGCACAGATCTCTACATTGTTTGCGCCACGCATATCACTTGTAAGTGTAGGCATGAACACAGTTGTTGCATAAAACTTCTCGTTGAACATCATTGGCACTTCAGAGTCCAGTGCTTTACTAAGACACTTAGACATTTCCTTTTCAAAGATCTTTACTTTTTCGGAAATGTCCGTGCCGTTAAGACCTTTGAGTGTTAAGACAATAGGCGTCTTATGTGCACGCTTATTATCTTTGGTCAAGACATAGACCAGATATTTGGTACGTACACTGTACTTACGACGGTACATTTCACCTTTACTGTTAGCAAGATCTGCTGCAGTTTTATCTGCATCAAACAACTCCTTAACAGAAGGATCTTCAAACGTACCAATTGTCTGACGCATCCCAGATGTTTCTTCCACCATCAGTGGAGAACGTAAAAGGATTTGCAGCCTTGGTGCAGTGAAGTTAAGACCTGCCTCCTTTGAAGTATTAGGTGGCATCCCAAAGACTTGTTCATAGTCCCAGATCACAGAGTTGGGAGTGAAATTATCTTCGGTTGCAGTCCAACCGCAGTTATCAAGATCAGACTTACGGATAAACCATCCGCGTGTTTTTGATTTGTTGAGAGGTTGAATTGTAACAAGAGGTTGATAACCAGAAACAAACTTCTTGTCCTGGAACATCAAGAATGAATCAAGACCTCGTGTTGCGAGTGCACTGGATGACTTGGTTGGCATCGTAGTTTTGTTCGTAGTAGGAAGCTGAGCAGTTTAAGGTCATGCTCAGGACCATAGTCTAGTGACGATCAGAAGGGTTCTTCTTCATTGTCACTATTCGCAAACCGATCGGGCAGGTCAGGCATGGTACCTGTGTTGACACCCCAGGGTTCTGCAATGTCATCAGCAGTCTTGCCACCCCATAACCCTTTAACAGGTGCACCTTCTGGCACGGTGTTCTGTGGTTGGATCGCACCATTGTTAGCCCGTGGTGCCAGCGTCATAGCCACAAGCATAATCTTGAGGTTAAGGCGACGCTCATTGGTTTTCTTATCGTTCCAGGCATCAGCAACCAAACGCCCCTGGAGCGTAAGACCCACACCTTTGCGTGTGAAGTTAGACAGTAGTTCTGCATAATTCAACTTGTCTTCCGCTTTATTCATTGCGTAAAAGTTGAATAGGTCTGCCTGACCTTTTCCTGTAACTACTGACAGTGTTTGATTACAAATCATCAAACCACTTTCAGTTGTATTAAATCCCTTGGGACCTTGCTCAATATCCTTGATGCAACGTCCACTAAGAATAACTGTATTCAGAATAGGGAACTGATCATTGACTACAGCAATGACACCACCATGCACTGAGTAGGTACGTGACTCAAGATCATGACGCAACCTACCGCCATGCAAGTAGATCTGTGCATCTTTCTTTAGTTGAATAAAGCGTTGTGCACTTTTGCCATAGGCATTGATTTCAATTGGAGCTGGAGCTTTGTTACCAACAGGGGGTAGCACTGCGTTGCAGCGTACTGCTGTTGATGTAGCACTAGTAAATACTTCGCGTGGATCTTCAGTGAGTTGAGCGCAGAATGAAGAGAAGTTCATACATCTGGTAGAGAGTGTGTTAAAGCAGTTTACACGGTCATGCTTAGGACCGGGTTAATTAATGTGTATCAAACCAAGTCTTACCAGTCTTAGCGTCACCTTCTATTGGACAGGCAAATCCAAAGAATTCCTGAGACTGGGGGAATGACTTTAATGCTTGTGCTGTTACGGCATCCACTAGGTGTGGCGGGCAGCTTAGCTGGATCTCATCATGAATCATTCCATGTTGGTGCCAGTCTACGCCATAAACAAACCCTTGGCTATGCATGTTGTTATGTAGATTGATTACGACTTGTTTCATAATCAGTGCACCAGCAGCTTGGAGCAACACGTTCAAAGCTTTGAATTCTGAACGGCAGTACAGTGGCCTGCCATCTAATCCAATGAGATATGTTCGTTGTGTCAAATTCAATGCAAGTTTATCTTTCAGTTGTTGAAGTGCTGGAACACCACGCATGAATGAATTGATTGCAGTACTTCCTTGTTTACGCAGAACTGCTTCATCTTTTTCATTCGAATCAATAATAGTTCCTGCTTTTAATGAACCGCATCCGTATAGCAAACCATAAAGTAAACGCTTTGAAATATCTCTGGTAGCTACACCAAACATCTCTTGGTTGTAGGTATGTATATCAACTTCAGGATCAACAACAAGCTTTGCATATGCACCATCATCCCACTTAGCTAGATATCCTGCAAGACACCTAAGCTCTAACGCTTTTGCATCAACGCCAATAAGAGTCCAGTCATCAGGAGCATGAAAGAGCGCACGACATTCTTTACCGTAGGGTGAGTATACTGCTGGTACCTGAGCCATGTTCGGGTTCCGATGACTGCACCTTCCTGTAATACAACCGTTGGTAACAACATCACCGTGCATAACAGAGTCAGTAGAAACGAGTTTGATCCAGGCATTTTTACCCTCTTGTAATTGACCTAGTCTCTTCTTGATTAGCATATATTCTGCTAATGGTTTTGCTTCTGGATACGGAAGCTTTTCAAGAACATCATCATCAAGAATTGGATTACCTTTCTCTGTTGTTTTATCAGGTGTCCAGTTGTATTTAGCTTTGAGTCGTTCAACAATCTGTTGCCTGGAGCCAGGATTAAATTCTTCTTGCCTTACCTTACGGAATGGTACGCCCTTTACATAGCCACGGTTCTTGTTGTTAACCTTTGGCACGAACCATTCTTCATGCTCAATAGGTGGAAAGACTTGCTTAAGTTCTGTCTCTAGTTCTTGCTTACGTTGTTGCAATTGATCAATAAGTTCTA
>Ga0208162_1000896_pt1 | contig 16160 bp, 18 predicted proteins | sample CB_VirMetaG_4_FD_184539 | JGI IMG/M metagenome (GOLD analysis project Ga0208162, IMG submission 184539) | Freshwater to marine saline gradient viral communities from Chesapeake Bay - CB_1508_1M Viral MetaG (SPAdes) (version 4) | ecosystem: Environmental > Aquatic > Marine > Coastal | place: USA... | reverse complement strand
CAGCGCAGTATTTTGAGCCGCTTTCACTTGCTTTACAGCGCGATCAATCGACGCGTCAAGTCGCTTGCCGGCTTGCCCTCTGAATCTGCCGCGAATGTTTTGCTCGGCAATGTCAGGCCGATTGCCCATGCGTTCATTGATTGAACGCATTCTGTTGACTGCTACGCCAGTTTTCAGCTTGCGCGAAGATTCCGGCTTCAACCCACGCGGCTTAGCCGTGGTCCCCGCTGCCCGGCCGCCGCTGATACGCGCGGTTTGCGTGGCGCGTTGCTTGCCGCTTGCAGTGCGCAGCCGGCCGCCGCGTGCAGTGGCGCCATCACCGCCGACGCTGGTGATCCGGCCGCTGTTGTCGCGTGTCAGGCGGTTGGTGCCGCGACTGATGCCACGTGGTGCTGGTCGCCTGCTGCCACCGCCACCGCCGCCACTAGCGAAGCGTCCGCGTGAATCTCGGTTATAGCGGCGTGCCATGGCGGCAGTGTGGTCTACATAAACTCAGTCTACGGTTTCGCTCAGCACATCCGCCAATACTTCAGCCTTCACGATCTCCAGCGCACCAATCAGCTCAATGGCTGACAGCTCCGAGTCGATGATCAGCTGATTCAATGCGTCGAGAAATTCGGTCACTTGAGGGATGCAATGCCCGGACAGCTTAGCCGGCAATAAAGATCCCCAAATCCTCCGGTTGATACCCGGATCGGATGCTGATATTGGCGCCACGGTTCAGCGCAGACTGGATCAGCGCCGCGAATGCTTCATAGCCATTGTTGCCATCTTCCATCAGCACTACCTCGTCCACTTCATCGGGCTTGCCTTGCTTATACCAGCTGATGCGCACGATCGCGAGGATCTCCATCGGCAGCTTGCTGACGTGGTAGTCCAGCTCCTGCCGCCGTGGTGGCCGTGGTTCGATCATGATCATCACATCAACGAGCCGATCGGTGATCCAATCAAGCAGGCGATAGAGCAGCTGTTGCATCCAGCTCATCCTCCACGTTGAAGTCATCGCCGAGCACTTCGCCATCCGCCAAACGCTGCAGCAGCGTCTCCTGCGTGATGGTGCCGGCGGTGTAAAGCTGCAGCAGTGATTGGATCTGCTGCGCTTCCAGTGTTCCGCCGATGAAGTCACGATTCACATAGCTACTGCCAGCCGCTTCTGGTGTGCTGAGGAACTGCGCATGGAACTGCAGGCAGTTGTCGATCATGTCCTGCATGTTCTGCGCGATCACCATCATGGTGCTATCGCCTTGGCTGCGGTCGATCCGCTTGGCTTCGGCAGTTTCAGCGCTGAGCTTCTGGCCAAGCACTGCCGCAAGGCCCAAGTCGTTGATCTGCTTCTCCAGCTGCTCCAACCGGCGGAACTGGTAGTCAAAGCTGCGGCCGGCGGGTTCGATGTACTCAGCGCGGCCTTCAGCTGGAAAGGCAATGGCCTCACCCGGTCCGGCGCTCACCTCTTCGGCGCTGCTGGGGAAGCCGTAGAAGGCGAGCATCGGCACTGCTGAGATATGCAGCTGGTTGTCAAGGTCCGACTGGATCTGATAGGTCTTCAGGTTCAGCTCGGCGATGTCTTGCAGCGGCGGGCGTGATTCAAGTAGTGCCACGCGGTTGCTGTAGGCCACGCTGAATGGGATCCGGTCGAGCGTGGTGGTGCCTTCGTCGTAGATCTTGAAGTCGCCGGTGCTTTCATCACGCCGATGCAGTTGGTATGCACCGGGCGTCAGTACACGCACCTGTTCCACTTGCTTTTCGCCGTATTCACCATCCGGCTCAGTGAGTGTTTCCTTCAACCGCAGCTGCGTGATCTGCTGTGCACCGTCGATCATCTCAGTGCGCCATCCGAGGATGTCACGCGGCGTGTAGCACACCCAATACGGCCGGCCATTGCCATCAGCCGGTGCATCCACCAGCACGCCAACGTGGCCGTACCGGATCATCTTGCGGGCGGTTTCGTAGACCCAGCAGTTCAGATCATCGCCAAGCAAATTGACATCAAACAGCTGTTCGCGGATGGTGTCGCCGGTGTCATTAAGCCTCACCGGCTTGCGCGTCAACATGCCAGCCAGCATTCGCTCTAGGCGGATGTAGTAGGGCGGGCAAATTGATCTAGCCAGCCTCGAATCATAACTTTCATCGGCCTCTCTCGGCTCTTGAAAGAGATATTTACGGTGCTTTTTTCGCATGGCTGTAGTGCCATTCACGAGATCCTCGATCAGGATCCAGTGCGGTTCTTGTGAGTGCCACGCTGTATTGGGGTCTGCAACACCAGCAACTTTGCGTGTAGCCGTTGGCCGATCGTATTGCCTGAAACCTGAATACATCTGGCGGACCATCAATAGGCGCAGTCTAAAGGGGTCAGCCGTAGCCGACCCCTAGTTGACCATGCCGTGCCATGCCCCGCCGAAGCTAGCCGTAACTTGCCGAGCCGCGCCGCACCTTGCCATAATCGCCATTGGCGACTTGCCCATCATAACCGGCTGAGCCATCGCCGTGTATTGGCCAATCCGCTGCGCTAGCCAATACCTCAAAGAGTGACCCCTCTGTTTGAGCTTCCGTGGAGAGGCTTGAGGGGTGTTGCTGCCCGATGCCACGCAGAGCGGGGACACCAGCATCCTACGGCACAAAAAACCCCGCCGGCGATGCCGGCAGGGCCGGGTATCCCTCGCGGAGTTGCTCAAGCTCCGCGTGCAGCTTACTCGCCCGCGTAGGTGAGCACGATCTGCTTACGGCCGACCTTGATCTCAAACTCATCGCCAGGTTCAGCACCCATCTGCTGCATGTAGCCTTCGCCGATCTGCAGCTTGCCATTGAACTGCACCTTGGCCTTGTAGGGCAGGCCGCGGCCGCGTTTGGTGCTACAACCGCCGATGGTGAGGCCCTTGGCGTCAAGCAACGCCTCATAGAACGCAGTGAAGTTCACCTGCTCAGAGCCATCCGCCTTGGCGGTGACATACCCGCAGCCGCGTGCCATCTGTGACTTGTTGCTGCCTTCCAGTTCCTTTACTTTCGCCAGCAGTTCAGCGCCTTTCAGCATTGTTCAGTTGTAGTTGACTGGTGGAGTATAGGTCTACTTTGGTGCAATGGTGTAACTCTTGCCCACAAGCTGCGTGATCGTTGCTGCAGCATCACTCGGCACCAGATACTCCGCATCGCATCGCACCGGTTCCTGCGCCTTGAACCGCAGCGTGAAGCTCACCAGGTTGGTGGTTGGGATGCCGAGTGCTGCGGCGATCTGCGGGCCTAGGGTGTCGCTGGTGGGTGTGGGCATGGGTCTAATACAGGCGGATTCCTGTGCCCTTGCCGGCATTCATGTGCAACGGGTTGAATTCGCTCATGACAAGATAGCCTAATCCGTCGCTCCAATGTTCGATGCCGCCGGTCTTGTCGATCACGTAATCATCGGCGCCTTGTTTATACGTCACATTGCGGAGCGCTTTGATCGTGTTCTTGCAACGCGGATGCACGAACAGGCGGATCTGGCCGTTGGCATTGCGGATCATGCAGTTGGTGGCATTGATCTTGTCTTTCACTGCCCACGGTGATTTAGGGCTGACGCAACCGAAGCCGTACTGGCGGATGATTTCGTGGTCAGTGCGGCCGGCGGATGACGTTTTTCTCGCGGAGCCTGTTGGGTCAGGGAATGCGATCAGCCTGCGATTCCCGAAGCGATCCTTGAGCATTGCGCACACTTCATCGGTGTTGGTCTGGCGCACTGACACTTCATCCCAGATGTGCAGCGTGTCACCAACGCGGCTGCCGAGCACACCAGCCAGCACGCTCACGTTGAAGTCAGTGCCCCACAGGATCGGGCCGCCAGTGTCGGTGATGTCTTCGCTGATGTTGTCGTCGCCGAAGTCGGGATACACCCGGCCGGATAGCGTCTCAAAGCTGGCGAGGTATTCCTGGCGAAAGGTGCGCTCGTCAAGCGTCAGCCGTGCGGCCTCGATCTCCTCCTCAGATACGTTGCCGCCTTCGATCGTGGTGTAACTGAACGTGGCCCAGTCGTCGAAATCCTGCGCCTGTTCCCAGAGGTCGTAGTACCAATTCAAGCCGGATGGTGTGGTGATGAAATACGCATTGCCGCGCTGATCGGACAGCGCCGGACGAATCACCATCTCCCATGCGTCACGCGGGATGTAGGCAGCCTCGTCAAGCACGACATTGCTCAATGAGTTCCCTCGCAAAGAATCGGCGGACTCGCCTCCCTTCAGCTCAATCCTGCTGCCATTGATCAGTTCAATCGACAGATCTGTTTCGTTCTTGCCCTTGAACAGCTGCGGCGGAATCATCGCCTTGAGTTGCCGCCATGCAATCGACTTGGCTGCTCGATATGTGGGGGCGATATACCAGTTCAAGCTGCCGCGCTTTTCTGCAGCCCATGCAATCAACTGCACAAGACATAAGTGTGTTTTTCCCAGCCTTCTGCCGGCGGTGAGCATACGAAACCGTTTGCCGCATTCATACACTTCACGCTGCGGTTTTGACAGGCCAGCGATTAACTCATTCGCGAAATGGCTGATGTCTTCATCAGTGATCGCCTGCTCAGGGATCGGCGCCAGCAGGTTGCCGGGCGGGCAGCTGTCAAGGATGCTCACGAGCAAAGCTGCGCCAACTTCGCCGCAGTATTGATCGCGCCCAGTGCGATGTGGTACTGGCCGGCCTGCCGTGCTTCCTGCTGCAGCGTCGCGCATTGCGACAGCAGATCAGCCACCATCTGCGGCCGTTCGATGTCCCAGTCGGCTTTGAGCATCTCACGGGCAACACGCAGATACTCGTCGCAGGTGCGTGCACCAACCCCCCAGTTTTCCGCTGCAAATCGAATGCAGTCGGACCGGCGGCCGCCATTGGCAATGATGCGGGCGAAGTGATTCGCCCGCTCTGTGGTCTGCTGTTTGGTGGAGCGTGGCGCAGCCATCAAACTGTACCGATCACAAGCAAATACTAACCCCTTATCTGCACAGGCATTACAAGGTAGATGTTAGCGGAATCGCCATCGGATAGCACGACCGGGGTGGTTGAGCTGTTGGCGCGGATGGTGATGGTGTCACCGTTGAAGCCCTTCACGCCGTCGATCAGGTAGTGCACATTGCAGGCCAGATCAGGCAGCTTGCCGTCCAGGGCGACGGTTTCAGCGCCGCTGTTGGCTTCAGCTTCGGCGGTGAGTTTGCCGCCGCTGAGCTTGACGACGGAGTTGTGGCTGTCGGCGATCACGGCGATCCGCTCCAATGCACGGAGCAGCGCCACGCGGCTGCAGGTTGCCTCATGGCTACTGGTGGTTGGCACCAAGGCTTGCACGTCGGGATAGCGGCCATCGAGCACGCGGCTGGTGATGGTGGTGGTGCCGGCGCTGAAGCTGACGTGATGGCCGTCGGTGGTGATGGTGCACGGTTCACGCAGCAACGCCATCGTGCGGCCGGGTACGACCACATCCAACTCCAGATCAGCCGGCACGGTGCGCACGGCAAGGCGATGGCCGTCCGTGGCCTGTAGCGCCATGGAGCCGCCCGTAGCGGCCACGTGGACGCCCGTGAGCAGCTGCTTGGCTGCGTCATGGCTCACGGCAGGCAACACAGCGCTCAGGGCGTCCTGCAGGGCCACAGGAGCGCCTGCAGCGGCATCAACCGCCGGAAGGTCGGGGAAGTCCTCTGCAGCGGCCACAGAGAGGCTGTAGGAGCCACCAGCGGCAGTGAGCTGCAGGCGGTCGCCGTCTAGCGCCAGTGATACGGCATCACTGAGACGACCGGTGATCTCCGACAGCAAGCGATGCGGCACCACCACGGAGCCGGGTGTTTCCACTGCAGCGGTGATGGTGGTGGTGATACCGAGGTCTAGGTCGTACGCGGTGAGCGCGAGCTTGCCGTCGTCGGTGGCGGTGAGCAATACACCCGCAAGGATCGGATGCGTCTTGCCGGAGCTGACAGCACGCGCCACGGTGCGGAGTGCAGCGTTGAGATCAGCTTGAGTTGCGAGCAGTTTCATGGAGGCGAGCGATAACAAAAGCAACGAGGGATTCAACGTGATGCCGGCTGAGGTCGCCGCGCATGAAGGCAGCGGCATCGGCAACCAGCTGATGATACGCCATCGTGCTCAACCCTGCAACGGTCGGTAGCGCCAGTGCGCGATCGCGGATCAGCTGCGTGCGGGTGGTGCCAGCGGCAGCGGCTTCAGCGTTGAGCCTCTCCAGGTCGGCTGGGTGGAGGCGGATCTTGATTTCTTGCATGGCGTGATGGTAGCTCCGAACGGTCCTAACGCTCCTAACGGTCGCCTAACGGTAGGCGTTCGGCCGAGATCCATTGCGGCAACTGGGCTCTCTACACCTCCTAACACTCCTAACACTAAAAGAGATATATATATAGAGAGAGAGCAGGGTTGCATACGAATACATACTCTCTCTCTTATATAGGGGGGATGTCCTCGGGAAGCGTTAGGCGCGTTCGTGGCGTTAGGATCCAGTCATACCAAGGGTTTTGCGCCGAACGCCTCCTAACGGTTTGCCTGGTCAAGCGGGATTTGCACCGAACGACTGTTACCGCCTGAACCTTTGAACCAGATCACGCCGGCCTTGGTGGCGCCGGGTAGCCGAGCGAGCACCGTGGGCCAGCACGTGCTCCATGCGGTGTCGCTGAGGATGGCTGCGATGGCTTTTGCGGTGTTGGAAACCCAGATGCAACCGTCCTCCGCCTTGATGCCATGACGCCCGAGCGTGGCCACCGCAAGCTCTGCAGTTACAGTTGGATCCGCCGAATAATGCAACGCGATGTCTACCAGTTCACCAATGGTTCTGGTGGCTATCTTGTCAGCTTCAACCCGTAGTTGATGTTGCAGGATGCACTGCAGGCAGCGTTTTTCATCTGGTACTTCTGTTGATTGGCTGTAGGATTCCCATTCGTTCTGCTCAATCAACCGCCATGCTTCATCCCTGGTTGGCACCTGCCGCGACTGCAAAGACCATGCACCGGCGAGCAATGTGCCGTACTGATCACCGAGTCGCTGGCTATCAAAAGCTTCCGCCGCTGCACGGGTGAAGACTTTAATCGACTGGCGGATAACAGGGATCAGCGATATAGTCCGCGCTTGTAAACGTTGCCCGATACGATCAGTCACGTAACGGTCAAGATCGCTGTCCAACTGCTCCCAATGGGCGATGCGATCATCGCGGGATAACTCACTTGGATTCCGCAGAGTGAGCTGCGCAAAGCGTGACTTATCGGCGCCTTGCTTCAGTGCGGTGGCAATACTGCTCATCAGGAACATGGAGCGGATGGAGTAACGCATGGCGTCACCTTCGGCGCTGCCCTTGATGGTTTGAGCGCGGGATTCACTGCTGGCGACACGCGCTAGGGACAGTACCGCCTGCATCCGCTGCTGATCGGGCTTCTCGTTGGACTCGGCCTCATCGAATACCACCGGCAACGCATCGGCGCGTAGGGTCTGCCGCAAACCGGCTTCGCTGGTGTTACCGCTGACGTGAAGGCTCAGGTCACCGAGCAGCGGCGCGACGTAACGCTCCAAGATGGCGGATTTACCGGAACCAGCACCGGCAGTGAGCCAGATATGCGGCCGCCACGGCAATGCACCGCAGATCGGCGCAAGTGCTGTCCAACCGGCGATCAACAGACCGGATGCCGGCACTTCCCAGCGGAAGCGATCGGCGATGTCCATCAACCGGTAGGCGTCATCATCACCGAGCGGCTCAGCGGTGCCGGGACCATCGCGATGCGCGAGACGCTGATAGATGTAGCTGCTGCCTTTGATGCCGCTGCGGATCGGCTGCGCTTCACCGTTGACGATCAAGCGATCACCGAGGTGGAGCACAATGGCACCGTTGTCCATCCATGCACCACGACCACGGATGCGGTCGGGTGTGTAGACACCAGCTGCGGCTTGCTTCTCAAACAAGCTGCTCGCTGCTGCAGTCCAGTTGACGCCGGTTTTGGTTGGGTAGAGCGACTCCCAGTAGGCAAGTGGCGCCAAGGCGACGAGGTTGGTTCCGGTGTGGCTGCTGCGCGAGAGGCGCGTTACCTGACCGGTGCTGTGCGGCTGGTAGTAGAAGGCGTCATTGTCGAAGCCAAGGCAGGTGAAATCAGCATCAGCATCCGGCAGCGGCTCAGGATCCAGCTCAGTCTCGGGTTCTACCGCTTCAACCGGCGCTAGCTCAGGCAGCTCGATCGGCGCTGAGCGGTTTGCCTTGAGGTAGACGCCGGCCTCTTGCGGTGACCAGTCGGCATCAGCCAAGTCCCAGCCTTCGGGTGCATCAGCTGGCGGCTGCACGATCCGCACCTGGGCAGCACCAAGCTTGAGCAGCCGGATAGCCAGTTTGGCCATTGCATCACGGCCAACAGCATCCGCATCAGGCCATAGGGTTACCTTCCGCCCGATTAACGGCGACCAGTCAGCCTTGCCGGCTGCCTTGCAACCACTGGCCCAGGTGCAGCACGCAGCAGTCGGGAACAAGCGCTGCGCTGCATCAGCTGCCTTTTCACCTTCAGCCACCAGCACCGGTGCGGTTACATCCCGCCGCGCCCAGTACAAAGGCCGCGGCTCCGGTGGTGCCTTCCACCGCCAGGCTTCGCCGTCCCAACTGAGCGGGCGAATCTTCTTACCTGGAAACCGCAGCACGTAGAAGGTGTCGCTGTACCGCCAGACGGATTCAGCACCGGCGATCGGCGGTTCCGGTATCACGGCGAGATGCTGCTCGATGCGTCTGCACGCTTCGGCGTAGCTCCAATTGGTGACGCGCATCAGCAGATCCATGCCGGTGCCACCACCACCGGCGCCATCCCTCCCGCCGCATTGATTGCAGTACCAGGAGCCGCTGCCGTCCTTGTCGTCAAAGCGGTAGCGGTCGGTGCCACCACAACATGGGCACGGCTGATGAGTGTCGGTCAGCTGATCTGCAGTTAAGCCACCCAGCTGCTGCAGCAGATCCGGCCACCTGCCGCGCGTGAGTTCTTTGATGTCGCTCATCGCTGCTCCTGATTGATGGCGTCGTCAATGATCCGGCGAAGCACTGACGACATTGATTCCATGCCAACCGCTTGTGACTGCAGCCACTGCTTTTGATCTGGCGTCAAAACCACTCGGATGACGCGGGTTGAGTCGTAACGCTTCATGCGGGGATTTCGTTTGGCAGTGTCATGCCAGGCCATTGTCCTGATGTTTGGCCGAGCAGATTGGTTTTTAGCCAGACTTTGCAGCCATCGCGACGCGCCGTAGCGACAAGATCCGCGATCCACTCAAATCGAGGAGCAAACGCTGGGTTTTGCCCAATGTTTTCAGATTGAGCGCCGATCACGATCCAGTCAATTCCCTTGAGGCTTGATAATGTGATTGGCTCTAGAAGCGGCTCCAGTGAAAGCCACTTGACCTTGACGCCACTGATCTTGGCCATTGCCTCAAGCGTTGGCTCAGCTCGGTGCTGCTCATCAACTGATGCGCCAATCCATCCGCTTTCGGGAAGTTCAAGTCGGGCGTACCGCTGCGGAAACTTGGTGAGGTACAGGTACTCCCACTGAGGATTGGCGACGGTGGACGCAACAACAGAGTCAATCCAATTTTGCGGCACCCATGCACCGAACAGGTCAGCCATTGAACAGACAAACACCCTGCCATAGGCGGGATCTTGTTCCGCGCGTGATGGAACTGGAGTATTGGCAGGAGCATCTAATCGCTCGTGGTGGTAGAGCGGTGTAAAACCAGCTGGGTAGTATTTCGCCATATCACGCGATTCTGCAATGGTGCGTGCGTAGCAATAGTTGCAGCCATGATTGCAACCTGTGACTGGATTCCAGCTCCACATCGCCCAACCAATTTCTGAGCCCTTCTGCTGATTGAAGGTTGCTTTGCCTTTTGGCTTTGGGTAGTCGTAAAGATTGCCTTTATGATCTGTCAATACGATGGTTTGACTTTCTTCGACCTTTGGCTTTTCCGGCTGCGGGATTGACGCTGCACGTTGCTCAACACGTTGACGCACTTCGCGCTCGGCTTCTTTGAGCGTGACCTTCCCCGCCATCACTTCAGGCACAAGATCCGGCGCCTCGCGCTTGACGCGCATTGCCTGCTCAACGCCTCTAGTGCTGCCGCCAACGAGCTTGGCCGCTTGAGCAGTGGTCTTCCGTTGCTCAGCGACAGGCTCCCGCACTGGCTGATCAATCAACGCTGGTGCAAGAGCTTCGCGCACCGGTGCGCTAACCTCTTTGTGCTCTGGTGAACACTTTGGATGGTTTTCGCCAAACTGCCCTCCAGCATCTCGTTGCCGCTTCCGTGCCTGCTCCCGCAACTGATCCAGCAGTTCATCGGCCAGTGCTCCGGTCATGTTGCGCTGGCTGGGAGTCAAGTGCCGCCGATGCAGATTGGCGCTGATGCTGAACTGAACCGGATCACCGCCTTCGTAGCGATCAAAAATCACCTCCTGCAATGTTTCGTGGCAGGCCAGCAGGCGATTGCGGCCATCTAGCAGTGTGCCATCTTTCCAGACCGTAATTGGCTGCTGCAATCCGCGCTCTTTGATGTCATGGCAAAGCTCTGCGAATTCTTCTCCATCCACTAGCGGAAACAGATCGGCTGCGGGATGAATGCCGGTGATTTCTGGATAGTGGCGAATGATTTCAGACCAGTTCACAGCCATCGTTAAATTCCTGTTTAGTGAGAAAAAGGAAGCGTTCAAGTTGATAGAACGCAAATGGATCAGCCTTGCGCCAGGCGATCTGCGGCGCTGCTTCGCGGCCCTCAATCTTAGTTGCGGCCTTGATGCAGTTTTGAGTGATCGCTTCACGCCATACAGATGGAGCGGTGATGAGGTATGCCCACTGATCGGCGCCGCCTACAGAGAACAGACAAGCATCATGCCATCGCTGCAGGATAGTTTCTGAGATCAACTCAACACGGTGAAACCACTCGCGGCGACGGTGCAGATCAATCCGCTTCAATCCACTGACGTTGCAGCCGAGTGTTGATAGCGAAGTGGTGAATTTTGGAACACTTCCCAGCAGCTCTGGTGTCAAGCACCAATCCTCAATGTGATTTGGGTCGTTATAGATAAAGGATGCGTCAACGGCGCCGCTCGGAAAAATGAACTCCTTTGAGTTCATGCACTTGGCATCAATGCGGATGCGGCCGCCAAGCCGATCAAGCTGCAAGTCACGAAAACCTTGCTCCAAATTTGACCGGAGTCTTTCGTAGGTGACTCCTTGCTTTTCAATGAACAACGCACTTGGCTGGACTGAAGTGCGCTCGGCAATCCACTTGGAATGCTTGAGGATGATGCCTGGCGAGCATCCGCGAGTGAACTCAGCTCCATATGGCACGCCATCGCCGGCCGTGAGATCAACGATGCCGTACGAGCTGAAACCCATTGGGTTGCCTTTCAGGACGCCAGCTTCGCGGCCGAGAAGACTGTTGAGTAGGTCGTGCTTACAAGGTGTGACCTTGGACTTACCGACCCTTGAGCGTGGAGGCATTGCGCCTTGGCTAGGGACTCGCTAAGGTTAGCGGACCTTTGGCTGACCCGCAAGCATGACCCACCCACGCCGCTTCCGCATCGCCAACTACCTTGACCCCAATCCACCTCATGGCAAGCGTGTCACGCGGCCGTCACGCTGGGGGAACCCGTTCCGCGTGGGCCATGAGACTGCAGATGCTGTTGAAGCTGTCGCGCTGTTCCGTGATCACCTGCGGCGCCATCTGGCGCTGGTGGAACTAGCTCGCCGCGAGCTACGCGGTTTTGATCTCGGCTGCACCTGCCCGCTCGATCACCCATGCCACGCGGACGTGTGGCTGGAGGTGGTGAACCAATGACCCACCCCGATTGCACACAGCTGCCCAGGGTGGTATGCTTTGCACATCCCGAACCGAGAGTTATGACCGCAACCGCACCCCGCAAGCTCCATAACGCAACGGTCACCTGCCCGTTTTGCAATGGCACCGGCAAACTGCCGCATTACAGCCACGTGCAGAACGGCGACTGCTTCGCCTGTGGCGCCAGCGGCAAGCTGCGTGATCTGAACGCCTTCATCGGCAACTGCTCAGATGTCGTGCTGACCGTATGGGTCAACAACGGCCGGTTTATTGGCGCTGAACTGCGCCGGCGGACTTGGAAGATGAGCAAGTGCTCCGTTGGATCTGGCGCCAATCAAAAAAACCATGCTCTGCCGGGAATGGGGCCGCGACAGCTTCTACCGAGTGATCGACGATGTGGAAGAAGCCCGCGAGATCTGGCGCAATGCCAAGCGACTGGGCATCATCACTGAACTGGCGGACTGACTCACACGCGGCCCGCCGGAGCCGCACCCAATCCCGGCGTAACCCAACTGCTCATGCCATGAGAAGACTTACCCTCGCTGCCGCTGCGGCGGCACTGCTGCTACCGGCCTGTGCTCATGCCGGTGCCATTGACCCTGAGCTGTATGCCGCACGGTTCTGCCTGCTGCGGCTGCAAGGCACCAGCCTGCGTGATGCTGTGCGCCAGGCCGTGGAATACGCCTGGGATTCGCAGGCACCATCACCGACTGCAACCGTCACCCGCCACGGTGAAACCGTCCGCGTTGACGGCGCCGCCGCGATGAACGCTGCCATGAAGCGCTGCCCGGAGGTTTGATGGCAACCTACGAGGAGTTTCTAGATCAAAAGCTGCAGGTCGGCGCTGAGCATGGCTTTGAGCCGGTGTTCATACCTGATCAACTGTTTGATTTCCAGCGGTCGCTGGTGGAGTGGGCAGTGCGCAAAGGCCGCGCGGCGATCTTCGCCGATTGCGGCCTCGGCAAGTCGGCTATGCAGCTCACCTGGGCGGAGAATGTGGCTCGCTACACCGACCGGCCGGTGCTGATCCTGACGCCACTAGCCGTGGCAGCGCAAACCATCCGCGAAGGCGAGAAGTTCGGCATTGAATGCCACCGCAGCAGCGACGGCAGCGTACCGGGCCGGATTGTGGTTACCAATTACGACAAGTTGCACCTGTTCAATGCAGATGATTTCGGCGCTGTCGTTTGCGATGAGAGCAGCATCCTTAAGTCATTCAATGGATCTACACGGAAAGCAATCACTCGGTTTATGTCCAAGATGCCGTACCGCTTGCTGGCGACAGCAACAGCGGCGCCAAATGATTACACCGAGCTAGGCAACTCATCTGAGGCGCTTGGCGAGCTGTCCTATAGCGATATGCTGCGGCGATTTTTCGCGCAGCTTGACGATAAAGGGCAGAAACGTGAGGAGCGATTGCAACAGCAAGCCGAAGCAATGCTTGAGGCGAATGCAAACTATTACAAAAAGCTTGCCTTTCGTGTATCACAAACGATTGGCCAGTGGCGACTGAAGCATCACGCGCGAGAACACTTCTGGCGCTGGGTCGCCAGCTGGGCTAGGGCGTGCCGGTATCCGTCAGACCTTGGCTTCAGCGATGAGCGGTTCATTCTGCCTGCCTTGACCGAACGTGATCACGTGATCGCCGCGCCACCGCCAGAAGGGATGCTGTTCTCGATTCCAGCATTCGGCCTTGGCGAGGAGCGCGAAGAGCGAAAACGCACGATCAACGAACGCTGCGAGTTCGCTGCCAAGCTGGTTGATCATGACCAGCCGGCTGTGATTTGGTGCCACACCAACGCAGAAGGCGACTTGCTGGAGCAGCTGATTCCCGACGCCGCTCAGATCGCCGGCCGAACCCCGGATGCGCGAAAGATTGAGCTGTACGACGCTTTTGCCGATGGTCGCCAGCGTGTTCTGGTGATCAAGCCAAAGATTGGAGCGTGGGGCCTTAACTGGCAGCATTGCGCACATGTTGTCACTTTCGCTAGCCACAGCTACGAGCAGCATTATCAATCCGTGAGGCGCTGCTGGCGATTTGGCCAAAAGCATCCTGTTGTGGTTGATGTAATTGCAACCGAAGGTGAAGCGCGGGTTCTAGCCAATATGCGCTCCAAGGCTGACCGCGCCGCGCAAATGTTCGAGCAACTTGTGGCTCAGATGAATGATGCCACAACAGTCAACCGCACCAATCTCTACACCAACAACACCAAGGTTCCCCAATGGCTGTAAAAGATCAACTGCTGACTGATCGTTACGCGATCTACAACGGCGACTGTATTGAGGTGATGAAGGAACTCCGCGATGAGTCGGTGCATCTCACGGTGTACTCACCTCCGTTTGCTGGTCTGTATCAATACAGCAGCGATGATCGCGATATGTCCAACTGCATTAACTACGACGAGTTTTTTGATCACTACGGTTTTTGCATTGATGAAATCAAGCGGATCACAATGCCTGGTCGCATTTCAGCTGTGCATTGCATGGACATCCCACTGAGCAATGCAGGCTGCGATTCGATGTTTGACTTGCCCGGTCGCATCATTCGCGAGCACGAGGCGAGAGGATTTGCATACGGCGGCCGCCGCGTCATCTGGAAAGAACCGCTGATGGTGCGCAATCGAACCATGATGAAGAGCTTGCACCATAAGACTCTGTGCGAAGACTCGACGCGCAACAGCATCGCAAACGCTGATTACTTGTTGATGTTCCGCCGCAAGGGTGAAAACCCTGTGCCGGTTACTCATGATGTTGGATTGCTGCACTACAGCGGCGAGCGCAACATCCCGGCTGATGTGATGCCCTATCGCGGCATGAGTGGCGATCAAAAGAAAAATCAGTACAGCCAGTGGATTTGGCGCCAGTACGCCTCAAGCGTGTGGGATGACATCAGGATCGACAATGTGCTTCCATTCCGCTCTGCCAAGGATGGCGAAGACGAAAAGCACGTGCACCCGCTGCAGTTGGATGTGATTGATCGCGCTGTGGTGATGTGGAGCAACCCTGGCGAGACAGTGCTCACGCCGTTTATGGGTGTTGGCTCCGAGGTTTACGGTGCAGTTCAAGCCGGCCGGCGTGGCGTTGGCATTGAGCTGAAACCCAGCTACTACCGTCAAGCTGTACGCAATCTTGAGGCTTCCGCCGTGGCCGAAAGCGACACCGAACAAGCGGAGCTGATGATATGACCATCCAACTCCGCCCCTACCAGCAACAGCTGGTCGCCGAGATACGCGGGCAGTACCAACTGGGCAAGCGCAGTGTTCTTGCTGTGCTGAGCACCGGTGGCGGCAAAACTTTCATTTTTAGTTACATCTCACAGCAAGCCGCCAAGAAAGGCAACCGCGTGTGCATCTTGGTGCATCGCGCGGAACTACTGGATCAAGCCAGCCGCAGCCTGCAGCGCATGGGCGTCAGGCATGGCCGCATCGCTGCCGGCCGGAGCATGGATCTAAGCCATGCCGTGCAGGTGGCATCGGTGCAGACGCTGGCCCGCAGGCTGCATAAGCTGCCGCGTGATTTCTTCCAGCTGCTGGTGGTTGATGAGAGCCACCACAGCAATGCAGGCACATGGGCCAATGTGATCAGCCACTTCTCTGCCGCCAAGTTGCTGGGCGTTACTGCGACTCCAATTCGCGGTGACGGCCGCGGCCTCGGCGAGTGGTATGAGGTGATGGTGCAGGGGCCAACTGCGAAATGGCTCACGGACAACGGCTACCTAGCGGCTGCCCGTGTGCTGGCACCACCTGGGTTTGATGCTGCCGGGCTGCGTAAGCGCATGGGCGACTTCGACGCCAAGCAAGCGGAGCAGCGGGTGACGACGATCATGGGCGACTGCTGCAGCCATTACCGCAAGCATCTGAGCGGCCGGACCGCGATTGCGTTTTGCTGCTCAGTGGCTCATGCTGAAGCAGTGGCGCGGCTGTTCATCAGCCAAGGCGTACCCGCCGCCAGCATCGACGGCAGTATGACCGGCGAGCAACGGCGTGATCTGCTGCAAGCGCTGGAAACCGGCCGGCTGAAGGTGCTCACCAGCTGCGCATTGATCGGTGAAGGCGTGGACGTGCCAAGCGTCGGCGGCTGCATCCTGCTGCGGCCTACGCAGAGCGTCGGACTGCACCTGCAGATGATCGGCCGGTGCTTGCGGCCAGCACCGGGCAAGCCTGCTGCGGTGGTGCTCGATCACGTCGGCAATACGCTCCGCCTTGGCCACCACCTAGAGGAGCGTGAATGGAGCCTAGATGGCATTAAGAAACGCGACCGCGAGGCAACACCGAGCGTGAAGGTCTGCCCGAAGTGCTTTGCCACCAGCATGAGCACCGCGCAGATCTGCCGCGAATGCGGGCATGTATTTGCACCGCAGGAAGCGCGTC
>Ga0208162_1000893_pt1 | contig 16184 bp, 18 predicted proteins | sample CB_VirMetaG_4_FD_184539 | JGI IMG/M metagenome (GOLD analysis project Ga0208162, IMG submission 184539) | Freshwater to marine saline gradient viral communities from Chesapeake Bay - CB_1508_1M Viral MetaG (SPAdes) (version 4) | ecosystem: Environmental > Aquatic > Marine > Coastal | place: USA... | reverse complement strand
GATAAGACATAACTCTTTTTGATTGTCTTATGACTTTATCGCCACTAGCTGTAGTTACATTTAAATTAACTGTAGATTTATTTGCGGTATATGAAACTGTTCCTGATCCAGTTAAAGATTCATCAAAGAGATTATTCTTTGACATTACATTTGTACTATCAAAAATAGTAAATGGATTAGAAACTCTTAATCTTCCAAATGCATCATAAGCATTAGAGCCATTTCCACCACCAATAACTGTTGGTTCTACATTTACGTTGTTACAACTCATTAACAATTTCCTCCCATACTAAACCAAGTATAACGTTCTGTTTCTTGTTTTAATTCATTTAAATAAGTAGAGTTTAATTGTTCTACCACTAAACCTACGGCTCTATTAATTTGTTTCTGGTTTGAAACATCGTATTCTGTTTTAGGTTCTGGTATTCTTACATTAATCTTTGCCATTATCGTCTTCCATCAGGTTGTAAATCTAAATTGAGTGTACCAAATCTCCAGTTTTCACTAATATTGTTATTTGCAATTTTTATATTTGCATATCGTCCTCTGGTCCTGGTATCAACTTTTGTGGTTGATGTTGTTATTGTAAATGGACTGAGTGCAGTTGCTGTATCTGATTCAGATGGATATCGTTTAACAGACATAGTTACACTTAAATTACCTGCTAAATTTTTAAAGTCTGGAATAAATCTTCTCATGGCTAAAAAGATTTCACCATCAGTTCCTTCTATTTTTAAATCAAAATCAAAAGATTGAATATAAGAAGTCACTGCAGTTGTGGTACCATCAGGATTCACTTGATCGGTTCCGACATGATGTTCAAATAAAACGGTTTGACCTAGTCCAGATTCTCCGACAATAACAGGAAAACTACCTGTTTCAGTAGAATTATATTTAGTTGCAAAAGGATTTGGATATACAATACCATCAATCCAAGATGTTCTTGCTTCAGTGCCAGTATACCAAACAGGAAGCTGTGGTGAACTTTCTCCATAATTATAAATTACATATTGATCATTATAATCAGAGCTTTGAGTTGGATAATACCAAATGACTTCTGTATGTAAGTTATCTAAACCTGCATAAATCTGTTGTCCTTTTGTTGTGTCCATTTGATCATACACATAATCTTCTACACTACATGGTAAAGATCGAACCGTACCATCGTATGCAAAAAAACCATTTGGACTCATCCAATAAGCAACACCATCTATTTCAACGACTGCATTTTTACCAATCAAACCACAGTTGGTTCCGACTTGTTCAAATCCAAAGGTAAAAGGCGCGCCTACAAATCTCATCGTGTAAAGTGCATTGTCTGTCCAAACAAGAATCGTTTCTTTTGCTTTTAATGCACCCACGATCCGCGTTCCGTCTTGCAATCTAAAACTTCCAGCAGCGTTGATCGCGGTCTGTGTATAGTCATTAATATCTTCTTGGTCTGAGAATCTGATAAACATATCATCTTGTGTAGTTGTATCCCCGATTGTGGTTTCAGTTCCAAAATGAACCAAGTGTCTGGTTGTTGGTGATACTAAAGTGAGTCTTGATGCAGTTGGGTTATTTGTTGTCTCGAACCCAGATGTTGTTGTAGAAGCTCTGACCGTTAAAGGTGTAGTTGCTCCTGCATTCCAAGTAAATGTTTTACCATTTGCAATGGTTGCAATAAGGACTTGACCAAAATTATCTAAAGACCAAAGACCAGGTTCTAATACAACGTCTTGTGCAGATGATGCATCTCCCCAACCCCCTGCTCCCCAGGTATCTGTACCCCAACCATAACCATAAGATTGTTCTGCTGGACCCACGTTCTCATAAGGTTTAATATCTATACTTCCGCCTGTTGCAACGGTTCCTGTTGCAGCTGACGATTGAGTGATGGTAAATACTGTTGTAGATGAAACACCTGTCACTTGAAATAATTTATCTTCAAAGTCTGCATCGGTAAAACCTGTTCCTCCAGGTAAAGTGACATTATCAAGTAATACAATATCTCCTGGTATTAATCCATGAGCAGATCCTGTTGTAATCGTACAAACTGCAGATGTATCTGTTGTAGCAATCGTTGCTGAAGATAATGTAGCTCTTAAAGGTGTGATGTCATAAAGCTGACCTTCAAAATATAAAAGTAAAAATTTATCGGTACCAATGGCAACATATCGGTTTCCAGATATATCTACAAAGGCATGAAGTTTTCTTGAAACTCCAACAATGGTGTCTGTCACTAAAGAAGACCAACCTGATACTTTTTCTGGAAGACCATATCTAAATCTTACATTATCAGAATCAATCCAACGACCTTGTGCGCCAACTGTTGTATTTTGCTTGTCTATGCCTGGTGCGAATTTAACTTGCTGAAGAGGCATCTAACCCCCTATATTTTATCTTTATAAATCCAACCTAATGTTGAATTCACATATACTAATGTAAATGCAGATAAGTTAGCAGATACGGTTAAATCAGAAGCAGAGCCATTAATGTTAGAACCGTTTCTTGCAACTGTTAAATTGTTTGATGCTAAGTTATTACCGCTATCAATTAAAGTTACCTCATTACCAACCGATGGTGATGCAGGTAAAGTAATCGTTACAGGAGCTCCAATTCCTGATCCTGAAGTGTCTACTAAAACTTGATCACCTGCAACTGCAGTATAAGCTTGTGAAGGTGTAATATAACCTTTATGTTGTAAACCTAAATTGACATTGGTTCCATCTGAATAAACTAAATTTGTTGAAGCAACAGGTAAAGTAACACCTGTTCCTGATACTGTTTTAATGGTTAAAGTATAATTAGAAGAAGATCTTGAAGTTGCATCTTCTACAATAAAGACTCTCTCTGCTGAGTCTGGCATCGTGATTGTTCTGTTTGCGGTTAATGTGCCTGTCAGTTTAAAATATAAATTCTTTCCATTGGACACTGCACCGTTTGCTAAAGATAAAGCTACATCAGATGATGCAACATCGACAGCTATATAACCTGAAGCTGCTTGTTCGAGTTGTTGTAAATTCGTATTGGTAATCGTACCCCAGGTTCCAGATTTTTCACCTGTGGTCATCAGTTCTAGTTTTAAATCACTTGAATAAGTACTTGCCATATTTCTCCTACGGATTATCTGGATCGATTGGGATCCAAATTTGATTCGCACCTGGTGGAATCGGGTTCCATGATATCACATCTATGGTGTTTGTTGCAAGGTTTATTTGATTACCTGATACTAACACTGTAGCTGGTAATCTAACGGTTACATTACCTATTGTAAGTTCTATTTCAGAACCACCTGGTAAAACTCTTGCTTTTCCAATAACAACAGTACCACTAAATGCAGAGTTTGTAATAGTAGTTGAACCATTCGCTCCATCAAAATGAAGTAATACACTTGTTGATCCATCTGGACTAAATGCACTAGTTGGTTCTGTAAAACTTGATCCTCCGTATCTTGCAACAGTTGAAACTCTTAACTCATCAATATAACCATTGAAATCACCAAAACCATTTTCACCAATACTAAATAAACCATTATCTTGTTTATTACTTGTAGTAGCTGTATCTTCTAAAGTTCCATTTTTATATATTCTGTGAGTGTTTCCTTGTCTTTCATAAGACAACATAGTCCATTCATTTGCATTAACAGTGACTGCAGTAGTAATAATTGTTGATGGATTTACAGTCCAATAAACTGTGCTGCCTAATAAATAGGATTGTTCTGTTGTGCTTGTTCCTGATTGCCAAATGCCTTTATAACCTGTTACGCTATTTGGTCTGATCCAAACATCTATTGTAAAATCTGTTGAACTTAAATCAACATTTGAGTCAGATTCTACATAATCATTTGTGCCATCTAATAATAAAGAAGATACACCAAATTTAGATTGTGCAGTTGAGAGTTGTGCTTGGTTAAATGCAGAAAATAAAATACCTTGACCTTCACTTGCAACTTCTAAACCTACTCCATTAACGGCAAAGGCAATACTGACTCCACCTGGATCCGCAAATGGTGAACTAGCAAATGAACTACCTCCAAAAAACATTATGAACCTCTACTTGTTTGGATAGGTACCCAAGTTTGACTTGCACCTGGTACAATACCATCCCATTTTTTAACTAATACATCGGATGTTGCTAATTCTAAAGCTGAACCTTCAGCTAGTATAGTTGCATCTGCAGTAACCGTAACGGTTCCTGTTGATAGATTTTGTCTATTTGTTGTAACAACTACTGTAGCATTCGCTCTTGTGGTAACATTACCAATTTCAATATCTGTTCTTGATCCTGTGACAGAAACATTTGCATCAGCAACAACGGTAATCTCACCTGTGTCTGTATTAATGGTTGATCCATTTGGTAATACATTTGCTTTACCTACAATAGATACCGTTCCTGTATCTACATTAACTTGTGAACCTGTAACTGAATATTTAAATGCAAAAGTAACTGTTCCTGTAGCAACATTAATTTCACTACCATTAGGTAATACGGTTGCTTTACCAACTAAAGTTACATCACCTGTATCAATATTAACTCTTGATCCGCTAACCCCTACAACGTCAGCAACGTTTACCGTTCCTGTCGTAAAGTCAGCTTGGCTGCCTGTAACACTAACATCAGCACCAGCTGCAACAACCACAGTTCCAGTTGATAGTGCAGTTGCAATTCCATTAACACCAATAACATCAGCAACTTTAATATTACCTATAGTAAAGTTAGACTGACTACCTGTAGGTAAAATCAAAGCATCGCCAACAAGACCTACAGTCCCTGTAGCTGTGTTAATACGATTACCTGTTAAATTAACTATTGCATTAGGATTAAATCCTGGATCTGCAAAAGGTGCTGCTGCAAATGATGTTGCGCCAAAAAACATTAATAACTCCTATTTACGAGCTAGGAAGGTGGTATGTGGTGGTATTCCTAGCTCGAAATAGAATATATCAACGTTTAAACCAAGATGGAAGACCTAAATGTGGCCTTTTATCAAACATGTTCTCCTTAGAACCTTTGGTTTTAGAGTTGTTATAATGTAAGAAAACTTGAGCACAATCTTTACCTTTAAATGGTTCTCTCCAATGCTCTAATATATTTCCTTTATAAACTAACATATCTCCTGGTTTTAGATTTACAGATACACCTTTAGTCATATCTGATACATAGCCTCTACCTTCTATAACTCCACCTTTTTTTGCATTAGGTTCAATATAGATCGGCCATTTATCTCCACCAAGATTTAGTGTTGTAGATATCTCACAAGAGAATCTATCTTTGTGACGTTTGAGTTCATCACCTGGTTTATAAATTCTTGCATACGTATAATTAGGATACAACTTTAACTTGGTTGTTTTTTCCATAATCGGTTGTAACTTTAGTAATAATGTTTCAAATGCCGTATTCGCATATTGAGAATAGGTATTTGGAATCTGTTCATCTTGACCTTCATAGTAACCTAGAAAAGTCTCAAATGGTGAAATGTATCTTGCTTGCATACAAGTATCATAGACTTGTTTTTGCATGGTAAAATAGTTGTACAAAAATGTTGCAAGATCTGGTGATATTGCTTTTTCAATGACACAGAAATTATCTTTTTTAAAATCGTATTTCTTTGCCATGTTATACCTTCTTTGCCATTTCTTTTAAAATTGCACTGATACAGATATGAATAAATCTAAATGGTTTTTTACCATGGTCTACTGAATATTCATGTTCCATGTATCCTGGGAAGATGATGAGTGTTCCTGGCTTTGGTTTGAAATGAACCAATTCGGTTCCATGAAAAATTCCATTACCAGGCTTCATTTTTAATTTTGTTGTTCTAGCCCCTGTTCGCGGTTCATGGAAAACAGGATAAGAAGTTTCTTCTCCACACTTTAAAAAATAAAATGCGTTGACATGTGTGTTCCAATGAATGTGCGCTGAATGATGTCCTCCACCATTTTTTGCAAACTCTTGGACCCAACTTTGTTCAAAGAACGTTTGATATTGTGACATATCAAAACCTTGCCAGTCTAAAAATTCCCAACACTTTTGACCGACATAATTATGAAAGTCCTTAAATTTATTATCGACCGTTAATGGTGTCGAGTGATGTGATAATCCAAAGTCACCATTCTTTTTAATGTAATCTTTGTTTCTTTTTCTTGCTTCTTTAATATACGGGTCTGAAGCTTTGTTTAATGATTTGATGAATTCAGGTTTCTCCTCAATCCATATGGGTGTTTTAAAATATTCTAATATTTGCATACCTACCTAAATGGATACCCAAGGTTCCATATAACCAATGAATATCTAGTTCCTCTCGTTACGGGTTGAACACGATGCCAAACAAAAGAAGGAAATACCACAATCGATCCTTTGGGTAATATTTCTTTTGAGGTGATGACGTGTTTATCTTCATCTCTCATATGAGGATCATAAGACCTCGTATCAAATTGAAGTTCACCACCAGTATATTCAGAACCGTCAGTTAACTGACAAGTTACAGAAATCTTTCTAATCATTCCATGATCGGGTTGACCAGGTTTATCATAAGGTTTATCCCAAGAATCACAATGCCAATCATAATATTGATTGAGTTTATATTTTGTAAATTGACAAGACTCTGATCTTATCCAATCAAAATTCCAACCTGCATTTTTATTAGCTTGATGTACATAAGGATGAATTTCTTTATAGATCCAAGTATCATTGAGCCATACTAAATCTGATTTTCTTTTTCTTTGCATGTTCATGACTTCATCATCATTCAATTCTTTATCACCATATCCACCTGTTCTTGCCATCGCTTCAGGTTTAGATAATGCATATTTGATAATATCATCACAGATTCTTGCAGGAATTGCAGACTTAAAAGCCCAGTAATAATTAGATAAATTCATAAGTAATTGTTTGTATAAAGTTTAATGCATCTGATTTATTTTCAGATATCGTATACATTTGAGTGGATGGAAACATCACAAAAGTATTATTGTTTATTGGGATATCCCAACTTCTGCCTTTTCTTCTATTGTCATCAAAATGAACTCTTACAAAACAAGAATCTTTTGCAATTTTGACTCCATATAAAAATACATAGTCAGGAGAGTTTCTTAGATCTACGGGATCAATTTGTAATAATGGATCGGATTTTTCTTTAGGTTTATAAATATTTCCCCAAGTCTTTTTGTTAATCAAACTAAAACCATACTCTAAATTCACATGGTCTCTCATGTAAGTATTCAACATGTCCCATTGTTTTGAAAATGGAAATTCTTTGTTAAATAAATTTTGAGTTAAAATATCTTGCGCAAGTTTTTCTCTATCAATATCCCAATACTTTGGCATATCAATAGTGCCGTGATACAAACCTATTTCTGACAGTACTTTCTTTTGCATACCTAGGGGTATGTAATCTTATATTAAAGAGATGTCAAGTATTAGGCTAAAGAGTCAGCTATAACCCAACCTGCAGTATTATCTGCTTGGTAGGCATCTTCATCCCAAGAATAAGACCAGCTATGAGTGCCAGCTTCGTTTTGTGAAGTTTGTTCAGCTGTAAGTGCTGGTGCATCACCTAATGGTGATTTCCAAGATGCACTTGCATTGTGTTTGACCCATGATGCATATGGTTTTTTAGGCCAGAAGATTTGATCATCTTCGTCCCAAGTATAACCTATACCTGCATAGTTTCCTCTAAATGGAGTTCCTCCACCTGAATGTTGATTACCTGAAGTGTTGTAAGACGTTTGGATCCACATTTGTGCTGGCCAGTTATTGTGCCTTTCCAAATATTGTTGACCTACTGCTTCGTCTTCTACTCCATCAGCGTTAAGCATATCAGAATTGTTCAAGGTTAAAACTTGAATTACTTTTCCGTTTGCTCCTAGTTTTGCAAAATGTGCCATAATGTTTCTCCTTATATGTTATTTGTTAAAGTTTGTAAATACACATTTATTATTGATATTTATATCTAATAATAACAACACCCGATCCTCCTGCACTACCTGCACTAGGATTTCCACCACCACCTCCACCGCCACCAGTGTTAGCAGTTCCTGCTGTTGAAGCAGTTCCTGGATCTTGTCCTCTACCACCTCCACCAGTTCCACCAGTTCCCCCTGAACCTGAAGGTATTGGATGTCCACCTCCTCCACCTCCTCCAGCATAAGCTACTGAACTAGCTGAAATAGAAGTTGATACACCATTTCCACCTGGTCCTCCACTTGTAGAATTTGATAATCTAGGAGCACCTGCTGCAGAAGCACCACCTCCACCTGCTCCAGCATGACCACCTCCAACTGGACCTAAGGAAACTGATCCTCCAGGTTGACCTTGAGGAGGACTAACTGGAGGTGTATTTCCTGTTCCTCCTGTATTTGGAGTTGGACTATTTTCAACAGCACCACCTCCACCTCCTGATCCTCCAGGTAAACCACTATCTCCAGATGGATAATCATAAGATCCTCCACCACCTCCACCTGCAGATGTTATTGTTGAAAAAATTGAATTTGATCCATTTGTTCCTGGAATTCCATTACCAGGTCCTCCAGCACTACCTCCTCCACCAACTGTAATTGGATAGCCAGTAGCTGTAACTGTAATTGCAGCACAAGGAGCTGCTAAAGGACTAACAGAATAACATCCTCCTGCTCCACCACATGACTCTCTAAAACCTCCTGCTCCGCCACCTGCAGCTCTAAATCCTCCACCTCCACCTCCACCAGCAACAACTAAATAATCTACATTGTTTGGACCCCCAGATGGATTGGTTGGTCCGTTTCCTAAACTTGAAACACAAAATGTGCCAGGTGAATTAAACGTATGAATTTTAAAATCGCCACATGTTGTTATTGTTCCACCCGTTGCGCAAATAAAAGAAGGTCCTTCAGCAATATCACTTGCCTTGGAAGCATCTGTAAGAACCCAGCCACGCGTTGCGTCGACGTAGATGAATTCACCTGAAGCACCTTCTATATTAATTGGATAGTTAGCTGATGATCCATTTAAATTATTTCCGTTTGGATTAATTGTTATGTTATTTGTATCTGCTGTGTTTGCGTAATCCTTTATTCCAATTACATCACCTGCTGTTGGAGAGGCTGGAAAAGTAACCGTGATTGCTCCTGAAGTTGTGTTTACAAAATAACCTTTATTAGAAACTGCTGTAAACGCTGTTGTCTTTGCAGTTGTATCCCATTCAATAACACCAGCTAAACCTGAAATCGTTCCTGTTGTATTATTAATTGTTCCACCAGAAATTCCTGCTGTAGAAATGGTACCTGCGTTTGTTGTGGTTACACCACAAGATATAGAAACTGTATCGCCACTATCTCCGATAGTTTGAGTTGTTCCTTTTCTTGGACTAATTTTATTTGTCTTAATTTCACTCATTACTGATACTTATAACGGATGATAACGATTCCTGAACCACCTGCAGCGCCAATTCTTACAGTGTTAGAACCACCTCCACCTCCACCACCTGTGTTAGCAGCGCCTGCTGTAGATGATCCAGGTCCAGGAGCTCCATTTCCACCGCCTCCAGAACCACCTGTTCCTCCAGTTGAAGGCCATCCACCTCCACCACCTCCACCTGCTCTTGTTGTTGGAGATGTATTAATTGAACTTGTTGCTCCTGCTCCACCAGGTCCACCAGTTGATCCAGGAGCTCCAGCTCCTGTAACAGTTGCACCGCCTCCACCTGCACCACTTGAAGGTCCACCTGCTCCACCATCTTGTCCTTGAGGAGGACTTACGGGAGGTGTATTTCCGCTACCTCCAGGTTGACCTGGATGTCCTCCACCACCACCTGATCCACCAGGTCCACCAGGTCCAGCAAAAGTACCTCCAAATCCACCACCAGTAGATGTTATTGTTGAAAAAACTGAATCAGAACCTTTATTACCAGGTGCCTCACACACTTGTGCACCTCCTCCACCGACTGTAATTGGATAACCTGTAGCTGTTACTGGTAAAGCACTAACACAAGCACCTAATGGACTAGCAGTGTAACAACCAGAAGCTGCTCCTGATGATTCTCTATAACCGCCAGCACCAGCGCCAGCTCCTCTATTTCCACCTCCAGATCCTCCACCAGCGATAACTAAATAATCTACTGAATTTGATCCTAAAGCATTACCTGCACATGATACACAGAATGTTCCTGGCCCTGTAAATGTATGAATTTTATAATCACCACAACAAGTCACTGTTCCTCCTGTTGCTGCTACGTAAGCAGGTGCTGTTAAATCTCCTGGAATAGATGAAGCTGTTGTTAGCCAACCTTGAGTTCCGTCAACATAAATAAATGTAACGGCTGCTCCTTCAGTATTAATTAAAAAGTCATTCGCTGTCCCTTGAATATTCTCACCGTTTCTTGCAATTGTTATTGCGTTTGTATCTGCCGTGTTAGCATAATCTTTAATTCCGACTAAATCACCTGCAGTTGGAGTTGCGGGTAATGTAACTGTTATTGCACCTGATGTTGTGTTAACGAAATATCCGTTTCCAGCTACGGCAGTGAATCCTGCAGTTTTAGCTGTAGTGTCCCAGTTAACTTGATTATCAATGGTTCCTGTAATTGTTCCACCAGAAATTGTTCCAGTGTTTGTAATTGTTCCTGAATTTGTAATTGATCCTGCGTTAGATAAAGTTACACCACATGGTATACTTAATGTATCACCACTATCTCCAAGTGTAACGGTGCCACAATTTGTTGTCGGGGTAATTTTGTTAACTTTAACTTCACTCATAGCACTCCATTATTGATACTTGTACCTTATAATCACGATTCCGCTACCGCCTGAACCTGAACTTCCTGCTCCTGTTCCAGCGGGTGTTAGACCTCTTCCACCTCCACCGCCACCAGTGTTTACTGTTCCTGGAGTTGATGAACATACTCCTCCAGGGCCGCCACCTGTTCCACCGCCACCTGTTCCACCAGATCCAACTGTTCCACCACCACCAAAAACATAAGTACCACCGCCGCCACCACCTGCTCTTGCTGTTGGTGTTCCGTTGATAGAAGTTGTAGCTCCTGCTCCACCTGGTCCTCCAGTTCCGTCTGCTGGTGCATTAGCACCGCTAGCTGTAGCGCCACCTCCGCCTCCGCCTCTAAATTGAGTTCCTGGAGTTGATCCTGCTGCTCCTCCAGAGTTTCCTTGTGGTGGACTTACGGGAGGTGTGTTACCTGCTCCACCTGTTCCGCTACCGCCACATGTTCCTCCACCACCTGAACCTGAACCTCCTGCAGATCCTGGTCCTGTTGTTGGATTACCTCCACCACCTCCAGCAGAAGTAATAGTTGAAAAAACTGAATTTGATCCATTAGGTGCACATCCTGAAGGAGATCCTGCTGAGCCTCCTCCTACTGTAATTGGATAGCCTGTTGCTGTAATTGTAATTCCTGTAGGTGTTGCAAGTGGACTTGCTGTATAGCAACCACTGTTACCTGATGATTCTCTGTAACCTCCTGCACCTCCTCCACCAAGTCCTCCACCGCCGCCACCGCCTGCGATAACTAAATAATCAACAGTGCTAGGCGCTGTTGGTGTTCCTTGTCCTGCATTAGATACACAAAATGTTCCAGGACCTGTAAAGGTATGAATTTTATAATCTCCACATGTAGTAATTGTACCACCTGTTGCTACAATATTTGGATTACCTGTAACATTTGAAGTAGAGTCTTGAATATTTTTCCAACCTTCAGTTCCATCTACATAAACAAAAGTTACTGATTGACCTTCTGTGTTTAAAATAGCATCAGATGTAATACCACCAATTGGTTGTGAATTTCTTGCAACTGTAACTGAATTTGTTGCCCATGTATTTGTATAATCTGCTAATGAAACTATATCACCAGCACTAGGGCTTGCAGGTAATGTAACTGTGATTGCTCCAGAAGTCGTATTAATAAAATACCCGTTACCAGATACTGCTGTAAACGATGCTGTTTTTGCCGTCGTGTCCCAATCAACAGTTCCTGTTCTTCCGAATCCTGTTTGACTTGCACCGCATGCAAGAGTAATGGTATCGCCACTTGCACCGAGAGTTATGGTTGTGCTACACTTGTTAACGATGTTAGCACCGCATTGATCCTGAATATTATCTACTTTTATTGTACTAGCCATTATTGATATTTATACCTTATTATTACGATTCCGCTACCACCTGTTCCACCGCTACCTTGACCACCGCCTCCATAAGCTCCACCACCTCCACCGCCACCAGTGTTAGTTGTTCCTGCACCTCCTACTGCGTTTCCAAAAGCTCCTGCACCTCCACCACCTGTTCCACCAGATCCTGCTGGTTGTGTTTCGCCACAGCTTCTTTTTCCTCCACCACCTCCTCCAGCTCTTGCTGTTGGTGTTCCATTAATTGAAGATGTTGCACCAGTACCGCCTGGTCCACCTGGTCCTGGATTTAATCCAGTTGTTCCTGCAACAGTAGCTCCTCCACCACCTCCAGCTGCGTCTCGAGAACTTGTTCCTGGAGAACCATCACCTCCATCGTTTCCTTGAGGAGGACTTACAGGGGGAGTATTTCCTGTTCCACCTGCGAAAGCAGTTCCGCCTTCTCCTCCACCACCTGATCCACCTGGCATATTAGCTTCTGCACCTGCTCCATCTCCTCCACCACCACCTGTTGATGTAATTGTACTAAATACTGAGTTACTACCTCTACAACCTGTTAATCCTGATCCTGGTCCTGATCCACCTGCTCCTCCGCCTCCAACTGTTATTGGATAACCTTGAGCTGTAACAGGTAAAGCACTAACACATGCTCCTAAAGGAGAGACTGTATAACAACCAGAAGCAGCACCTGAAGATTCTCTATAACCTCCAGCACCAGCACCTCCTCCAGCGCCTGGATTTCCTGCTCCGCCACCGCCGCCACCAGCGACTACTAAATAATCTACTGTGTTTGAACCACCTGCATTTCCTGCACAAGTAACTGTAAAAGTTCCTGGTCCTGTAAATGTATGAATTTTGTAATCTCCACAACAGGTTACTGTTCCGCCTGTTGCTGCTACAAATAATTGTTCATTTTTAATTTCATTACTATTAACTGATTTCCAACCTTGTGTACCGTCAACATAAACTAAAGTTACAGCTGCACCATTTGTATCTAAAACTAAATCAAAAGTTTGACCATCTATGGGTTGTGAATTTCTTCCTATTGTTAAATTATTTGTTGCAAAGGTTTGAGCATAATCTCTTACTGCTACAATATCACCTGCTGATGGTGATGTAGGTAATGTAATTGTAAAAGCTGCTGAAGTTGTATTTGCAAAATATCCTGTTCCTGAAACTGCGTTTGCTGGATCAGCTGTGATTGCAGTCGTGTTCCAATCAACAGTTCCAGTTCTTCCAAAACCAGTCTGTGTTGCACCACACGCTAAAGTCACCGTATCACCTGATTGACCAATCGTGAGTGTGGATCCGCATTGAGATGATATTTGATTAACTTCTATTTTACTCATTTAAATTATTACCAATGTTCCTGTTATTGTTTGTGTACCTGTGATCGTGACAGGTCCTGCCAAGACTCCTGAATCTAATGTTTGATCTTCTGAAATTGTAGAATTATGTGTTACAACAAAAGTTGTTGCATCCATCACTGGAGAAATGGTTTTCTTCGCTGGCAATGTACAGAATACATTTTTAGTTCCTGCGCTAAAGTTAACTAGAGCGTCACCATTAGATGACGATATGACCGTGTCTCGTGATAAAGTATCAGGTGCAGCATCGGTTACGGTACCAATACCGACTTCCCACTCGCCAGCAGAGTTTAACTCTATAGCGTAGTAAGTTGTGTTCGTTGTACCAACACCAGAAACAAAACTTTCATAACCAGTTTCTGCACCAGCTAGATCCAAAGTTCCAGTTCCAGTAGTTGTACTCGTCTCCTTAACTCTATCGTTAATTACCAAAGCCATTTCTACTCCTTATAACTATTATGCGTCGCCAAGTCTAATAATAGCATTAGATGAATCAGCAGTTGGAAACTGAATAACGAAATCTCCGTTAGTTGCAGTTTTATCGCCGCCGAAATCAAGAACTAATACCGCTTCATTAGTCGTGCCTTTATAAATCAGTGCACTATCAGCTGTTAAAGTTACAGATGAAAAAGTTAAATCTGCAAAGTCAACATAAGCAATGTTAGATGCAATTGCCACGCCATTGTTTGTTAAAGTATTTCCACCCGCTGTATAGTTTGTACCAGACGAAGAAACTTCGTTAGTAACTGTATAAGCTGTAGTAGAAGTACTGAAACCAGAAATGTCAGTGTACAATGCAAGTTTGAAAGTTGATCCACCAGAATCAAAATCAAACACACCACCTAATAGGTCTGTTTTAAAAGAGTCAGGTACTATATTAGCCATTTATTTTTCTCCTTAGTTTATTGTGATGGATTTACAGATTTTAAAGGAGTACGAATAACACCATCAGTATATTCGTCTCGGCGTCTACGACCTTGTTGTTCGATCGCGTACGATTGTTGAGCTTGTTGATAAGCTTGCGTGTAGTATTGTAACATATCCGCAGGCCCTTTCAAGTATGCATATGTTTCTATCAGACATGCATACAAAAGTAAATCTTGATATTTATTAGAAGTATAAGTCCCAGCAGTTGCTCCTGGTGCATCAAGAATGCTTGCGGGTTGCTTATTATAAGCCAAAGTAATCAAATAAGTGTCATCAGGTGTTGGAGCCACAACCCAGTAATTCGCGTCCCAGTTAGCATAATATTTAGGAAGACCAGAACTTGTACCAGGTGTGTCATAATATTCTGCCATGAATGAAGTATCTCTTTGTTCTAAATAAACTTGATTTCCAGATGAATCGGTAAGTTGAGCAAATCGTATAATTCTTAAATCTGTTGGAATGGTTACATATCTATTTCCAGATTGAAGATTTGATGTTGCATAAAATCTATCATCATCGGTGTCTGTATCTCTATAAATTTTATTCTCAGCATTTTTAATAATCGTTGATAAAACAGAATCAGATAAAACATTGCTGTCTACTTCTGTGTAGTTTCTAATATCGGTTTGTAAATTGGTTAAAGTGTATGCCATGTTAGTTTGATATCGTCACGGGTCCAGCAGACGCAGTTCCTCCTCCAAATTTTCCACTTCCTGTTGCTGTGTTTGTAGAAGTAAATGTATAGTTATTAGCATCGGTTACTGTAATTGTAAATCCTGATGTGTTGTTAACATCATCAATACCAAATCCAAAAGATGCATCTCTAAAACAAACAATATCTCCAGTTGTTCTTCCATGGTTTTCTTCAAATACAGAAATAGTTGTTGATGAAGAAGTTGCTGTAAAAGGATTTGAATTTAATAAAACTGGAGTTGCAGGTTCTGTTCTTGCAGGTCTTGCATTTTGCAAACCTTGTGCATCACCACCTTTTGGTTTTGGTTCTAATTGTGGATGTTTAGATTCATATTCTGACATGTGAACTAAAGAACCATTCCATTCTCTTACCATTTCAGAATAAGGAAAAGCTTGTCCTGATCTATCAGAAATTGCTTGTGAATATTTTCCTCTTGCGAAACTAGACATTATACACCATCTCCATAAAATGTTTGAGGTGAAATATATAAAGAAGTTCTTTGACCATCTTCAGTAAGTGCTCTTTGTAATTCATCTTCATAAACCAGTTTTAAAGGTTGAACAAGTTCAGGAGAATATTTCATACTTAAATAATATGCTAAACCTGCAGTCATACATGGAATAAATCGGTATGCTACGTCTGCAGTGTTAGTATAAGCACCTGCATCTTCTATTCTTGCAATATAATAAAACTTTAATTGATAATCAGATCCAGAAAAAGAAGATCCTGGTGTTTGATATAAAAATACACTTGGAGCCACTGTTCTTTGAACATAATATTGTGAAGGTGTTCCCTGTGATAATTTATTTGGAAGTGCAGCGTAGTCTGATCGATCTATTTTAGTTAAAGTTGTATCTACAGGCGCAGTTACTGTAGTATTATTTCTAACATATGCTTCTAAAACATCATTAATATCTTGTGGAAAATTAGCGTTATCATTTGCATAATTATATTCCGCTTGTCCTAAAACAAGAGGAATGGTAGCTGATTTGACTTTCCAAAGATGCACACCACGGTTTCCCCATTCTGAAAAAAGAATGTTGAGTGAACGTCTTGCACTTTTTAATTGCTGACCTGTTCGTAGACCGCGAAGAGTTGTTC
>Ga0208162_1000892_pt1 | contig 16195 bp, 17 predicted proteins | sample CB_VirMetaG_4_FD_184539 | JGI IMG/M metagenome (GOLD analysis project Ga0208162, IMG submission 184539) | Freshwater to marine saline gradient viral communities from Chesapeake Bay - CB_1508_1M Viral MetaG (SPAdes) (version 4) | ecosystem: Environmental > Aquatic > Marine > Coastal | place: USA... | reverse complement strand
GCTGCTGGGACACTTATGGCACTGGCACAGAGGTGCTTGTGCTGCCCGGTTCTGCTGGGGCACTATTCCATCAACGGCGCACCACTGACGCCGACAACCCAACACCCCACCTAGATCAATGCCTTTTTTCAATCCCATTCTTCCCCTGCAACTTGACAACGAAGGCGTCAACAAATTGGACGCAATCTGTCAAGAAGTAACTGAAAAGTATTTTCGCAAGGATTATGCTGATCGGATTATTGATGCCCTTAAGTATTCCCGTTGTGCAAACAAAGGTTACTATCGCACAACACCAGACTTCCGTCACTTTATCGGAATCTATCACTGGGTTAAGTCTCATTCTTCCTATGATGATTATGTTGTCTTCCGCAAGTATCTTCAGACTCTGAGTGCAGTTTATCGCTGGCACTTTGGACACTATCAGTCAGTGACTGTCTACAATTACCTGCACGAACGTGTCAAGATTGAGACGCATTGTGAGCACTGTGGTTCACTCTCTAAGACACTGATTGATCGCCTAATTGAAGAGAACCTCTGGGCAGTATGACAATCTAATAACTGGCACACTGGGCAGGGTGATCGCTCCATCCTGCCCTTACACTAAGGAAGTCCTCAACCACACCCCACCAATGCGTAAGATCGAACAACGAATGAACGCCGCCATTATTGCAGAGCGCGACTGGCAGCAAGGAAACACCGCAGTTATTAACAATGAAGACTGCACTGAAGTGTTCCTTTACGGCAATAAAATTGCCGAAGTTGGTGATACTTATGTCCAACTTTTTGATGGTGGACATCGCACAGCGACTACAAAGTCGCGCCTAAATGCAATCCTTAAGGTGCATTGCATCGAGGGTGAGTGTGTCTTTCAGGAGAACTTTGAGTGGTTCATCCACAAGTTTATCGGTCAGGCAGGGCAGAGTAAAGTTTACAACAAGTGTGACTTTAAGAATGGTTTCATTTTTTCTTGATCTGTGACAGTCGGGGAGGTGTCTACCATCTCCCCATTCGCTGCCAGGATTCTGTATCTTAAGGAAGTCAACCACACCGGAGACAATCATGACCAACGCCACCGCTGCCCAGACTGAACTGCTCGACCTGGAGCGTAAGGTGCTCGATGCCGCAGAGGACCTTGCTAAGGCGCTGGAGGCGCTCAGCGACTTCCACTGGGGCAATGAGACTATTAACCCCATCTTCCGTCCTGAGCGTGGCACACTGGACATCCTCGATCAGGTGGACGTGATGATCGCAGCGCCCAGCAGTGAGATTCGCGGGGCAGCATGACGCCCTGATAAGTGGCACACGGGGGGATCCAATCCCCCCTCTCACCCGTCATAATAGGTTCAACCGGGCAACGGACCCGGACATTCCCCCCTCCACACCATGAGCATCTACACTAACAACGGTTTCGCTGATCGCGCAGAGTACCTTGACAGTCTGCGCGAAGAGTATGGCGGTCTGGTTGACATTCTGTCGGACATTCTTCCGGAATCGGAAGACTTCGACGGTCTAATTGTCGAACTGGAAGACGCCATGGATTCTGGGCAGTATGATGACCTGATCTGACCAATCCCAGAACTGGCACACGGGGGCAAATTCGCCCCCTTTTTGTATTCTTTTTTTATTATTATTTTATGGCAGGTTCAGTGAAGATAGTTGTTCAGTAGAGCGACCCTGCTCCCGTCTTTCCCGATTGTGCCCATAGTCTAAACCCGCCACAGACCCATAAGACCGCCGCAGTGGACAGTCTGATAGGTGGCACAACCTTGTGGCATGGTGCTCCGTTTGCCCCCATACTGGTATCAGTTCACCACACCACACCGATGAACTTCCGCACCATCATCCGCACCACAGTCCGCAGCACTCTGATTCAGCAGGGACCCCAGACCTGTTCCGCCATTGTGCGGGGCATGGGTATGGACCCCCGCCGCCATAAGGGCACCATCCACGCCATTATGGTGGATCTGGAAAAGGAAGGCATCCTAGGCGCCACACGCGCCGATAACGGCAAGCGCGACCTCTGGTTCATCGTGCCCACCGCGATCCGCAAGCGTGACCGTCTGGTCGCCGCCCTGATCGGTTGAAAAACTGGCACACGGGGGGATCCAATCCCCCCTCCCGTGCCTTAGGATAGGTTCAACAACCGGAAGAGAGGCAGGGTCGCCTTGATGACGCAAACAGTCGTCACCGATCCTGCCTCCTAATAATTACAAAATTATTTTTGGTTTTTGTATCGCCTGATACTTGACACTGGCACCGATCTGTGGGATCTTATGAGGGTAGTCAACCACACCCCACCATGATCAACTACACCTGGGCAGACAATGCGCTCCGTTGCGCCGCTGCGCGGATCCGGGAACTGCGTCCGGTCGAGCACTACAGTTGGGCGCATTATCGCATGAAGCGCGAGCGTGAGACTCTAACATCGCTCTATGGGCACTATTGGGGTGGAGTGCGCCGGGAGTGGGAGTGCTGATGCACCTACGGGCACCCTTGACGGGTGCCCTTGATCTGCTACACTGAACACGTCAACCGCCACCGACCATGCCTGCCATCGCTTCCCGCTACACCGTCAACTGGAATAATGGAACCCAGTGGGCATCAATGCCTGAACTGGGCGCAATCTACTCCGATCCTATTCAATTCTGGACGGTAGATAATTACCGCTACACTGTAACCTTTCACATTGGTGATGGTAGAACCTTAGGGTTATTGTTTGCAGAGGTTGAGCAAATCAACCCAGACTTTATGTCACAAACAATGAATTATTGTTTCGGGCAATTTTACAGTAATTCTGGTGCATCTAAGTTTGCACAATTCGCAATGGATCACTTTATTGAAACCGAAACCTGGTCAGTCTGCCCGTGGTTTGAGGCAATCGACTGGATTGATGGCACCCCATACACTCTAACAGGCGATGAACTTGTGAGTGATATTTAACACATAAGGGGGCAATCTTTGCCCCTTATTTTACAACAATTCAGTAATTATTTCAGCGCAGGATAGGTGACTTGTTTTGTATCAATGCGGCGCCCCCGCTTCCCCTGTTTGTTGTTCATAGTCTAATGCCTGCTGATGCTGCTATGGGGTCAGTCGGGACACTTATGGCACTGGCACACTCTGACTGGTCAGTGCCTCCCTGTGCCGTATTATTAGATCAGTTCACACCACACCACTCCGATGAAACTCCCTTCCGTCCTGATCCTGGTGCTCTGCACCTATCTCATAGGCGACCTGGCGGTTGATGCCGTCAAGGCAGGCGGTCAGCAGATGCGCGAGCAGATCTGCACAACCCGCTGATTCTGTGCTACACTAATCCCAGTCAATCACCACCACCGATGACCAACCTCTGCCCGTTCCTGACCGATGCCCAGGTTGAAGACCTGGATGCCTTCGGTATGATCGACCTGGATGATGCCACCCTCGACTCTATGATGCGCTGGGCATTCGGGGACGATTCTGAAACTGGCACACTCGCGGGCGACTGATCGCCCTGATCGCCTACACTACATTCAACCGGGCAACGGACCCGGACATTCTCAAACCACACCATGAACGTCAACACTCAACACTGCCCCGGATCCTCCATCGAGGATCAGTTCCGCGCCAGGATCGCCAACCGCTCCAAGCGTCGTCCCTCTCAGGTGCCTCAGGAGTGGCAGAGCACCTTCACGCCTGAGGAATGGGATCGCTTCACGTCCTACAGGTTCCAGACGTGGCACAGCGAGGGTTGGACGCCTTCTCCCGAGCACTGGATCGAGTCCAATCGCTGAACCGTCCACCGGGGGGATCAACTCCCCCCTCTCACCTGCTACACTGAGCAAGTCCACCGCACCGCTTTCAATGGAGATCATCACCAACCACCAACCACGTCCTGCCGATTATGGCATGTACTTTAATGGGTCTTTGCGTCAGGAACTCCGCAGTGAGTTTGATTACCTGACAGAAGAAGAATTCGACATTGCCGAATTCTTCAATTACCGTGGAGTTTGGTATCACGTCGGGGAGTTTCTTCGCTGTGCTGCTCAACAGTTTCCCGGATGGGATGGGTATCACTCAGACTCCTACTTTAGTGGGATTGTGATCAAGTACCTTTATGGGGAAGGTGTTATTGTCGGGAGGTATTGCTGCTGAGTTATTGATAAGAATCTCGTCGAGAATTGTGCAAGATCTAGACACATTCTTGACGAGATACACATACAACATCTAGATACACATTCATCTAGATTACATACAACATCTAGATACACATTCATCTAGATTATTATCAACTTCCTTTTCAGGTGTGTTTGTGATTCTTATGATCGGTGGTGTGGTTAATTCTAATCACAAACACACCTCAAAGGGCAGTTAATTCTTATCAGTTTTCAATCCTTATCCTTCATTAATTCTTATTACTTTCCAATCCTTATTCTTCATTGATTCTTATTACTTTCCAATCCTTATTCTTCATTGATTCTTATTACCTTCTCCCAGCATTTAGACTCTGCCTCCATCCTAGCACACTGCGCCCTCAGGTTCCGGTGTCAAGTGGACACTTTACAAACTGGCACAGCACCACTGCAGACTCTACCTCCATCCTAGCACATCGGCAGCGATTATCAGGTGTCAATGGACACTTTACAAACTGGCACACCTTAAAATTGTGATAAAAATTAACATTATTTCATTGCAGGGTGGGTGTCGATCTTTGTCGTCCTCAGGGTTACCTCACCCCTCTCCCTGTTTGACTACATCCTAACCTGCCTCCTGCCGCATCCGCGCCTGCCGATGTGCCGCTTTCTATTCTGGTTTTTGTATCAACGGATACTTGACGCTGCCGCCGATCTGTGGGATCTTATTGGGGTAGTCAATCACACCGCCGACTCATGACCGCTTCCACTGAGACCGTGACCTTTACTGTCAGTGCCGCCGATGCCTACTGGGTTCGCAGCGCCCTAAACGATTCCGCAATCCGCTGGATGGATCTCTGGCGCGATGCCATGGCGGGTGAGCGCCCTGATCTGGATGCAGACTCCTGCCGTTCGATCAACCGCCGCGCATGGCGCCTGTATGAGGATCTGAGCGAGCAGGAGATGCGCCAATCCGCCTGATCCGCAACTACGGGGGTTGCACACGCGACCCCCATCCTGTAGACTATGGAAGAACACCGCGCCATCGCCATGACCTTCTCCGATTCCCTTCTCTCCCACACCGATGCCAACGGTTGCATTGCTTGGGTCGATGCCTACATGGTCGCTTGCGACCATGGACTCCGCCGGGAGTTTCAGGAGTCCTACGGGCGATCGTTCGCCGCTTGGGGGTACACTGGCGTTGATGCCGGAGAGTTCCTAGTGTGGTTGGGGTACTGATCCCCACACACGGGCGATCCTACCCACGGGTCGCCCATACTCTGTGGTAGGATACGGAAGACAAGCGAAGCAGCGGGGGCGCCGCGATCACACAAAACAGGTCACCTATCCTGCCTTGCAATAATTATTAAAATTTTTGACGTTTGTATCCGTTGCTACTTGACGGGATTGGCATTCTGTGGGATCTTATGGGGGTAGTCACCACCACCGACTTATGACCACCACCGCCGCCGCTTCCGCCTCCCGCGTCGATCGCGCAGCGCGTTACGCTGCGCTCCGCGATCCGCAGACTTTTACCGTCACCGCTCGCGGTGAGTCTGTGACCTTTGAGAGTCGCCTGTCAGACGATGACGCCCAGGATCTGCTGCAGTATTGCTCCGGGCGATTCGCACGGTCGCTGTGGGAGCAGTCTCATGAGCGCGGTCTGAGCGAGCGCCAGATAGCATGGGCGCACAAACTATCCACAGACATGCTGGCAGAGCGACAGAGCGCCTCAGAGGATCCTGCAGCGCCGTCGCAGTTTGAGGCATTATTCGCTGCATTCCAGGCAGCGCGGGATAAGGGTGCCAAGCGCCTCACCCTGCGATTCGCAGGCATCAACGTCAAACCTAACCGGGCAGGTGATGCTTTATGGGTCACCTCTCAGACTGAAAGGGAGGAAGGAAACTACGGTCTTCAACCCAAATACCTTGGCAAGGTTACAACTAACGGGATGGATTCCCGCCTCGGGGATGACATTAAGGCGGTGCTGATGGAGGCAGCGCAGGATCCTCTCACCGCAGCGATTCGCTACGGTAAGCAATCCGGCGCCTGTTCGTGTTGCGGACGGGAACTAACCGATCCGCGCTCGATTGAGCGGGGCATCGGTCCTATCTGCGCCACTAAGTTCGGGTGGTGACTGTAACTTATGGGGGGCAATCCGCCCCCTTATGAGTCTCATAGGGCAGCGATTCGTGCGTGACAGCAGTTCGTTCGTGCGTTCGCCGCCCCGTATCTAAAATCAATGGGTCCCTTTAAGCTATAAACGACCCAGATCGACCTGTTTATATAAGGATCAAAAGATTTACAAAACCCCCCAAAGACTTATAAAACCTCTACGCACATAAAAACCAAAATCAAAATAAAAAATACCATCAAAATAAAAAAATTCCGCGAAAATTTTTTATCATATAAGGTTTTAATAAATATCTAAAAACCACTGAAAAGATGAAGACATTCGAGTATCACCAATTTCTCAAATACATTTACTTTGAGGGTTATGCAGATTCTTATGAGGGTGTTGAAAATCCAAAGAGAGGAAAACCATGAAAACATTTCAAGAGTTTATTTTAGAGGCACAAAAAAGAGTTAAAGTTCTTCGTACTGCACATTATACAACTGCATCGAATAAAAATCAAATTATGAGATCTGGATTTAAGGATTCCCCATCAACTGGAACATACCATCCAGATAATAGAAAGGACGTTGTGTATACAACACCATCATCAAGAGTTGGAACTGATTATAATCATTCCAGAGTTAATTTAAGACTTGTTAATCCAAAAGTTACAAATACGGATTCACCAAGAGATTTTGGTAAAAAGATTAAGTCATGGATGTCATCTGCATCAATTGAAGATATTAATAACCAAAAAGGAAAACCAACCAGTGCTCCAGATCAGGCAAAATCAGCATTTAAGAAAGGAGCAAAGGTTGTAAGAGTTCCTAATGCACACGGAGGATTTACTCCGAAAGAAGGAAACCCTCAAGGTTCTTACATTATGGTCGATAAGGATACTGCAAATAAATCCATTGATAGAAATCCATCACCAACAATGAGAGCAAAAAGTAAAGAAAAAAGAACCAAAACACAACCAAAGAAAAAATGAAAACCTTCTCTCAGTTTATAGAAGAAGCAAAAAAAGCAAAACCCCCAGAAGAAGTTCTCAATAAAATCTCCCGTGCCTATGGTAAAAAGCACAGAGGAGTTAATCTTGATACATCACATTCATCCTCTGGTGATATTCGTCTTAATAATATTTGGTTGCCCCCAGAAAAAAGAAATCAAGGAATTGGATCTCGTATAATGAAAGGATTATCATCTTATGCAGATCGTCAAGGAAAAAGAATTACATTATCACAAGCACCAGAAAAAGGGAAAAAACAAAAATTAGCAAACTTCTATAAGTCTCATGGATTTGTTCCTAATAAAGGAAGAAATAAGGATTTCACAACTAGGGATACTCATATAAGAAATCCAAAAACATAAATCTCATATATAAAATCGTTGTTGAATATACAAATATGAAAAAAAATCCCGCAGAAAATTTTACACCCCTAGAGGTCGATCCAATTTCTGGGGAATCCTATCTTACTATTCCTCAATGGATTTGTGATGAAAAGCAATGGTATGAAGGAACAGAACTCAATATTGAAGTTGAAAATGATTGTATCATTATCAGAGAGATTGTAGATTGACACCTTATAGATAATACGGTAGAATTGACTTGAATACTACCCATTATATTAATCAAGTTATTGGAGAAAACATGGCAAAAGGATTCACTGTAAAAGCAAAAACGCCCAAACCTTCTGAATCAGTAGAAGAATGGGATTATGAAAAAGCAAAAGAAATGGTTAGGGGAAAGGCAATTATCTTTTGCCTTCCTGGTAGAGGAGTCTCATATACTTACCTGAAGAGCTTTGTTCAACTTTGTTTTGATCTTGTTCAGGCAGGTGCAAGTATTCAGATCTCACAAGATTATTCCTCAATGGTTAATTTTGCCCGTTGTAAATGTCTTGGGGCAAATGTACTCAGAGGTCCAGATCAACTTCCTTGGGATGGAAAACTTCAATATGATTGGCAACTTTGGATTGATTCTGATATTGTCTTTAATACTGAAAAGTTCTGGCAATTGGTTCTTATGGATAAGGACATTGCCTCAGGATGGTATTGCACAGAAGATGGGCGCACGACATCAGTGGCACACTGGATGGAAGAAGAAGACTTCCGTAATAATGGTGGTGTTATGAATCATGAGACCCTAGAGAGCATCTCTAAGCGTCGTAAACCATTCACTGTGGACTATGCAGGGTTTGGATGGTTACTTATCAAGCACGGTGTCTTTGAGCACGAAGATATGAAGTATCCTTGGTTTGCACCTAAGATGCAAGTCTTTGAGTCTGGAGAGGTTCAGGATATGTGTGGAGAAGATGTAAGTTTCTGCCTGGATGCAAAAGAAGCAGGATTTGAGATTTGGTGTGATCCTCGCATTCGCGTTGGTCACGAAAAGACTCGCGTGATCTGATACTAATGGCAGAATATTACAGTATTTTAGAGAATGGTAAAGTATTATATAAAAACCTTTCTCAAGACGAATACTTTGATATAATGGAGAACCTGTCAATTGAATTTTATCAGACAGGTTCTCCAAAACCTCAAGATCTTGAAACAAAAATTACGGAGCATTAAATCTTATGGCAGTACGATCGAAAGTGGGTCTTATGAAGGACGGCTTTATGCCGGGGAATCCGAAGAAGACTCGTCAAGGAAATGGAAAGCATACCAAGTATTCTTCCTCTTCTCGTAATGGAAAGCGTAAGATGTATAAGGGGCAAGGTAGAGGATGAGTCAACTTATTATAAATTTACCTCCTCAAAAGGTATGGGTTCGCAAAGAATATCTTAGGGACTTAACTGATGGTCATGGTGAATTTGTAGAGGGTGTCTGGGTGACTGCAAAGTCCTTACCTGGACGCTCTTTTTATTTTGAGACTTATTTACCTGAATACGGTGCTCTTTATGATAAATTACCCATCAGTGCATTCCTTTCTCGTCCTAATCTTCCAGATCCAGATTTAGATTTACCCAATCTTCAATTCTGGGATTGTATGAGTTATGGTTTAGTATGTGTGAAGAAGCAGCATATTGCTGAACTTGATTATGAAGTTAGAACTAGAGATTTTGGAAACCTTAAAGGACAATATCTTTTCAGTTTAGATAATTATCATCCTTATAATGATAAAATTGATTGTGGAACTAGTGAAATGCCTGAGGAACATAAGTCTCATAACTGCATTTTACTGGAAAATGGTCAATTTGTTTTGTATCCAAATAATAGAATGCGCCTTTATAGTCCATCAAGAACTCCAGAAAATCCAAAAAAACCTGATTTTAAGATTTCCACGCAATTTTATAGAACTGAAATTGGATTAAAATGGGGTAGACTTGGTGATACTGATGAATATTTTTGGGAAACTAAGGAAGAAAAAAAATGAGTGAAATACCTCAATGGGAAGATAATGAAGATTGGTTTTTATTTCATAATGATGACTTATGGTTTTATGATAAATTAATTCTTTCACGACATTTAGGATATAACTGCGGACCTGTTGGCGAACCAGTACCAAAATCTGGATATTATATCATCAGACCAATAACAAATCTTCTTGGGATGGGGAGAGATTCTAAAATTTCTTGGATAAGTGAAGAAACTGATCATTTTCCCCCAGGACATTTTTGGTGTGAAGTTTTTGAGGGTGATCATTTATCAATTGATTATCATTTTGGCAAGCAATTTATCTGCGTAAAGGGTATAAAAACCAATTCATCACTTTATAAGTGGGATAAATGGGAAAAAATTAATATTAATGTACCATTTCCTAAAATTCTTAGACTATTAAAGGGAAATTATGAATGGATTAATGTGGAAATGATAGGTGGAAATCTTATTGAAGTTCATTTTAGAAGAAATCCTAACTTTTTTTGGGGAAATACCTATGCTATTCCAGTATGGGATGATATTCCAGAATTAAAAGAGAATGAAATATTTGTAGACTGTCCAAGTTTTTATAGAAAAGGACTTATAATTGATAGAAAAAATTAAAATAAATACTAAAAGGGATAGAAACCCCTATAAAAGTTCTGTTTTTTATAAACAGGAGAAAAAAATGGGCAATTCACCAGTTGATAGAGATACAAAATATATGAGAGAGGTATGGGGGACCACAAGTTTAACCTCAGATTATTGGTCCTTACCGAATAAAACTGAAGATCCTGAAGAAAGAGTGCTTCAGGAAATTATGCACGATGATATTAAAAAGAATCAAAAAAATCTTCAAGAATAACTTATAAATAAGTTTAAGAAAACTCTATGCCAATGGCAATTCAAAGGATATCAAGATCATTTAAAGATATTAGTTTATCATTTGAACCACATCCAATTACAAAAGATCTTCCTATATTAAAAAATGAGTCTGCGATTCGTAGATCTGTAAGAAATATTGTCCAAACAATACCAACCGAAAGATTTTTCAATTCTCTCTTTGGTTCTGATGTTAGATCAAGTTTATTTGAATTTGTCGATTTTGGTACAGCACTAATTATTAAAAATCAAATTGAAACATCAATTAATAATTTTGAAGAAAGAATTAATAATTTAATTGTTGAAGTTAATCCAAATCCAGATCAAAATTCTTTCGAAGTAAATATAATTTTTGATATAATTGGTGAAGAGTTTCCAAGACAAGAGTATTCATTTATCTTAGAGGCAACAAGATAAAATGCCTTTTACAAAGTATACAAATCTAGATTTTGATCAAATAAAAACATCCATTAAGGATTATCTACGTGCCAATAGTGATTTTAAAGATTTTGATTATGAAGGATCTAATATGTCAGTTCTTATTGACATATTAGCATATAATACTTATATTACATCATTTAACTCTAATATGATTGTTAATGAATCCTTTTTGGATTCTGCAACATTAAGAGAAAATGTTGTTTCTCTTGCGGGAAATATTGGATATGTTCCAAAATCTAGAAAAGCATCTTCTGCACAAATATCCTTTAATGTAACAACAAACATAGACACCCCAACACTTATATTAAAGGCAGGGATAGTATGTGTAGGTAGCGTTGATAATACATCATATACATTTGCCATACCAGAAGATATTGTATCAAATGTGAATAATGGTCAAGCATCATTTAATAATATTAATATCTATCAGGGAATATTTTTAACTAAACAGTTTGTATACGATGGATCATTAGATCAAAGATTTATATTAGATAATTCTTTCATTGATACATCGACATTAAAAGTTTATGTTAAAAAAACAAATGATGTTAATCTTGGGAATGAATATTTTGTTTCTGAAAATATTTTTAATGTTAATAAAAATTCTAGAGTGTATTTCCTGAGCGAAATACAAGATGAAAAATATGAATTAAAATTTGGTGATGGATTAATTGGAAAAAAATTAGGCGATAATCAAGATGGAACTATAATAACTGCGAATTATATAATCACAGATGGAAAAGATGGTAATGGTGCTAGTTCATTTTCCTTTTCTGGGACATTAGAAACTTCATCAGGAACTATAATAGATCCTGGAACAGTTGTTATAACAACAAATCAATCATCAATAAATGGTGATGAAATAGAAACTGTAGATTCTATTAAATATTATGCGCCAAAATTATATTCTTCACAGTATAGGGCAGTTACATCCAGAGATTATGAATCAATAATTAAAAAAATATATCCAAATGCAGAATCTATCTCTGTTGTTGGTGGGGAAGAGTTAGATCCTCCAGAATTTGGAACAGTTCAAATTAGTATTAAACCAAACAATGGATCTTTTGTATCAGATTTTGATAAACAGCAAATTTTATCAAAAATAAAACAATATTCAATTTCTGGAATAAATCAAAAAATAGTAGATTTAAAAATTCTTTATGTTGAACTTAATAGTTCCGTCTATTATAATTATTCACAAATATCGAGTGAAGATTCAATAAAAACATCAGTTATTAATTCTCTTGAAAAATATTCAAAGTCTTCAGACTTAAACAGATTTGGGGGAAGATTTAAATATAGCAAAGTTCAGCAAGTTATTGATAATACAGATAATGCGATTACATCAAATATTACAAAAATTACTATCCGTAGGGACTTACAACCAATTTTCAATACATTTGCTCAATATGAATTGTGTTACGGAAATAGATTTCATATAAATCCTCAGGGGTATAATATTAAGTCTACAGGATTCAATATTTCTGGAGAACTGTCACCAGTTTATATAACAGATACTCCAACAATTATAACATCTGAAGACGAAATATCCGACTCTACAGATTCTGGAAATATTTTTCTTAATAGACCACAATCTATTAATGCAAAAACTGGAATTCTATCTTTGTTTAAACTTGATAGCAATGGAATCCCAACCACTGTAGTTAAAGAAGCAGGAGTAGTTGATTATGAAAAGGGAGAAATAGTTCTTGGGACCATAAACATTACAGGAACATCTACTATTAATAATACTATAGAAATACAGGCTTTTCCGGAGTCAAATGATATTGTTGGACTTAGGGATTTATATATTTCATTAAGCATTCCCAAAAGTAAGATAAATATGGTAAGAGATGTAATTGCATCTGGCGATGAAATATCCGGAACCAGATTTATTAACGATTTTTATACTTCAAGTTACTCAAACGGAAATTTAATAAGAGAGTGATATGATACAGACTGGATTTGAATCAAAAATAAAAGTACAAGATATTATTGAAAATCAGATTCCAAGTTTTATTTTGGATGAAAGTCCAAAAACATCCGAATTTCTAAAACAATATTATATTTCCCAAGAATATCCTGGTGGTCCAATTGATATTGCTGATAATCTTGATCGATATTTAAATATTGATAATTTAAAACCAGAAGTTATTGTTGATAATACCACTTTAACATATGATATAACTAAAAATTCATCAAGCATTAATGTATCTAGCACAAAAGGATTTCCAAATCAATATGGAATAATAAAGATTGATGATGAAATAATTACATATAGTGGACCAATAAAACAAAATTATATTGAAAAAACTTGTAGAATTCCTGATGGATCTAATATTGTTTATGTATCTGATATTGACAGTTCTTTGTACATTGGTAGACCATTTAATATAAAATCTTTAAATAAAGAATTAAGTATAGTTTCAGTATCATCAACATTTATAACAGTATCTGACACTGTTATTGATACTCAAAGTATTTTCTTTTCAGAAAATATCGTAAAACCTAATATATCAATTTCAACTGAAACAAATATTATAACAGGAATATCTACAGAAAATCTTCTTGTTGGAAATTATATTGATGAAATTGAAAACATTATTAAACCAAGAACAAGAATTATCGGAATAGGAGAAAATTCTTTAACAATATCTCCCGCCACTATCAATGCAGGAATAACTACAGCAAATTTAAGTTTTGGAACTTATAAATCATCTCAAATTGATTATGATCAGGATGGAAATTACATTTTTAATACAAATAGTCCACAATTTAATGGTTGTATTCGTGGATTTAGTGGTATTACTCAATATGAAGAAGATTTAAATAGGGAAGAACTTATATTCTCAACTTCAACTGCAGAAGAACATTCAAATGGTTCTATAGTTGAAAATTTAAGTTCTTTATTTTTAAAAGAGTTTTATAAAAAATTAAAGTATACTTTCGCTCCTGGATTGGAAGATATTACTTTAGCGGAAAATATAGATGTTGGAAATTTTATAAAAAAAGCAAAAAACTTTTATCAATCGAAGGGGACTGATGAGTCTATAAAAATTCTTTTTAAAGTTATTTTTGGAGAAACTTCATCAATTATAAATTTGGAAGATTATTTAATAAAACCATCTTCTGCAAATTACATTAGAAGAGAAGTTATTATTGCAAAAGTTTTATCTGGAGATGCATCAAAAATATCTGGTCAAACATTAGTGAGAAGTAATGATGAAAATACTAATGCCTCAATATCAACTGTAGAATCTTTTATTCGCAAGGGAAAAACATTTCATAAAATAGATCTTTATATTGGTAATACTAGCGATTCTTCGGCAATAAAAGGAACTTTTATAATTACTCCAAATACAAAATTAGTAGAATCTGCATCTCCAGGAGATTCTATTTTAACAGTAGATTCTACAATTGGATTTCCAGAATCTGGAACTTTAATAATAGGAAATAATAGAATTACATATACTGGAAAAACAATTAATCAATTTATTGGTTGTTCTAATGTTAATTCTATAAATGCTACTTCCGATATTATATCCGAAGATACTTATTTTGCTTATGAAGATGGAGACTCTTCTAAAAAAGTAGAATTAATTATTCTTGGAGTAATACAAGATTTAATTGAAGAAAATTCTGACTTTGAAGTTGAAGAAGGTGATACATTGTCAGTTAAAAGTATTGGTGATAAGATTAATAATGAAAGTAAAGATAAAACATATAAAGAAATATTTGCAAATTCTTGGATATACAATACTAGTGCAAGATATCAAATTGAAAATAATGATAACTTAAAATTATATTCTACCATTGATAGATCAAGTTTGAAAGTAGGTGATGAAGTTGAAATATTGGGAAGAGATAGTGAAGTTGTATTAGAATCTAATAATGGTATCACTTACATTAAAAGCATTGATTTTGGTAATAATACAGTGGAGGTTGAAAATAAACCAATTCTATTGCCTGGTGAAAAGTATGATTTGAGAAGAAAATTAAATAAATCTAATCAATCGGGATCAAGTTTTCCATCTAAATCTCTTTTATCTGATGTATTAAATTTATATGTTGATAATGAAGAATATGCATTTGTTGCATCAAATTCTTTACCTTCCGAAGAAAAATTTAATATAAAAAATTATAGACATAATATTGGATTTCCAATTAAATCAGTAACTATTGATACTTTAAATTACTTAACTGATAAAGATTTTAATAATGAATACAATTCATTTACTCTTTTATCCTCTGATCCAGATCTTCCCTTCATAAATGGAGACAAAGTTTATTATTCATCAGAAGGTCCAACTTTAGTTGGATTGGATACTGGATTTTACTATATAGAAAAATTGAATGATAAAAAATTTAAATTATATTCTTCAAATTATACTATAGAATCTGGAAATAATTTAACATTTACAGTACCACAATCTGGTATAGGTACTCATAACTTTATTTTATCATCTCAAAAAGATAATGAACTTGGAATACAAGCAATTTTGAGAAAGTTTCCATTAGAAAAAAATATTGAGGATGGATCTGGAGTTGATACTCCACCAGAAAGCACAGGGATGTTGATAAATGGGGTAGAAATATACAATTATAAATCTAAAGATTTTATTCACTATGGACCAATTGAAAAAGTTAATGTTCTTTCTAGTGGAGAAAATTTTGATGTAATAAATCCACCTTTACTTGAAATTTCTCCTGGTATAGGAAATACTGCAAAAGTTCAACCCATTATTTCTGGAAGTTTTAAAAAAGTTTATGTAGATTCTCAAGATTATGATATTGACAATATAATTTCAATCAATATCAGTGGCGGAAATGGTAGTGGTGCTGTAATTGAACCAATATTAATTAAAAAATCTAGAGATGTTATATTTGATGGTAGATTAATTTCTAATGGTGGTGGTGTTAGCAATACAACTAATCAAATTTTATTTTTAGAAAATCATAATTTTAGTGATGGAGAAAGAATTGTATACAATTCTCAGGGAAATGATTCGATAATTTTGGGAGATGTGCTTGATAATTATAATCTACCAAATAATTCAATATACTATGCTAAAATAGATAGTGCTCGGGCAATAAGATTATTTAATAATCGTGATGATTATGAATCAGAATCTAATGTTGTTGGAATATATACTGGAACTTCTGGTTTTCATAGATTTTCAACACTTTCAACAAAAAATCAAATTTCATATCTAAAACTTCTTGAAGAGGGAGAAGGATATACAAATAGAAAACTAATTGTTAATCCTGCAGGAATATCTAC
>Ga0208162_1000890_pt1 | contig 16206 bp, 3 predicted proteins | sample CB_VirMetaG_4_FD_184539 | JGI IMG/M metagenome (GOLD analysis project Ga0208162, IMG submission 184539) | Freshwater to marine saline gradient viral communities from Chesapeake Bay - CB_1508_1M Viral MetaG (SPAdes) (version 4) | ecosystem: Environmental > Aquatic > Marine > Coastal | place: USA... | reverse complement strand
CCGCCGAGAAAGCCTCATAGGAGTTGTACCATGGAGCGTTGCCGGAAATATCTCCTGCTCGCCAAGACCAGCCCTCTTCTCGGGCTTTTTGAGAGTTGGGGTTGTGAATCAACTGCAAGACTGGTCGAGGGGCAACCCACGTTTGTTCGGAAGGTCTTCCATTACCTTCTTCCTCGCCAGCTTGTAAAATTTCAAATGCACTGGCAGGCTCATAGACATAACCTCTATACTGCGCAAAGCCAGCCCAAGCAAGATCTCCTCTCATCACTTGCTCTTTACAGTTATCACAATCAGAAGTTATGTCATCGCAACTTGCAGGATCTAGATACTTGAAATAATCGAGAGCCCAAACGCTGCTGTTTCTTGCTTGATAACCTAAAGCATTTTTGGCAGTAAGCTCAAATGTTTGCGGGTTGTATACTCTACGTTGCCTTGAGGTAGGCTCACTATACCAGAACGTTCTAATATCAGAAGTTTTTCTATCAATTCCGTTGACACCGTTATTTCTATCTTCAGCGTATCGAAGTCGTTGTCTGGTTTTTTTCAGAGTAGCGTTTCTGTGCTTTGGATAAATGTATTCTTCATACTTCAATTCAAAGAAGCGAGGGCCATACCTGTTGTTATCTGTAATGTATTGCTCAAGAATGGTATCATACAATTGTTTGTTTTTGTTTTCCAAGCCCAATCTCTTATTGATAAATGGGTTAGCGAACAATTCAAGGTTGTTACTGTAAGGATGGTAAACTTTTGCGCCTACGCTACCGCCACGGAACTGTAGCCTATGCTGCATAGGCTTGTTCCAAGATATTGCTGGTTCAACATAATTGTTTGCCAGTCTTTCTCTTTCAGGCTTGAAAGTAAGCAACTTCACTGGATTTGCAGTAGGATCGACAAGCTGAAACTGTTTGTTTGGAACTTCTACTGTTACAGGCTTTGGTTCGTTTTCAATAGAGACAATGTTGTTAGTTCTCATAAACCTTACTGCAACACTGTCTTGTGCTCTAATCTGCTTCCAACTAGGCAACTGCCAAGGACCGTACCTGTTAAGCAAAACCTGATTCAAAGTAAGATCGCCATCAACATACTTATCCCATTCTGATTCTACCATTATGGCGTCACCAACCCTAAACGTGCCGCCCCATGTTTCAGGAAGCGTTACAAACTTTATTGGTCTGTCTGCGTCGTCAAGTGCTACAATCTTGTCATACGTTCTTGGGTGTCGAACACCTTCATAGCTTTGAAAATTGTTGTCAAACGGTAATCCATAATCAAATTCAATCTCGCCGGCTATAACCTGGGCCGCAATACCTGGAAGTCCGTAGTCTGCTGAATACGGATTCGTATTGATCTCGGGGAAATATGTCGAGACATTCTCCGATTCATCTACATAGCCTGTTCTGCACCATCTTGTAACGCTTTGGGTTGATTGAGAAATCCAGTGATAGTTGTAGTCAGTGGATGGTATAAGTTGAGACTTCCAAAAGTTATCATACTTTGTTTCGCAAAACGGCGATACGCCACCTGGGAGGAATTGCTGTTTGCCATTTCTCTGTACCTTGTGAAAACTTGGTACGCAAGGGTATTGATCTGTTGGATTATCACATGATGCAGAATCTCCGCCAAACTTGGAGTGGAATGTGAGCCACTGATTTAGCTTTGTGCGCACATTTAAGTTTCTGAAGTTTAGGCTGTTGTAGGGTGAGAATTCTTCAGACTCTACATCCATCATACCTCTAGCAAGAGTATCTGATGAGCCGGGTGCGGAGAATCTTTCTACAAAAACGTGTTCGTTCCTGCCCCGGTTTGGCAGATCAAAATCGTAATGTCCGTATACAGCATCGGAAGCCGTAGATGCAGTCGAACCAGGAAGTACACCCTGCTGTTTTACAAACCAAACATTATTCAGTCGTCGGCTAGAAGTTTGAACAATTTCATAATCGTATCGGTAGTTGCCGTAGATAGCGTCATCTATATCATATTTGATGTTCTTAATGTTTAGCGGGCGTTTGGCTGTCTCGTCTCGATAGAACTTTGCTCGACCGTCAGCGGGCTCGCTGAATGTAGTTCCATCAAACTCCCAGGCTTCGGGCCTATCAGTTTCATTTATAGGAACGTGTCTATGTGGAGAACCGCCGACGTGTGCCTGGGTAAATGGACCCTGCATTGGAGTCTCTTTGTCTTCCCCATAAGAATCATCATGGAGATTGGTCCAATAGTTTTGATCATTTACAATATCTTGATACAAATCAATCGGTGATAGAATCAAGCCCTTTGCTGAGTTCTCATATGTTCCAGTTGCATACTTTTGATTAGCCGCAGAAAACGCCACCTTTTCCTTTTTCAGAGCGTTTTTATCCTCATCATCAATACAAGATGAGTTTGCGTATCCGGGTGCTTCTTGAACGACAATGGTGGTTCCAGAGAATTGCTGCGTTTCTACCTTAACATAATCTTTTTTCTTGTTACGATAAACATTTGTACCACTCTTGACTACGGGCTGATCGTCTACTTTGAATCTATAAGGCTGGGAAAGAGAGCGGAGGGCAAACGTTTGGCCCTGATACTCTGTCATATTCTTGGTATCGCTACCATATGCAAGAGAGCGACTTTCCCAACTACCAGAATTTACTCTTGTAGATACATCGTGAATTTGCTGTCTATCAGCATCAACTTCTGAATCTCCTGTTGCTAGTGGTGCTTCGTCTCTTCTTGCACGAACCTTCCACCAAAGGCAACTTTCATCTTCTTCAACTCTTGCTCGACCCTGCTTCCAGTTGTAAAGCATTTCATTGATCCCGAGAAGAGGAGTGGGATCTTCATCTTTTCTAGGTCCAAAATACTGATACTTGTTTCGATACTTGTTTCTCTCTAAGATGTGTGATTCGATCATTGTTCTCATATCTTGAGAGAAGTTTGCAGATGCAGGGATTAGCTGCTGAAGCATTTGATTAACTGCGGCATCTAGCCACTTATAGAACTCTATGTATTTCTCAATATCAGGCTTATTTTCAATTCTTTCAAAAAAGAGTTGTCGTAACTTGGTAAGGTCCTTGTATTCTGTTCTATAGCGATTGACAGGTTCACCAATAAGATTATTGAAAGCAGAGATAGAAGCAAAAATATCAATCATTTCGTCAGAAATAGTCTGATACATACTCTTCTCAATAGCCCAGAAGTAATTGAATGGTGCTGACTCTCTAGTGAACACATCATCGTCTTGTGTAAGAATGTTGACAGTAGTGCTACTGCTAATGTTTTCTGGTAGCTGCTGCTTTGCAGAGAACACATAAGTCTTATCAGTTACCTTTTTATCATCTGCAAAAAAGTCTGTTCCAAGTCCGGTGTATTGATATCCAAGAATGTTACCGAGTACAGCACCGTATCTTGCGTCTGCTGGACCGTATGCCGTATCGCTTACTATGAATTCACCAGAACCATCGGAAGCGCCGACTGTTTGGAAATCCCAATGTAGGAGAAGTGTGTCAGCCTGTGGAACTCTTACGTCTGCTACGCTTGTTTGACTAAAGTAAGCTTCCTTGTATGGATCTTTTGTTCCGTAATTCTCAACATCTTTTGCGTGACTCTTGATAGTGTCATCGTCAAGGTAATCAAGCCAAACTCTAGTAGAAGATATCTTTGCATCACTTCTCTCGTTCAAAGTTGTGAAGTCAGTATATTCAGCACCGATATAAGATCTCTTTTCAGTATTCAAGAAAGTTTCAGTAGCAATAAGATCTAAGCTTTGGGTTAAGCTAAACTCTTCTTGAACAATATCCAGAACCATATTTACGCCGTAAAATTCTAAAACATAATCAGGGTCGAGTATTCCAGTGCTGGCGTTCTGAATGAGATCTAGTTTATTCACAGTTGGACGAACTCTAACTGCAATATTCCATTTTTCATTCTCGTATACGTCTTTATACCAGCCTGTTTCCATAGGAACAGCGCCCGCAAATCCATATGGTTGCAAAACAAATTTTACTTCAGTAGATTCTTCTTCTCTTTTCTCGGCGTATACAGCGAAGCCAGAGTCAGTCCAAGTATCAATATCGCCGGGTGCGTTACCTACGTTGTGCAAACCGAATAAGGATACCGTGGTGAATGGGGTTCTAAAGAAATCTGGATGGTCTAGTGGGAGCTTCTTTGGAAAAACAACTTCAGATTCCATAGTGATTGGAATGTATGTAAGATCCGGTGAAGTTGCACCCTCGATATAAGACTTGCTATCTGGAATAGCGGGGTCTGCTAATTGTTTTACATACCCATCAAAGCGATCTGGATTGTTGAAATCGACGTAGCTCTTCTTGACTGATACAGAGCGGTAGTAATCCTCAAGCTTGTACTTGACCCCATCACCGTACAAGTTGATCTTGATAAGTTCATCACCTATACCGAAACATCGAAGTAGGTTTCTGAAAGCTTTTTCGGTTCCCTTTGATTTGTAAATGTTGGAAAGGTTGTTGTAGATATTTTGATAAATCTCATTCTTGATATTATCGACATCTTCCTCATATGTTCTATCTTCTGCCCTATCAGCCAAATATTCTAGCACTGTAGTGTCGATGAATATCTCCGGTGCAACAAAACCCTTCGACTCAAGCAGGTGTTTTGCGAATGGTATGGGCTTCTCACCATCTTGAACGTATTCTGCTGAACCTATAGTTGGGAGTGCTTCAATCTGAAGGTGTAAAGTGTCAAAGTAACTTGAGATTATCTGAATGAGATTTCTGACTTCAGTTCCATTGGTATTCTCTTCTTCTTCGATAATCCATGCGGGGATAGACTTAACTATAGAAGAGATGTTTGTCAAGTCGTATTCATAGCCCTCTTGCTGCTTCACCTCCCTCAATGTCTGAACGTCGGGGTGGAATGAATACATGATGGGGTCTCTGAACTCTACATTATTCGCACCGTACTCGTCAATTGCGGACTCAACAGAGCGAACTCCAAGATCGTAGTTAGTAATACTTCCATTTGTAATTCTTCCAGAGTAATCTAAAACATTAGCATCGACGGCGGCAATTGAAGAAGTGTCTACGATACCTTCGTTGAACTTATAATATACGCCCAGAGCGGTGTTGGCTTCATCTGTATTTGTACCTCCGCCGAACTGCGTAAACCAGAATCGTCCGATCTCCTTAGAGCTTCTTGCTTTTTTCCAGAACCTAAATTCATCTACTGAACCTTGGAGTGAGCCATATGTTCCCGTTCCAAAAAGTCCACCGATCTCTGTTGTTACAGGCTCTGTTTGATAAGCGCCGATTCTTGCAGTCATTGGTAGGCCAGGGATCCAATCAATAGCCCCGATAGCCTGACCAACTGCTGTAACTTCGTCCACAAGCTCTCCGTCAACATGAAACTTGATCAACAAGTCTGCTCCAGAGTTGATGGCAGTAAACGCATAATGATGCCACTCATTAGGGTTGAAGTCTGCTGGACTTAAGGATGTTCCCAATGTTTGTCTTTGTACACCGGCACCGTCAGAGTAGTATGTGAACTTTGCAAAACCATTTACAGTTGGGTCTGCTTGCCAGTTATCATTCCAATGTTCAATAACAATGCGGCCATAAACAGGATCTCCGACGACCTCGTTGTTCCACATATCAAAAAGACATTCAGATCCAGCAGAGATACCTGTTGTTGGATCAGGTTCCCGTTTCCACCAAAACTCAATGGTATTACCTATCTCCCCTACAGCATAAAGATTAGACTCTCTAAACGTTTCTGGATCGTAAATGTTTGAATTACCCTTATCAGGGTATTCTGACGACAGCTTGCCGTCTTCGTTGATAGGCGTCGGATTCATTCCACCTTCAAAGAAGATGTGCTGTGGACTTGTGGTAACGCTGCGATAATCCCAGCCAAGACCACTGAGAACTGGCCCAGCAGGATGAGCTTGCGGCTCATTTAGAAGTACATATCCAGTAGTTCGAGGATACTCATTATCAAAAATATAGTTGTCAATATAAGTGGACTGATTGCGCCACTCCAATTTCTCTTTGTATGAACCATCATAAGGGTAAGTGCTTAAAATGTTGTCAATAGCATCAACATAGTATTTCTCTGCGGAGCCATACTTTGCAAACGTCTTTGGATCGTCAAAGTCAACAACCGTTTTTGGTACGAATCTTTGACGGTCTTCTTGCTTTTCTTCAATGTAGCCTACCGATTCGACATCTTGCTTTAGTCGCTCAACATCTTTTTCGGTTACTATCTGTCCTGAAGTTTTTCCAAAAAGGTCTTTTATACTCATTACTCTACCCTAAACTTGAAAGATTCTGGCTGTACTTTTAGTTCGCCTTTAATTTCATACGCTATCTCTATCCGATAGGCCCAGCCTGGTTCAAATAGTGCCAAGTCAAGATCGAAGAAAGCTCCAAGTTCATCATAAGAAATCCTAGTATGTTCTGTATCTTCGATCCCCCAATCAATAACAGTGAGGTCGTCAACAATCCTAGTGATTTTATAGTAAGCTTTCTCAACTACTTCTGTCCTTAGTCTCTTGGTTGCTACTGTATAAATAGTAGGGCTCCAATCTTTTGATCGTATGAAAAGTCTGAATCTAGCCTGTTCTTCGGTAGAATACACACTCTTTAGGTTTGTAATGCTTGTAACATAGGTGGTATCGCTCACCTCGGCGGGGATGCGATGTTTCACCTCAATAAATTCTTTGTAAAGGATGCTGCCTTGTCCCGTAGAGAGATACAAAGGAGATGCGGTAGTAACTTCACCTGGATCAAACACTAATGGGTCACTATTTCCATTTGTTACTGTTCCTATCCACGGCGTCGAGGAGAGGGTATAGATGGTGCCATCAAATATTACTCCTTCGATGCCAAGAAGCGACATTGTATCTACCCCATCCCATATCCCAACGACTGTTTCATTTGCACCTTCCCCTGGGGCATATTGATATTCTGCATTTCCTCCACCCAGACCAACTCCTGAAGCATCAATCAGCGCAGATTGAAAGTTGGTCATAGCGTTGCCGAGACTGCCTCCATCATTAACATATACATTTCCAGCAGTAGGTATACTGCTATTCGCAGGGTCAGGGCCAAAATAATATCTTCTAGTTTGACCAGTCGGTTTGTTAGTTGCAATTTCGATATAAGATCCACTCAAGTCCACTGGAAGAGGTAAAAAAATGTTCTCTGTTGGAAATCCGAAAGTTGTCACTATATCAACTCTGGCAGTTGAGTTCGCACTGTTATCCCTCCATACCGCATACACCAAATCTTCCGTGGTATCTAATCCATCAATAGCTGCTTTATATACACCTTCCTCTGGATTGGTAATGGTTGTTGCATCTGGAGTAATCTCGCCTGATGAAAAGGTAACGTTTGCCGTTCCTGTTACCTCTAAACCAATAGGCACCTCAAAAGGCTGATCATTGTAGGTAATAAAGTTTGCAGGTCCACGAATAATATCTTGCTTGAAGGTTAAGAACTTGTTTGGTCCTTCTCTAAATGTAATCACGGCATCCCTACCACGGCGATTGTCTGCTATGATATAAGCGGCAAGTTCTTCATTTAGTTTGATTGCACGAACAATAGCAGTTGCAGTTTCAGCAGCGGTGGTTCCATCAATCCAATCGACACCCTCTGTTAGAGTTACAGTTGGGCCGCCTGTGATAGATAAATCAAATACTATCGTGCTGTTTAGTGGTTGGTCTGCATCATTGATCGTGAGAGTCGGGAATATCTCTGTTGAATAAAACTCAATTGTAGGTGGTTCATTTGGTATATCAGTAAGAGTTCCATCAATATAGTTTTTAAGGAATATGTTATTTGTATTGTCAAGAGTTAATGGACTCTTTGCATAGAAGTTATCTCTATCATCAATCTCATAGTCGGGCCATCGAGCTTCAATATAAGGTCGCTTGAAGAAATATTCTGAGCCTCGACCGGAAAACTTCTTGTCATAGTAAGAGGTTGTCACAAGGCCATCATCTTCAAATTTTATAATCAAACCATAGTTAGGTGTACCAGCGAGCCAAGCCTCAACCTGTGTCGTGATATCCACTTCTATATCTTCCGTTCCATCGTCAAGAAACTGCGTTCCTATGACCGCTCCATAGTCACCACCAGGGGTGGTCCAAGGAGTTCCCGACGATGCTACAAGCCAGCTAGAGCCTGTACCGTCGCCGTCACACACTGTTTCGAGTGTTAGAGGATCGGTAGCATTAGCACCCTCGTCTTTATATTCGTCCAAGTCAACGCCGTTGCCCTCGTCCCACTCTGTTTCTACAGGACAAACTGACAAATTGATCAAACGTGGTACTGTAAAAGGAGTTTCAACATTAAACATTCTGAGATAATAAGATACCTCACCAGGGGAGGCCACGGGATCAGGTACCTTTCCATCTGCTATGTCCTGTTGCAATTGTTCAACATCAAACTGGACAAGAAACCGTGCCCTCTCTCTAACGTCCTCACCGGCACGTCCATAAAGAACAAAGACCTCAACAGAATCAGCTAGGCCAGTGTTTGAACATTCCGACCTTACCTTATTACATTCTTTGAAAGCATCTGTAATCGTGTTATCTTTGGTAGCTTTATATCTTTTGATTGCCATTACTTGATCACTCCTGTAATATCACTATCAAGGAACTTTACTTCGTAAATACAGTTTCTTGGTATTTCAATATATCTTCCATCTGGGCTGGTATTGTCCTGCACGCTAAATCTCACATCCGAATATCTTCCACCGGCTTGTAAGGTAACAGTCACATTTGTTACGTCTACAACGGAGTCTACCTCTTTCAGAACCTTATACACATCGGTAATAAAGAACGGTTCCCCGATATCAGCAACCCTTGAGAAGTTGGCTCTTAGTGCCCTGTTAGCGTCCTGAAGTGTATCGAACTTTGATACATCTATTCTACCAACCGCCTCGTAGTTTATGGCAAGGTTGATTATCTTTGCATCAAGAATGTCGATGGTATCGTTCACCATCTTGTTCTTTAGTAGCCAAGTCTTTAGGTTTTTCTTAATTGTATCGTTGGGCTCTGCCAAAGTACCATTTGAGTTCTCAGAGATAACATACATATTTAGATTTCTCTTGAATGAATCTGGATCTTGTAAGACTCTGACTCGCTTGATTGCTCCGAACTGGCCTGGCATAGCATAAGCCATAGCTTGATAATCTGTTGCTGTTACGGCTCTGTTCTGGGTGGAATAGAAATCTAGGATTCTTCTCTTCAACTCCTGACCAGTAGGAAGATTTACATCTCCAGTAATTGCCTCTTCATTCGTGACCTCAAGAGATTCACGGACAGCTATCACATCATTAGCATTTAGAGTGCCTTCGTCCTTGAACTCTATGAAAGATTCAATTACCTGATTAACGGTGCCCACAGGTGCGTTTACATCGGCGTTTGTATTGATGCGCATCTGAACACGAAGGGTTGTATTTGAAGGAGATACACCAAACTCATCTGATTCAATCAGCTTATATGGATCGAGAGAAGAGTCTGTTATGTAAGGCGCTCCCTGTCTTTGCAGAACGACGTTGGAAGGATCAACAACATTTGGACGAACAACATTTTCATTATCCACCTCGACATCTGAGCTTGCGCCGAACTGCATAAAAGTATCCAGCCTGGTTCTTTCGATCACAAATCTTCTGGGCACAACAAAAGGCTTGAGTATCGCTGGAGCGTTGTCATTTGTATCTCCCCTATTTGTGACTTCTCTATAGACAACATCTTGAGAAAGATAGTCAACTTCATAATACTCATTTCCATCCTCGTCAAGAACCTCGATAATCTCAGCAACATCATATTGTGTTATAGGAATCTTCAGGAACTTTTGATATTCTCCGACTGGAAAGAATTCTTCTACTATGCGACCAGACACTACACGTCCAGATGCTTTGATTGCAAAGGCAAGTGGGATACCAGTTGCATCATCAACTCTGGCAACTCTGATCTCGTTATTTGGCAGATCAAAGTTTACATCCTCATCAAGCATAAAGCTTGTACCGTTCTGCGTTTGAAATAAGCTCTTTCTTCTCAAGATAGGAGCATAATTCATGTCTGGCGCTGTGCCCGTATCGTTAGCGGGAACAAGAATGTATAAAGTGCAGGTGCCATAGGAAGATGGATTTAGATTGGCATTGTATCCTAACTGCTTGCCTAATTTAAGAATGTTATTGAACTCAACAGCAGTATCGAGGAATGATTCGTTTGTTTGATAGTCAAGATAGAATGAGAGAATGTCTCCAATATAAGCAACGGTATCAAGCGTAAGGGAGCCAAAACTTCCTTCGCTGAAATCTCTGAACGTGTTGGGATAATACCTTCTAGCGTGATCTACCAGCCCTTGCTTGATAGTATCGAATTCTCTATTGGTGTATTTTATTGGTACAACTTTTTTTGGCATCTTACTTCTCTAACTAGACAAATACATTTCTATCTAGGTCAAAATTCAAAATAATTGTATCCACCTCTTCAAGTGGACGGATGTAGTATTCGGCATATATATTCAATTGATTCTGCGGTATATCTGATACCGTAGAAGTGTCATCAAATCTTAGCTCGGTCAACTGTAAGAATGGCATGTATCTATTGATCTGATCTTGGATTCTTCCTCGAATACCTTGTGTCGTTGATCTGGTGTTGTTCTCAAATAGGTAATTTCTGAGTCCTACACCGTAATCAGGTATCATAACTCTTTCACCAGGGGCTGTAAGCATTAGCATTTTAAAGTTTTGATTTACTAACTTTTTATAGCTAGTAATCATTCGATAGGGTCCATCACCCTCATCGTATACCAGTGGAACTATTGGTGCTAATCCAAATGACGACATTTTCTATCCTTGCGTTACAAATAAATAGTGATTAGTATGTTTTATCTGGGCAAATTTGTTCACAAGCCTCTGGATCTACTGGGGGCAACTCTGGGGTCTCTGGACCGTTGTCACCGTCAAACAGATCGCTAAAGAATGACTCGAAGCCGAGGGCCAAGTATCCAAATCCGTAAGGCGTAAGAGGTGGTCCAATACCAATGCCAAAGGGAGGGAATCCAAACACAGTTGGAGGTAACAGGGCAAACGACACGAATGGGAGTGGCACACATATACCGATAGCCTTAAGCAGATCGACGATAAACTTAGCCAACTTGATGTTTGGGTCTGCAATTTCCACAAACCCCTTGAAAATCAACAAGGGTGTTTTGAGAGCTAGTTTCAAGAAGATATCAACTCCAAAGCCACGGAGGTTGGGGGGTACAGGGCTAAATGCAAAAGAGAAGCAGGGGGATTGAAATTCAAACTTCGCCTTGCTAAAGAAGTTTGATATCTCTTCATTTGAAGGAAACTGCTTGAATTTGTATCCTTCCGACGGTACGTTTAGTGTGTTCAAAGACTCAGAAATGATATTGAACAAAGAGTACAGTTGATCCTTTGTACTGCCAAACGCACTCTCCACATTGGGTATGGAAGACACAGACATAAATGTATATGTTGTTATGATGGACAAATATCTATCAAGAGGAAAAATATAATCAAATAAAACAGAGTATTCTTGACTGTTTGCTATTTCGCTGCGCAGCATCTCTTCGTTATTGAAATACTCCGTAGACCACCAAAGTTTTGCGTTTTGTGGATTTGGCGAGAACTCAAAAATACTCTTAGTTCTATTCTCCTCCCACCATTGACTGTCTCCAATACAAGTAGCAGTATCTATGAAAGGTATTGGATAAATCTCACGGGCGACGCCGGGTGATGGCTCTTGGATTAGTTGTGTTGGATCGGCTTCTGGAAATCTCTCCTCAAGGATCGAATAAGCTTTCTCACGGAATCTTAATGTAGTTAGAGCGTTGTTGATCTTATCCTCACCCTGTCCAACTGTAACTCCTGTTTGGTTAAGAGTGTTTATAGCCTCTGAGAAATATGTTTGTCCTCCATAGTATTCACTATATGATGGTACATTCGTGCCAAATTTAGAATCAATATTCTGCACAGCGAAGCCAGCAGAAAGAGCAGGTCCAGCCTTTGTTGGCAGGAGATATATCAACCTCATCCCAGGTGTAACTTCTTCAAAGAAGTTGCAGATATTCCAAAAATCAGAGCTTACCTTACTTAGACCATTTTGAGCTTGAGTCTCGACATCCGACTTGAACTTTTCAAAGGCTTCAGCAAAGTTGTTAACATTCATATAGTTGATTTTTTCACCGGGCCGGTCGGTAAAGTTTTGCTTCCAAGAGTTTCTAACAATCTGCACTAAAGCTTCTATGTCGGGGTTGGCAGAGGGGGGAACATTTTCCTTTAACGCCTCTTCTATATCAGCAAAATCCAATCGAACAACCTTGATATACTTTTCTAGGAAAAAGTTACCATTCTCAAGATTGAATCGTCTGCCATTTAGCTCTACCAGCCCATCTCCAACATTGGTTAGAAGACCTCCATCTAAAGTGGTAAATCTGGAACTCCAAGGATCTACGCTAGTAGGCAAGCTAATGGTGGGTACCCAATCTTCGATAAAATACTCTTTAGGCGTCTTATGAGTCGATATCGTTTCTGGGAGTGATTTTTCAATTCCATTTCTAACATCAACACAAACGGATGCAAAACTCTTGGACAGAAGATATCTTAGTGCAGCTTCAGCGTCTTCTTCAGTCACATCCATCTTGTCTTTTGGTTCTTCACCTATCTCCCGAGAGTAAACTACATAAGCCCAATAGCCAAAATCTCTTTGATACTGCGAAACAATACCTTGGGGACCATAAAGCCTAAGCTCTTCTCGCATCTTCTTGACTAAAAACTCTATCAAATATCCATCAACAGATTCTTCAATAGTAAAATCTGGTATAAGATAAATAACCCTCATCGCATAGTCATAAGCATATGCCCTTACCGTCATCTTAACAACTATCTGTATAACCTGCTCATCCCACGGGTCCATCCCTTCCGCTTCACTATTCGCTTCTGGACTCAGTATTGTAGAGAGATTGTTTTGAATATTCTGTTCCAACTCTTTCTTGAAGCAATCAATCTTCAAAGGATGTGGCATAATCCCGCACGCAGTCTCTAAAGATGTTGGTATCTCGTTGAAATTAAGAGTCGAAAGATTAGGTACACTACTTGTTTGCACAACTTGTCCTAACCCGATGCTGCTGAACTTTGATTCAAATAGGGTTGAGTTGGCAACCTGCCTTGCGATAAGAGCGAAGAGATCCTTCACCACTTGACCGTGAACCGAGGCGGCAAAGAATTTACTCATCTCTACGTTGAACTTTTTCAACGAAGCAACTTCATAGCTCGCTAGATTGTCTTCGTCTAAAGAATTGACAATCGCCTTGTACCACCTATCCGAGACAAACCTACCAAACACACTTTGAGGGTCAGGAAGGAACACATCTCTAGTCTGATTAGCGGCGACCAATTCTACAGACAACGGACTATTCTGATCAGCTATCTGCTCTAAGATATAAGCTTCTGATTTTTCACTTAGCTCGTCTTCAACCACCTTCCGAAGCGACTCATTAGAGTTTTCAACAGAATCTCCAGAGAATATCTCTAAAATGTATTCGTCTTTTATATCCTGACTTATTTGTTTAGATGCCATTGAGTAGGGAAGAATATATCTGATCTTCCAATTTGGAAGAGCGTCACCGAACATTTGAAGTGATATATCCGGCGGACCACTATCGCCTTCTACCTGAACCATATTAGAGATAGACGAGTAAGCATCAAAAAAATCTCCGACGCCTGCAAGGACTTCTGGATCGATTGGTACATTTAACTCGTAATATACCCCTGTATCATTGAAGGATGGTAGAAACACATCTGAGTTTTCTATTCTTGAGAGAGTATTTTTGACAGAAGGTGCTGCTTCTAGTCTTGATTCCTTGACATTAACAGTGTCACCAGACTTTTCAAGTATTGGATCGATATCAACACCTTCCGCTTCAAGCCTTTTCATCTGAGGGCTTACTATTTCTGTGACATCACCTTCTTCATTTTTGATTTCTATAAACTTGGGTACCTCGACATCTACATCCCTATTGCTTATCATAGATTCTATGATGCCATCTATATCTCTATCAAAGAATGATCTCAGCGGGCCAAATAAAGTGTCAAGTAGACTGTCTTGCATAAAGTCATATGATTCGTGATCGTAACTAAAGAATGGCTGATCACCGTTGGCCTGATTTACCATATCGGCAAAAGAGGAGCCTCCATTTTCATTGTCAGATATTATCTGTGCTATCTTGCGTATTTGCTGTAATCTATCCTGTTTCCTCTTTTTTGCTCTTAGAAGCAGATCTTGTAAAGTTTCTGGACTTACATTTCTGGATTCGTATAACTGTGCCAGTTGGGAAAACTCATCCTCAATTGGCTCTTCCCCTTCACACTCTCCCTCAATTGATACTTGATTTAATGTTGGAAGTTGAGATAGTGTCTCACAAAAACTACTGTCTACAACTTGACCCAATTGAGTAAAGAAGCTGGCTATTAGTGGCTTGCTTGTTAGGCAAGTCTTGAGTAGTGGATACTTCTCTCTTACCACCATCAAAACAATACCCAAGTTTTTTTGAGAAGCTTTTCCTGAAAACATTCTGCAAACATCTCTTGCAGATATTAGTAGAGAGATATCTTCTAAAAGTTCAGTCATTTCATCCAAGTAAGGTCGCAGTTCTTCGCTTGGAGTGGTGTTGGTAATGTTGCAAACAAAATCGAGTGCTGCTATCTTCATATCATCTCCACGGTCGCCGGTATCACGGCCAGGTGTAGAGGGTCTGTCTGAATCACTTATAGCGTCATTAATGTTTTCTGTTTCTCTTTCGCCTAAATTGAGATCAAGTCCAGGGTCGCATATTGACAACAAACTCTGAATCATCGATCCTACGGTTACAACAAACACTTCCGTTAGTGCATCAATGAGGGCATTTGTTATATTAGTGCTCAAATCGCTCATTATATCTACGGTGGGTAGAATATCTGGGAAGCCGACAGTTGGTACTTTAGGAAGCTTGAGAGTTTGGCACGATATATCAATTATAGGAAGACAGTCTACTAGAGCATCTGCAAGAGAACCTAGTGATATCTTATTCAAAACTCCTAAGAATACTTGATCCAGAGTGTTGATTTTTGCAATAGTTTCTTCTATCTCAAGAACTTGAGAATCTACAGTCTGTTGTACTGTGGCATTAGCCTGTTCGATGATCTGACGCTCTAGCTCCGAACCAGCTAGAGTTACCTTTTCATCTATCACTTCGTCTATAGTTTTTACGCTGTTTATGGAGCGGCGCAGGCTTCTACCAACCTCTTGAAAGTTGGTATACTGGTCTCTGAAACAGTTGGCAGTCCTATTGATGTCTCCGCCATATTTTCTGGTAGCTTGATCAAGGAACACGTCTCTAAAACTATTTGGGTCAAATGCACCTCCATAGCCTTGACTTGGTAATATTTCTGGCTTGGGGAATGGAGCGTACAAGAACAAGAATCTTGTCCAAGTTATAAAAGCAACATCAGTTGATGCAATTTGATAAAGGTTTCTTAGATAGAATTTATCTCTTGGAGATAACAGATCATTTAGTTTACTGACACCTGTTGAGAAACTTCTTTGTATGTTTTTCCATATGTCCTGAGCGGCCTGGTTAACTTCTATTATCTCTTCTACAGTAATCTCATCTAAAGATGATAAAAAGTCTACAAACGGCTGTGTGTTTTCTTTCAAATCTGCGATGGTCTGCTCAACATCTGCTCTGATAGACTCCCTTAGTTCTTCTGCACTCTTGCCCTGAATAGATTCAATACCGTTACGAATGGCACGCTCTAATAGAAGCTGGTTTGCAGTAATAGGTGTGTTTAGTATCGGCCTATTTCCTATACCCTCGACAGCGATCAGATCTAATGTTTGTGGTTCAAACCTCAATCTTATATCATACGAGCTACTTGGATCAAAGTTGTCTTGAGTCTGAAGGAATTGCAATATCATATCCCCAGCAAACTCAAGGGAACCTGCATCGTAAACTAAATTAATGTTATTGACCGTTCCAGAATACTCGCTTCTTCTTATTATCCTGTCATACTCACGCATGACATCTGCGGCACGAGTGAACTGCTTTTGGAAATCATCCTCATCACACCTATATTGTAGCACCACATCAATAGTTGATATAGGAGGTAGAGGTTGCAGAATAACTGGAAGCTCTTCAAGTCGTGCCTGGGCGTCGATCGAAGTTAGATAAACTGCTA
>Ga0208162_1000888_pt1 | contig 16242 bp, 27 predicted proteins | sample CB_VirMetaG_4_FD_184539 | JGI IMG/M metagenome (GOLD analysis project Ga0208162, IMG submission 184539) | Freshwater to marine saline gradient viral communities from Chesapeake Bay - CB_1508_1M Viral MetaG (SPAdes) (version 4) | ecosystem: Environmental > Aquatic > Marine > Coastal | place: USA... | reverse complement strand
TCCTCTACCACCATTTGATTCATCAGGTTCAGCAGTAAGTTGCTTTTCTATTTCTACAATTCTTTTGAGTGCTGTATCATATGAATCTACAGTATCTTGAGATTGTTTTCTAAATAATTCAGCGAAGTTGATTTTTTCATCACCAGCAAAAAACCTACCAAATAAACCAAGACCTCCAGAGGCTTCATATGATTCATTTGATATATCTAAAAATTTCTGAAAGAACGAAGCGTTTTCTTCATATATTTTCTTTAACTTCTCTACATCCCCAGCTTCTTGAGCAGCATCTAACTTTTTTTGTGCTGCTCTTATTTTTTCTCTCTCGGCAAATATTTCTTGATTTGCCTCTAGTAGAGCATCTAGCTCACCTCTTAATCTTTGTTGACGTATATACTCTTCTACTTGTTTAGTTAAATCCTCTAAAGATGTTTTTTGTTTATTATAAGTATCAACAATATTAGGAGAAGCAGCTTCTAATTCCTTTAAAGCATTGAGTCTTTGTTTTTCTGATATATTGTTATCTTTCAATACCTCAATATATCCAAGAAGTTCTCTACGTTGACTCTGTACAGTTTCTTCTAAATTCTCTAGTGATTTTTCAAAGTCCTCTACTGCTTTTTGATTACCTTTAAAGAAGTTTATAATATCACTCCCATAGGTAATCAATAATTGAATACCGATCAAGAATAATGATTGAGCGGTAAATAAAGCCTTTATCGATGAAGCTAGACCTCCAGCAGCATTCGCTGAAGCGGAAAATAAACTTACTAATTGACCCAAGTTGTTTGCTATAGCTGTAAACCCATAACTAGCATCTGAAGCTAAACGAGCCGATTCTGCTATAATTGCATTATTCAATCCAGAATTCGTTTTCATAGCACCAGCAGCCATAGCTGACTTCGTGGTTGCATTAGCTAATCCAAGAGAAGATTTGGCAGCTGCATCATTAACCTCTTTCTGTATTCTTATTTGCTGATTAACTTTAGCAAGTTCAATGGCTTCTTGAGACTGTAGATCTTTTAGTTTTTTAGTAGCAGTAGCTAATCTATCAGCAGATTTTTTTGTTTTGTCTAATTCAGAGGATGCTCCCTTGCCTTTTACCTCTATGGATATAATTACCTTTTTACTGTCTGCCATAATACACTCTCTTTAATTGTTTTTTTACATCCTCCATATCAGCACAAGCCTTGTACTTTCCTTTGGCAATATCAATATTTTCCGATACCCCATACCATTCCGATGAATTCAATAATTCTAATATTTGCTTTATCATGATACTATCTCGTCAAATGTTAAATTTATAAGCTCTAAATTACTCTCTCCTGTTATTAGGTTTATTGTCATTGAATTAATCCGAAATATATTGTCTTGTATTTTAAATTGATCATTTAACCTGAAATTTACTATTATATTAGCAGGTAAAAATCCCCTATACTTAAACAGTCTTTTTGTAGGGTCAAATACCGACTCTACATAATTTTTATAAAAAACCTCATACAAGGAATTAGTGTTGTCACCGTAATTAGTTGTTTGCCATTCATCAAATTCTAAATCAAAATTTAATGTGTATGCAGGAGCTGTTGTTGAAGTTCCCTCATTTTGAGCGTTAGAGGGTCTCCAATAATTATCAATACCTGTAGGTGATGAAGTAGATATATAATTTATTTTTCTAGTGGAGGACAATCCTGTTTCTCTTATACCGTAGAATAATAGTGGTTTTATTAGGGTTTTATCATAATCTCCTTTAGCAGGAACTACAGGTAGCCCTGCATCATAATCTGTAGCTGTAAAATCCCCTGAAGCACAATACCCCCATTGTATATCCGTTAAGCTGGTCGTTTCTGTTGATGAAGTGTTTAAATCTCTTAATCTCTCATATTTCATATGGGAGAAAGGTACTTTTATTTCATACTTATCGCCTCTATCTATATCAGGATATTTTCTCCTAATATTGAATTCTGTATCTCCAAAAACTTCATCAAACTGTTCTTTATGATGCTCCATAAGGACAGTATTATTTTCTGTATATTTGAAATCAATATCCGTGAATGGCAATAAAGAATTCACCTTGTGATTTGTGTTGTCTATGTATTTAGCTACATTTATTGTACCTCCACTATGGTTATATATTGCATCACTATAAAAATTATCTAAAGTGTCAACATATATTTTACCATAATTAACGTCAGATACTTCATCTATATAATATGCTGTTAAGTTAAATAATTTGAATAAACCAGTTAAGAAATCCATTACTTTCATTTCAGGCATTCTATCTGGAACAACAATTTGTATTTCTGTATCCTGACTAGATGTAGTATATGTTTTTTCTGTAGATACAGCTCCTTGTTGAGATATTATATCAAATGAGGTGGAGCTAATTGTTAATTGTTCTTTAGACTCAATAACTATTTCATATTCTTTATCTGGGATACTAGTTAAATTTGGAGCTACAGACCCAAATATAACTGGGAACAAATAAGTTCCGTTAAGTAATCTAGAAGTTGTAAACTCTATATTATCAGTCAAATTTATTAGCTTAACTTTATAGTCTTTATCTGAATCTGCTGAATCTAAAGTTACATTCAAGGTCATTAAGAAACCATAGTCATTTGCATTTAAGATTATCTTACTCCCGTCAAAATCCACAACACTAGTGGGATGAGGATCTGATGATGTGTATCCTGTTAATTTACTGCTGTATATAAATCCTTCATCATCATCTACATCAGTTATTTCTCCTTTTTTATTATTCATCCACATATAAAGATTACTGAATGGAGTGGAATTGAAAAATGTATCCCTTGTTGATCCTGATGTTGTAGGTACTGTTCTAGTGAATTCTAGATCGTATGCTGATTCTATCGCTTCTATTAAATGAATCGCTTTTATAGCAGGTTTCAAATCAGTAAATTCTAACCCTCTTATTTCGTCTGGGGTAGATGTATCATGGTAAATATTTCCATCAAAATTTTCATCATTTGATAATGTGCCTGAATTAAAGAATAATCTTTTTTTAGATGTAATTAAAGGATATATTATTGCGTCTGTTTGCGAGACAGAATCTACTGTAAAGTCAAGCCCATCTTTAAATCCATTCCTTACATTAACCTCACTATATTCATGGTTGTAGTTTTGTAAATAATTAAACAAATAAGATCCATCTAATTTTTTATCAGAAAACTTATCGTCTCCAATCAATTCTTTTAATGATACTGTATGACCATAAAATACAATCCTATAGTTGAAGGGCTTATTATTCCTCATATCAACTCCTTGTAGATATATTTTACCTACACGAAATGGTATATGGTTTATTTCTATAGCAGCGGTTTTCTTTTGTCTAGCATCAAAAGCTCCTGTTGTTATATTATAGTTATAATAATGTTTGAATATTTTATTGTTTGCTGGAGAAGCAGGGACATTAAAGGATTTTGAGTAGTCGGTAAATATTTTTCCAATATCACGAGCATCTTGTATAGAAGATGTTATTTCTATATTTTCATCATCGAATAAATCTACTCTTTGATCCTCTATATATACTTGTACTTTGTTCTGCATTACCTAACATTTTGTATGTAACTGTTAGCGTATTCAAACTCCACCTCGAAGTTTATTAGTTTGTCATTTAGTTCTGTTTTTCTAACCATAGAAGATGTAGTAGGCTTAACAGGTATTATTTCTCCATCCGTTAGCCAACAAAATTCTGTAACCATAAGCTCATTTATGACTTCATTATGATCTTCACTAATAAATCCTGTGTTCATTCTAAACGCTCTGTCAGAAGAAACATCTAGAAGATTAGATTGATGGTGGTTTGGGTTGAAAATTACCCCTGTGGAGTTTGTAGTTAGAATTGTTTTACTATATTGTTCTCTCTCTACAGAAAACTCATCTGTACGTTTCTTAAAGAACCATAAATCTTGTAATGCCCCATACCTGTTTAAGAATGTTATTTTATATGGATCGTATTTACACTCATCTATTAATTCAACAGGAATTGATCTAGAGCCTCCATTAGCTAATTTGTATCTAACTGATGTTGTAGTCTCTGATGTGGTTTTTATTTTATTACTACCAGAAGCATCCTCACTTCTTAACAACGTCATATCAGCAGTAAATACATCTAATACCCCTGTGAAATTGTCCGCTTTTATATCGTCCTTATCTGCTGTAATATCGGATATATTACCACCTGTAATTTCAGTTGTTGTTACCGTAGTACCATCTAAAAAATCTACTTGATATGCACCATCATCTCCATTTGTAAAGAATGGCACATTTATATCCTCTCCTCTAGGAACATATATTTTACTATTTGATATTAAAATATCTCTAGATAATGTTGGATTTACATTAGTTTCAAAGTATGGATTTGTATCTATATTATAGCTATTGATATCAAAATTACTACCATAACCTCTGAACGCTATAAACTTTCTTTCTAGAGGGGAGGCGTCTGTTGTAGTTACTTCTGTTCCATTAACCGTTCCTTTGAATGTTCTAGTTAATGCTGTCTCTACAAATTTTGTTGTAACAGCATCCACATAACTACCATCAAAAGTTACATCCACATAATCCTTGATAAGCTCTGATATTTCAAAGTTTATAGTATCTTCTCCAGTTAATTTAGTTTTAGCTAATGTATAGTTTGGTGTTGTAGGTTTACCTCCACTCCCAAATATGTATATTTTAAGTTCTGCCGAATGTAATGATAATGTAGCCATATTTTATATTTTAACTAAAACAACCTAGTACTCCGCCAGAATCTCTAGCATACATTTCGTCTGTTATTATTGATGCATCTCTACCACCTGCTCCATCGTCTAATAATATCTTATACGTTCTACCTGCAAACTGACTTGATGAAGGTGCGTATGTTGTTGAGCCTATTGTTTTTGTTCCTGCATTTCTACTAGGATTATCTAAACCTGCTGTTGGTGTTGATCTCCAAAAGAATTGCATAACATATTTATTTGGGTCACCATAATTACTAAATTCATTCCTCCCTTGATAAGGATTAGTAGTTTGAAAAGCACCTTCTAAATTACCTATAAATACTGTATCATTGTTTTGTTGAGTCAAAGGATAATTATTACTACTTTTCCAATCAAATCTAGATGCATCTCTTTGAGAATTTATAGGGTATCTCCAATTGGAATTTACTGTATCATAAAATAAACCAGACTTTACAAACCTAACATAAGGGCCTGATCCATCTCCCTTCATAGCCCAATTAGCACTTCCTGAACTTTGAGGCCATTTTGATTTAGTATCTTTTAATGTGTATATAAATTCAATTTTATTTAAATCAGTTGTAAAGTAATCTGATTGAGCAAAGAAAGTTGTAGGTGTTGTCCATTCCGAAATACATCCATTTAACCCTTGAACGTATCCTTGATTCCTAGCAGGTGAAGAAGCGTGAGAACCTCCAAAAGATGCTACATTTTGATGCACACCAAAATTTGTTTGTACTCCATCATAATCACTAAAAACATACCAACCTGTAGAAGTGAATTCACTTACAACAACAACACCATTAACTTTTAATTGAAGATCAAGAAAATCGTTATCACCTCCAAAATTATCATCCATCTGAACATAGAAAGCAGGTATTTGCTCAAAAAAACCTGTATGGGAAGGTATTGTTGAGGGTACATTACCAGCAGGAGCTGTAACAGCAGGTGCAGCAGGGCAGTTAAACGTTAATTGATAATCATCTGTGCGTAATGGAGCTGATACTAAAAAATTAACAGTCTCTGGAGTCTCTGCTGTTTTATTTATAGTTACAGTACCTGTTTGTGTTCCGCTCCCTAAATTCATACTCCCTGCGGATATACCTGCGTCTAATAAGTCTTGTTCAAATATATCGTTACCAACATAACCTGTTGAAGAGAAATTAGGTGTTGAAGTGTCCCAATAACCTGTGATGCTGATTGGCACATTTACGGTGTAATCTATAGTTACATTACCTGTAGCTTTCCCTACGTTTAAGGTGTATATTTTACCCCCTACATCTTCACCTATATTTACTTCTTCTCCACATTGTACAGTTTGTGTTACTTGTGCAGGTTCTACATAATCTACGGGTACATCAGGGTCATCTACAGGATCTTCAGGTGCAGCAGGTAATTCAGGAGCTCCTTCTCCATCTGCTGTTATAAAGAATGGATTTCTAATATTTATTTTTTCTGTAATCTTATTTCCCATTACTCTTTTCTTATTTCGTAATTATCTCCCTTTTTAATATAACCTGCTTTAAGTAAAATGTCCTCTACATTTTCCATCACATCTTTCCCTACCGCCCCTCCAAGAGCATCTAGTTTCCCCATAGAAGCCTCTAGAGCCTCCGAAATGAAATTAGTGGGGGCTGTACCATAAAATCCTATAGAACGAGCTATAACACCAGCTAAATTCATTATCTTCTTATCGTCTCTAGATACTATCCTACCTTTAGCTTCTCGTAGCCTTACAGGTTTTCTTTTTATCCAATTAGCTATATCGTCAACTGGTGGAGGCTTCTGATTAGGCTTTCTACCTTTATCTACAGCTAAACCATATTCAAGTGATTCTATATTGTAAATTGCATTATTATCACCCTCCTTACTTTCTATAGATATACTTTCTCTTAACCTCCCAGACGAATCTATAGGAGCTGTTATATTCCTACCTCTAGGATTCATAGAACGTCTCTTTCTATTCCTCCCAATTTCAATTCTCAATAGTTTAGCAACCTCCTGTGAGAAGTTGTCTAGATAGGATTTAGTATTCTTGAATTTGTTAATCACAGTCTCCAAAACTTACATTGTCATTTCTCATCTCAATGCTCATCGTAAGTGACCAACCAGTAAGTAGGTTCTCAAATCTATCCTCAAACTGACTAGCCGTTGGAGATCCTGATATTTCGTAACCCTCATCATTTAGCGAACCTTGACGAACAGATCCTTGTAATCTATTTATAACAGATAACATGGTGTTTAGTACATCCTGCTTGTTATCCGATAGATATTGTGGGGTATCTGTAGTTTGTTTACTTTCTTTGTATTCATCAACTATATCCATCACAATAACATTGATGGAGAAAGTCATTAATCCTTGACCAAATTCAATATCAGATATTATTAGATGGGCTAATGGGAATATTGTTTGTTTTGCTAAATCAACATCAAATATATCACCTGAAGTAACGGTATTGATAGAATTGTCCGCTATAAGGGTTTCGTGGATATTGTCTATTAAGTCGTAATACTCTTTCATCGTTTCATAGAGTTTTTAATCATCTTTGCTTCTAGTTCGTTTTTCTCCTTCTCAAATACTAAATACATTAAACACTTGTAAAGGGGCTCTTCTGTAACTTGGTCAAACTTTGTGATGTCTCCTTTAGCGAGTCCATAAATTGACTGATACCAACCCCATTTTGCTCCAAAGCCTCCTTGAGGTGAGAGGTCTTGGCTCGTTTCGCCTCCATCTCCAAAAAGTTCAGGGAAGCCTTCGATAACTCGATCCCTAAATGATAAAAAAAAACCACAGCCCCCATCACAACACTCAATGGCATTTCTTTCATCAGTTCCTTGACTTCTTCACTAGGGCTATATGGAGCAATGGTATATTTATCTTTCTGACTAAAGTTGACAGGTCTAAACAACACAGCCATCGCTTTATGCATATCCTGCCAATCACCAATGGAGCTCTCTACATCAACATACTCTCCTAGACTCATATCATCTAACTTTGGTATAAACCCCATATCAACATCTAGGAGCTTAAACCTTTTAGTTAGTCCCCATTTCTTCTCGAAGGCTTCTTGTATAATAACTAATACCTTCTCGAACTCTACAAAGGGTATTTGCTCCACCTCGTTAAGGTCAACATTACAAAATATTTCAACGAGCTTCTTATTCAGAAAATCATTGTACTCTTCACCTTTATTCTGGTCTGCAACTTTTAAGTATCGTTGATACTGACCTAAAGTTATAGACTCCAAAGAGGATGGCACTTCTAATTCTATTTTCTTCATATTTAAAGTAATTACATTCTAAATTATTGTATCTATTCGTTTACAGATGCCATAACGGCAGAGAGATATATATAGTTATACTCTACATATAGTTACTCATATTACTATATACAGTTATACTACTAATAATAAACTATATATTATATGTGTGCCATTTTAGCAGTTCTAAAGAGCTTATGTGTTGTATTTCAAGTACATATGGACATATAGCTCCCATATTTTAGTATCTACCTCATCCTTCTTATAGATCTTCTCGCTTGTAGTTATATTACCATCGTTATAAACTTCGATAGCATATAGCTTATCACTCTGTTTCTTCGGGAGGCAATATACCTTTATGCCATTCTCAATACACCATTGGAAAGCATCGTACTGCATCGTGTCAAACATACCTATTAGATTCACATTGTAAAGATACACAATAACCCTATTAAATTCACATTGGCAGTTCTAAAGACCACTTGTAGAGAGTGTAGGTTAATTAGCTTGGTCGCCATCCCTTCCGTCAGAGTCCATTTAAAGCCGTTAAATTGTCGCTCCTATAGTTAGATACCAAATAAACTTAAAACGCTCTTAAAAGGGGCTTAAAATGCGTCTGTGAGGGTGTGGCTAAAGACCGCCCCACCTATTTAAATGTATTTTCAATGAAAATCAAGTACTTACAAAAATAAACCCATAAAAAAAGCCCCCTAAAAAGGAGGCTAAATTTATTTAATGTTTATTTAACTTTAATATTTATTTGCTTTTCCGAACGTGGGGAACATATACGAATTATGCATTTTCTCGATTATTTTCTCTCTTTCGGCTTCTTGTTGTCTTTTTATCTTTTTTATATTATGATTGAATTGTGTTTTTGATTTGCTCATTATATTATTTATTTAAGTTAGTTAATTTAAATTCTTTCTTTGCAATCTTATCCTTTATATTAAAAGGATCTCTTATAAAATCATCCAGAAATAATTTTAAATATTTGCTTGTCGTTCTGGAGTAGTTCCAGTAGTAAGAGTCTAAATATATTTTTCCGTCTTGTATCTTGCAAATGATACTATTGTAAGATTGAAAATATATTTTATTACCTACTCTTATTTCGTATTGATTAGGTACTGCGTTTCCGCTTCGTGGGCTTTCTAAATTGTATACTTTTACTTTCATTTTTTTAGATTTTAATAGTTAATTTTTCTTCTTTGTAGTAGTCCTCCTCAATGTTAAATTTGTGGAGTTTTTCCTCTAATTCTTCGAGGCTGTCGCTTTCGTAGTATGTGCGGTCAAGTATTAAAGCAAATTTACCGTTTTTCCATTGCTCAATATATCCGCCGAATTCTTCACCGTGAAATTTAAGCCAATCGAACCCCCATTTTTTTGATGGGTCTATACATTCTTCAATGGTATGTTTTCCGTAATAAATGATAAAAATTGTTGTTTCTTCATCTCCCGTATCATAAACCCATTTAATGAACTTTTGATAAGGTGCAATTTGTCTGCGTTTCTTTAATTCTTTTAAAGTCATGATTAAGCGTTTTTAAGGATTTGATAAAGTTTTTATTATTCTAAAATAAAATTCCTCTAAACATTCTTTTTCTTCCATTTCAATAGCTAAATCTTTAAAGGCAAAAATTGATATAATTTTCTCCGCTTTTATTTGCTCTTTACTGCCGTAATAGGAATCGTCATCAATTAATAGTCTTGCTTCTTCAATTATAAATTCTCTTAATGTCATGATTAGGAATTTTTAATGATTTGAATAAATAACCAAGCGAAGAAAAGAACTCCGAAAACCTTCGTTGCTTTTCTGCTTAAATTGTCGATTAATGTAATTAGTTTTTTTTCCATCGTTTAAAATTTTAATTAATATTTGCGTTTGTGCTTTTTGCACGTAGCAAATATAAGAAACATTTTTTTTCCTTATCAAATATTTTTGTCAAAAACTTGTTAATTTATATTTAGTCTAAATAAGGTTAAACCCAATAAAAAAAGGGCTTCGCAGCCCTTCGTACCCTATTGAATTTATGGGTATTGAATTCACAAAGGGGTATTGAATTGCTACCCCTATTGAATTTACATCGTTTGAGATTCTATTGAACGCATCAGTTCGTAGAGCTCCTCATCAAAGATATTATAATTTTTATCTTCTCCCATCCTTTGAGCAATAAGATCTTGTAGTATGTCGAGTTCGTCTCTGGATACCTTTAGATTCACGTTCCTTATTTTTCCAGATAAATGTACCATAGTTATTTATTTTGTAATATATAATTTGAATATTGTTCAGCCATAGCTTCTGCTATTCCTTTAAATGTTTTACTTCTTAACGACCTTCTTTCTGCAGATGTCTTTGCTTTTGATAAAGCATCCATGTACCATTTAGCCTGTCTTTTCTTCTTGCCATTTTTATCTATCCACTCAAAAAACTCCCCTTTCTCAACGATATTAGTCGGATTTAGTTTAGGTAAATTTTTTAACCACAAACAAGTTGTTTTAGATGCCTTATCTCCAAACATATAAGGTTGTATAATATCGTCTGGTTTTCTAATTTTACTACTTATCACGCTTACTGGATTTTCTAAAGCTATATGTTTTATTGGAGCATCCATTAATTGTTTTACAAAGAATATTGCTTCTTTTTGTTTTTCATATCTATCTTTATTTATAGAACCATCTTTATTATACATCCACCTAGCACCACTAACAGCTAAATAAGTACAAGGAGGATGAGCAACCATTAAATCGTATTTACCACTATAGGACTCTTTGATTGCATCTCCTTTAATGTGCCATTGAGGGTAGCCTCCAGAACAAGATAGTATATCACAACTCCAAGCATCATGTCCTAAATTTCTAAAGGCTTTCATTACTTCTTGGCTTTCCTCACAGGCTATTAAGACTTTCATATCAATTATTTTTCAGTTCCTAAAAAGTCCGCCCAGCTAACCCATTCATCATATACTTGGTGTGGGTTTTGTGGGATATTACTATCCATAGCATCTTCATTAGGACTATTAGTTTTCCAATAGTCCATAACTTGCTCCCCAGTTGAATCGTCAATGTAGTATGTGTATTCACCTATTGTAATATACATAGACTTATCACTCCTAATATCTATTTGAACTCCTTCTCTTACATCTATTTTCATATCTCGTAGCTTTTACCGTTAATTGTAATTCTATAGGCATTGTCTAGGTTAATGAATCTATACTGATTCTTTTCTAGGTCAAATACTCTCATCTTCCCAATATCTAATGGATGGGAGGTTTTTATCCTCTTACCGTTTGGATTAAGATGTTTCTTAACTCCACTACGGCAAATCATCTTTCTTTTAGTTTGGTCAGCTTTAACAAACTCAATACTAAATATTAAACCGTTAGCTGATTTAATTGCGTTGTAAACTTTCTCTCTTTTATTCATCGTTGTTCTTGTTTAGGTTATTACAATGGTTAGCAAATACATCTGTGTTGATTTGTAATATTGCTCCATTCAAACATACACTTTCTACTTCAAAGGATCTAACAACTCCATCTTGGTAGTGAGGTATTTCAATATGCTTCCACATAAGGTTGAGCAGGTGCTCCATCTGGTTAAGCGAAAGGTCTTTGTAGATTTCAAGTACCTTTTCAAATTCTGTTTGTTCCATAATTATTGTTTTAATATTTGTTCAAATATAAATACTTTTTTTAGAACTGCCAAATATTTATATAAAAAAAAGAGAGCACCATTTCTGATGCTCCCTCCCAAATCAATGAAAAAAGGTCTAATAAAGACTTTACTAATATACAAAAATTATTTAACTATATACATCCCTCTAGGAACTGAACGAGTAAGTAAGTATTGAATTCCGTAACGAGCTGCATCTATCAGGTGGTTATAGCTATCTATAGGCTTGACTCCATTAACTGCCCAAACGTAATTATTAAATTCTTTGATGAGGTTTTCTCCTTCAATATTTATATTGTAATCTTGCATCAACGATATACCAGTAACAATAGATCCTTTTGCTTTTATTGTTGGAGTAATATTAAGTGGGGGAGTTTTCATCTTCATCTCGGACAAAAGACGAGGTTCAGAATTATCCGACACTATTAAATTTCTACCTGCAATCCTAACACAGTAATCATATATCTGGGAGGTGACTAAACCTTTTTTATATAAATGTTCTTTTAACCAAATAATTTTCCTTTCTTTGTCAACTGCGATTTCTACAAGTGCAGTAGGATCATTAGAGAATCCAAAGTCAAGACCGTATATTGAATCTATATCCCTATTGAACTCACCGACCTGCCAATGTTTGAATATAACACCCTCTGCTCGTTGTAGCCATCCTCCCATTATTTGATGGTGGTACTTCTCTGGTCTACGTTCCTTCATTCGCTCTATTTGATTCACAAAGGATTTAGAAAGGTGGTCTATGTTATCTTGATAAGTTGTATGGATATAGGTTACTCCCTCTCTAGTCCCATTAAATCCATCAGGTATAGATCTGTTCTGGAAGAACCGTTGGTATATCCAATGTTCTTTTGTCGTAGGGTTCAGAATCAATATACAGCGGTTTTTAGAGGTTTTACTACGGATAGAGTAGTCTATCTTATCGAAAGACAGTTCGTCCATTAGCTCCTCTGCTTCGTCCAATACAAAGGTGTTTATTCCTTGTATAGACTTGAGCTTTGCAGTTTGGTCTCCAGATGCTGTTTTTATCCCACTAAAGTATATGGAGCTCCCATTGAGTTTATTGGTTATTTCAGTCTTGGTTATTTCAAACTGATTCTCTATTCCCATAAGCTCTAGTTTCTCCCTAAATTCTGGGATAATACTCATAGAGGCTGAACTCATTGTATAACGAGTGAATAGTGTTTTGGTGTTTTCTTCGTAGGTAAGTAGAACTAAAAATGTATTAACGGCAAAAGATTTCCCAGAACCTCTACCTCCTGTGATAACAAAGTATCTGCTATCAGTATTAAATAAGGCTTGGTACTTTGGGTTTAAATCTATTTTGTTTGCCATGTTCTAGGGGTTACTTCTGGTTTAACATAATATCCTAATATTGGATTCACTCTATAGTTCCAAAAATCGTAAGGCATTTCTTTTCCTTGACCTATTATCTTTTTCCTATTCGCCATTATCTTTTACTATTATAAATATCCTCTATCACCTTGTTTCTCTTTTGCTCCTCTTTTGAATTAGTCCTCCATTTACGTCTCCTTCTTAATCTAGACAGCTTTCCTTTTCTACTCATACTTCATTATCCTTATTAACACCTCTCTTTGTCTTGGAGTAGGCATCTTTCCTCTCTTGCCTATAGATATAATAAAGTCCCTATCCTTTTGATTTGTTGTTCTTTTTAGTAAAGCTCTCAACCATTTAACAGCTTCTTCTGTTAAAGGTCTCCTACCCTTATCACCAGCAGGTCTATAATTTATACCATACTTATACCCACTACAGTAATTAGACCTTCTCTGGTTGCTAAATCTATCCCTCGCCATCTTTTATCTCTTCGTGATCTACATCTACCACTTTAGGCTTACCAAAGTCTACAACAGGAATATTCACATTCGTATTAACATTCAGCTCCTGCTGTTCTTTAGGTTTCCCATACCGATACTCCCATAGCATCTTAACGTAATTAAAGTTCCCTTCAGAGGCTTTCTCGGCTATAAACACCCAAGCCTTCTCTTCGCTCCCAAAAGCCTTTTTAAGAGCCTTTAAAGTGAGTGCATTGGTTTCCTTCTCTTGAATCTTTCTGGGTCGACCTTGACCTCTGTAGACTCCCTTTACAGCCCCATTGTTCCTTCTCCCATCTAATTTCTTTGGTTTCTTTTCTTCCATTATCCTATTACAAATCCATTGCTCTTATAGTACTTTTCTCTAGCATCAGAAAACTCTTTTAATTTCTTATACTTCTCGTTTATCTTTTCGCTGTCTACAACTAAAACATTGTGTATCTCCTTGAGGTTATCATACTTGTTTTTAAGCTCATTGAAGCTAGTAAGGAGCTCAATATACTGTGGGTTATCATTTTCAGCATCAGTAAACTTCTCTGTGAGTATCTTATCTACAGAATCTAAAAACATACGGTTTATGGTAATGTAATCTATTCTCAATGAAGAATCATATTCCATATACCCTTCCAACTGTTTTATTGAATGGAGAACCGTTGCATGGTTCTTATTGAATGTATTAGCTATCTCCTGAAAAGACATTTTTGTATTGTCTCTCAATAGCTTGTAAAATATAGATCTAGCTAATATATATCTACGCTGTCTATTTTTTCTGTTTATCGATAAACCAAAATAGTTATTTACTATAGTTGATGCTATCTTCTTTGTTTGTTTGTTAACTACTATCTCCTCTATCAAATTCATAATCTTTTTTTCTATAATCTTTATATGCTTGTGCTACCCCACTACAGCATTCGTAGTGTTCTATGTCTCTGTAGTAATTAAGAAGATGACCTACCTCATCCTCTCCAAGCAATCCCAAACACAACGAAAGGTAGGTGTCATCATAACATTCTTTCTTACTAAAGTACATCGTATAAATAAAATTCTTTTACTAATTTCTTCTTCTCCATAAAAAAGTCTTTGTATATTCTTATCGCCTGTAATGTTTTATGTTTACCAGATTGATAAAAATCCTTACTACATTCAAATATACCAAGACCCTTACTAAATTTATCCACTACAACAAAAGTAAAGTTCTTATATGATATATCAAACAAGGTGCAATAGATATACATCTGCATATCGTAATTCCACTTATCAGCACTCCACTTAAACTTCTGGAGGTCTCCTGATGTAGTCTTTAAATCCACAATGTAATCACCTCCAAGAATATCAGCTTTGGCTCTGAATGGTATATCAAATATTTCTCCTACAGCAGGAACTTCTGTTCTAGCTCCTCTCAACATATCATTACATTTTGAATTACCTATAACTACCTCCGATAAATCTTCAGCATTCCATCTCTCTTTCATTGTATAAACCTTACTATGGGTAGATAACGCTTCCTTGTAAACTTTACTGTTCTTACTAGCAACATCTACAAAGTGTAAGTCTTTCCATTTTTCAGGCTCTAGTATCTTACAATGGAATAACCATCCATCTCTCAAGGCTTGATTCTCCCCTGATCTCTCCATTAAACTGTCTTGATACTTCTTTGGTGAATCTAGTAGTTTGGAACAGCTAGAGCTAGACAATACATTACTCCCAAGATATCCATAATAGAAATCATCATCCATCATATTATCTAATAGCTCTTGCTTGTTCCAGAACTTACCATCAAGTGTTGTGATTGTATTCAAACTAATATTGCTTTAAGGATTATCTTCTTCATCTCTGGAGATACTTCAGGATCAATTAAGTCCTCTTGGCATTCCTTCAGTAGACGAAGTCTCGCATAAAACTCAACAGCATTATCTTCGTGATTGAGTTCTGCTAATAAATCTTTTGTTCTTCCCATAATTATTGTATTTGATTTAACATAAACTTTATTGCCCTTTCTATATATTCTATACAGAAAACGAACGGTGTTACTAGAACATTTAAGATAAAGTCAACTACGAATAATATAAATATCCCTAGAAAGATAGTAAGGTTTTGGGGCTTGAAAAGGATTAACTTGAATATCTTCATTGTCTATCTTTTTAACAAAGATATAACAATTTTTGAACTGACAAATAAAATTTACTTTTTTGGAGTAAATTGTTCTTTCCAGATGGTCTGGCAAACTGCAAATCTTTGGTCTCTGTCTTTATATTCAGCTCCCATCTTCGCATTCCCCATACATCTTCTGGTAAAGTCTTTATTCGTCTCGTACTTCTTTGGTTTCAAAAGTGGCATCCTCTAGTTTTTTTATTTTTTCTAAAGCTACGACAAGAGCTTGTTGTGTGATTTTAATGTCGTGTTTCATTTTAAATAACTCCGATTCTTTCATTTGTTATATACTATGTAATCTATTATTCTGAATCTCCCAATTATCAGCATCAAGTTCAAATGAAGTACCATCAGCTCTAGTCCTGTATTCTCCCTTTTTATAAAGAGTAGCCTTCTCCATGAATTCTTCTTTAGTAATCCAACCACATACCCATAGATTTTTAGTCCTAGTATTCACAGAACAAAACATAAAAGCATCTGCTTTATGATTCCGTTGAACATCTACAAAATTATTAACGTAGTATGGTTTTGGATTTACTCTTCTCTCCATAGACTTTATATCTACCTTGTACCCATTCCATTCAATAT
>Ga0208162_1000887_pt1 | contig 16252 bp, 22 predicted proteins | sample CB_VirMetaG_4_FD_184539 | JGI IMG/M metagenome (GOLD analysis project Ga0208162, IMG submission 184539) | Freshwater to marine saline gradient viral communities from Chesapeake Bay - CB_1508_1M Viral MetaG (SPAdes) (version 4) | ecosystem: Environmental > Aquatic > Marine > Coastal | place: USA... | reverse complement strand
AGGTTTAACAACAGTAACAAGAGGCGTAAACGGAACAACTGCAGCATCTGCAAGTTCTGGTGATTCAATTCAACAGTTACCTTTTGCTACACCGGTAGACATACCTATAAGATTAAGAGGTTTATCTATTTCTCCAGATGGAACAGGTGCAGCAAGATTAACTTTATGTGATAACAATGGGGATAGTATATTAGATATAGACACTCCTGATGGAAAAGTTTATACTATGAATATGCCTGAAGCTGGATTAGTATTTCCAAATGGTGTATTTGTATCAAACACAGAAAATGTAACTGCATATACATTATATACTGAAAAATATTCAGGACCAGGTTTAACAGCGGGATAATTAAATGGCTAACACGACTTCTGGTACTACGACGTTTGACAAAACGTTTTCGATCGATGAGATAATTGAAGAGTCTTACAACAGACTCGGTCAATTTGACATGAGCGGCTATAATTTAAAAACCGCTCGAAGATCGTTAAATATAATGTTTCAGGAGTGGGGAAATAGAGGTCTTAAATTTTGGGAAGTAGCTAATACTAATATTACTTTAGTAAATGGTCAAAACGAATATAAAATTTTTAGATCTACAGCAGATGGAAATTCTAACGGAGTAACTTCAACACTAACCGCTGCAATTACTTCTACAACAGCTACCACAGGAATTACGTTAGCTTCTATAGATAACATGCCAACTACAGGTACTATAAATATAGGGTCTGAAAATATTTCTTACACTGGATTTAACAGTTTAGAGCTCACTGGAGTAACACGTGGAGTCAATGGAACTACTGCAGCTACTCATTCAAGTGGTGATACTGTTACTAATTTTGTAAATCAAGCTACAGAAATTTTAGAGTGTTCGTACAGAAATAACTCTAACGTAGATTCACCTTTAGAAAAAATAAATAGATCTCAATATCAAGCATTGTCTAATAAAACAGCTACAGGACAATCCTCACAATATTTTGTTCAAAGATTTATTGATCACATTTTAATAACAGTTTATTTAACACCAGGCGCTTCTCAAAACGGGGATGTTATTAATTTTTATTATGAGAAGAGAATTGATGATGCAGGTGCCTACACTAATGCAACAGACGTACCTTATAGATTTGTACCTTGCATGGTTGCAGGTTTAACATATTATCTATCTATGAAATACGCACAACCAAGAATACAAGAAACAAAATTAATTTATGAGGATGAATTGGCTAGAGCTCTAGAAGAAGATGGTTCTTCAGCTAGTGTTTACATTTCACCTAAAACTTATTATCCGAGTATATAATTATGGGAAATTTATCAAAAGGAAGATACGCATTATTTATTTCAGACCGATCAGGTTTAGCGTATCCTTATAGAGAAATGGTTAAAGAGTGGAATGGTGCAAGAGTTCATACTTCTGAATATGAACCAAAACAACCTCAGTTGGAACCTAAACCGTACACTGCAGACCCACAAGGATTGCCTCACCCAAGACCTGCAAGAACAGAATTTCCAACTACAGATTTTTTACCAACCAATCCTTTTACAATGACTAATGCTTCTACTCAAGTTTCTGTAAGTTTTCCTTTTAGTAATTATCAAAATGGAGACGTTATAAGATTCTATGATGTTAAGAGTCCTGTAGGAGGAGTTGCAATTTCTACATTACAATTAGAAACTACTTTAAATGGAAATATTACAGCAACAGACATTTCAATTACTTTAACAGATTCATCTTCTTTTCCTAATCAAGGATACATTGCAATTGAAAAAATAAATTCAACATCTGGATTGTTTGAAACTGAAACTGTTTATTATAATGGAAATACAGGAAACGTTTTATCGAATTGTGTTCGAGGAACAGCTGCTCCTTTCAGAGGACAGACTCCCAAAAACACACCCGCAGGTGAACACTCAAGTGGAGCAAAAGTTTACGGTGCTTACGCAGTAACGATGGTTCCAACAGTAGTAACACAAGCGGGACAACCTTCAACTGTTACAGAATTTAACAGTTTTACTTTTAATTTAATTAGTGCTGCAAGTAGCACAGAAACGGGAGGCGGGTTCCAATGTTTAGCTGGACCTGTTAATGATAGAGCATGACATATGATCAATTAGTACAAAAAATTAGAGATTACACAGAAGTAGACGCAAATGTTTTAACTTCAACTATTATAAATGGATTTATTGAAGATGCAGAATTTAGAATACTTAGAGAGGTTGATTCAGATAATAATAGAAGATACGACACAGCTAATTTGCTTACTTCACAAAGATTTATAAATGCACCGGCGAGGTTATTAGTGGTTAGATCGGCTCAAATAGTAGACTCTGATGGAAGTGCACAACCTGATAATAGAGAATTTTTAGAATTTAGAGATACTAGTTTTATGTCTGAATATAGTCCTACTACAGCTACAGGAGTTCCTAAATATTATGGCATGTGGGATGAAAGCACTATTGTTTTAGCTCCTGCACCAGACGCTACTTATGAGATTCAATTAAATTATATCTTGAAACCGACTGGATTATCAAGTACAAATACAACTACATACTTAAGCACCGAATTTCCCAACGGTTTATTGTATGCTTGCCTAATAGAAGCTTATGGCTTTTTAAAAGGGCCCATTGACATGCTACAGTTATATGATAAAAAATATGTTGAAGCAGTCAAAGGATTCTCAATAGAACAAATGGGAAGACGAAGACGAGATGAATATCAATCAGGTGTTCCTCGAGTCGGAGGCAAATAAGGAGATAAAATTATGGCAATAACACAAGCAATTGCAAATACATTTAAAAAACAATTACTAGAAGGAGACATGGAGTTTCAATTTGGTGGTGATAAATTTAAATTAGCTCTCTATACTTCTTCAGCAACTTTAAACGCAGCAACAACTTCTTTTACAACTACTGCACAAGTAGGAAATAGTGGAACATACACTTCAGGTGGTGGAGCATTAGTACAACCAAATCCAAGCACTTCTGTTGCGTCAGGTGTTGCGATTGTTGATTTTAATGATCTATCATTTACAGGTGCAACAATTACTGCAAGAGGAGCTTTAATTTATAATACTTCTTCAGCTACAACAAATGCAGCTGTTGCAGCACTAGATTTTTCAACAGATAAAACTAGCACGAACGGAACTTTTACAATTGTTTTTCCAGCATTCACTACATCAGCAGCTATATTAAGAATCTCTGGCTAACAAGGAGGTTTTAAATGGCAGGATGGAATGGTAATTATACTTGGGGCACAGGTGCCTGGGGATTAGCACAAATTAATGTATCTGTAGATCTTACAGGTTTTAATTTAACTACTAATGACGGTGATCCAACAGTAACTATAGATGTAGATGCTAATGTAACAGGTCAATCTCTTACCTCTAATCTTAATAATGTTACAGCTAACGGAACTGCTAACATTAATTTAACTGGACAAGAATTAACTGTTCAGGAAAATACTCCAAATATTATTACAGATGTAAATGTTAATTTAACTGGACAACAGTTAAGTTGGACATTTGGTACGTACTCTGTTTCAGCAGGTGGTAGTGTTAATATTATTTCAGGTGGAGAGCATGAACTTGATTTAGATATAGGAACAGTTTCAATTGTAGCGAACGCTGATGTTAACTTAACTGGAATTAATTTAACAGCTACAGAAGGAAATTTAACATTAACTGCAGGTGCAAATGTCAATGTAACGGGTCAAGAGTTAACAGTTCAAGAAAATGATGTCGAAGCTATAGGAAATGCAGATGTTCTTTTAACTGGAATTAATTTGACAGTATCGGAAGGAACATTTAAAACCATTATTTGGAATCCTATAAACACTGGATCAAAGGCTACATATAACGATATAAACACAGGTACAACTAGCAATTGGACAAAAATTAATACAGGAACCTCTTCATCCTGGAAAGAGGTTGCTTGACAGTAATGTATAGATTTATTAATATCTAACACTTTAAGGAATATAAAATATGGCAAATTCAACATCAGCAAATTTAAAACTAACGGTTCAGGCGACAGGTGAAAATTCAGGAACTTGGGGTCAAATTACAAATACAAACTTACTTATTTTAGAACAAGCAATTGGTGGTTATGATGCAGTTGGAGTTACTTCAGGTGCAACTTTAGCTTTTACAAATGGTGCCTTATCCAATGGTAAAAATAAAGTTTTAAAATTAACTGGAACTATCGCTGGAAATGTAAATGTAATAGTACCGGATGGAATTGAAAAAACCTACGTTATACAAAATGCAACTACGGGTGCCTTTACAGTGACTGTTAAAACAACTTCTGGAACAGGGCCTACTTTTTCTGCTACAGATAAGACAAATAAACTTGTATATTCTGATGGAACTGATATTATAGAGTATAGTGATAATTTATCAAATGTCGCAAGTAACGGTTTTGCCGTAGCGATGGCAATCGCATTATAAGGAGAAAAATAAATGGCACAAGATTTTACAAGATATAGCGTACAAGCAACAAACAGTGCAGGTACTATATTTACAGCAAATTCAAATGATGCTGTTATTGGAATAAGAGTTACAAACACAACCGCTGCAGCAATTACAATTGATGTATTTGTTTCTGTAGGAGGATCGACAGATAGATACATTGCAAAAAATTTAAGTGTTCCACCAGCAAGTTCTATTGAACTTATAACAGGTGGCTCTAAAGTTGTAATGCAGAATACAGATGTATTAAAAGTACAAAGTGATACTGCAACTTCGGCTGATGTTTATGTGAGCGTCGTTGATTCAATAAGTGCATAAGGAGAATAAATGGATAGTTTATATACTACAACTTACATTGGTAACAAACCAGGTGCAGAGGATATTTATACTCATGCCGAAACAATAGATAATATTATAACGATTGAATCTGCAGTTTTAGCAGGTCCAGTGACATTTTCAGAAACAGTAACCGTAACAGGAAATTTGGTAATTGTATAATGAGTGAATTAAAAGTAGATAAAGTTAGTCCAAGATCTGGTACTTATGTTTCTTTAAATACAGTTAACCAAAAAAACATCATCATCAATGGTTCAATGGACATAGCACAAAGAGGAACTTCTGTTGCTGGTGTTGGTAATGCTTATGTTTTAGATAGATGGAATATACTACCTGGTACTTTAGGAACTTGGACAAATTCACAATCAACAGATGTTCCAACTGGTCAAGGTTTTGCTACATCTTTAAAAATGGATTGTACAACTGCAGATGCTTCACCATCAGCTAGTGAATTTCTTATGGTAAGACAAAAATTTGAAGGTCAAAATTTACAATACATTAAAAAAGGTACTGCTAATGCTGAAAGCACAACTTTATCTTTTTGGGTTAAATCAAATAAAACAGGAATTTACATTTGTGAACTTATAGATAGTGATAATAGTAATAGAACTATAAATAAATCTTATACAATAAATAGTGCTAATACTTGGGAAAAGAAAACAATTACATTTCCTGGAGATACAACAGGAACTTTAGATAATGATAATGCTGTAAGTCTTTCTTTACAATTCTGGTTAGGTGCTGGAAGTGATTATACTTCTGGTACTTTACAAACAGATTGGGGTTCTCAAACACCAGCAAACAGAGCAGTAGGTCAAGTCAATCTTGCCGACAGTACAAGTAATGAATGGTATGTGACGGGGGTTCAGCTTGAGGCAGGTTCGGTAGCCAGCGACTTTGAATTTTTACCTGTTGATGTGAATTTACAGAGATGTCAGAGATATTTTGAAAAATCTTCTAACATGAATTCTGCTTTAATAGTAACAAGTGAAGGTATTGTTGGAGTAAGAGATGGGACAGCTTCAACAATTAATAGGTATTACAATGTTCAATATTCCGTTGAAAAAAGAGCTACACCAACAGTAACAACTTATGACTTGTTGGGTGCGACAGGTGATTGTAGGAGAGATTCTACCAACGGAATACCCACTAGTACTTTTAGTACAGGTGCGACTTGTTTTAATATGACTTATACAGGAGGAGTTAGTCATTATGGAATTTACTTTGGTTGGTATGCAGATGCGGAGTTATAATTATGATTACTAATGTAGAAAAAACTTACGATATAGATGGAGTAACTTTTAATGGTTACAGAATGACAAAACATAATATTATTTCATTAGTACCACTAGACGAAGCAAACACAGATTACCAAGCAATTCAAGAATGGGTCGCAATAGAAGGTAACGAAATAATAGATAATGGAGGTGGAGAGTAATGGCATCAATATTAAAAGTAGATACAATACAAGATACATCAGGCAATAACATTATCAATGAGAGTAGTAATACTATTACTATCGGAGCTAGTGGGGATACGATTGCAATACCTTCAGGAGGTAAATTAACTGCACCTGGTCATGTTTTACAAGTAGTATCAGTTGTTGATGATACAGATACAAGCATTACAACAGCTACATATACAGATACAGGTTTATCAGCAAATATAACTCCAATTTCAACTTCGTCTAAAGTTTTAGTAATAGTAAATCATGCTATATATCTTTCACGTTCAACAACTAGTATTTATGGTGGTTATAAATTATTAAGAGGTTCAACAGATATTTTTAATCCTAACCCAAATGATGGCAATGGACCATATGGTTTAGGCTATATTAGTGGAGAAACAAGTGCAGTTCTTTCTGTAATGCATACAACACAATTTCTTGATAGTCCAAGCAGTACTTCACAACAAACATATAAGACACAAGGAAGAGTTTATATAGCAAGTAGTAGTTCCAACATAAGATTTAATTATAATGCTGCAGGTAACAATGGAAAATCAGTAATGACACTTATGGAGGTAGCTGGATAATGATAGTTGAAGCAATAAAAAAAATAAATCCTAATGCAGAAGTAGTTGTAAGAGGTAATAATATTGATACTTGCGAAATAGAATTTTACAACGGTACAGCAGAAATATCTAAGGAAGATATTAAAGCAATGATACCAACTCTTGAGCAAGAAATTAAAGACGCTGAACAAGCAGCAATAGATAAAAAAGCCTCTGGTAAACAGAAGCTAAAAGATTTAGGATTGGACGACGCAGAAATTAAAGCGTTGATAGGAGCATAATATGAGCAAAATAGAAGTCGATGCAATAGAACCACAATCAGGAACCACACTTACATTAGGTGCGAGTGGGGATACTATCAATGTTGCATCAGGTGCTACGAATAATTTAGGAATTACAGAAGCTGACCAATTTAGATTAACTGCTGATTTAGCAAATCCTGGTGCTGCAGATATTACAGCAAATTTAGAAAGAGTAGATACAAATGGTTTTGCAAAAATTGGAACTGGAATGACTGAAAGTTCTGGTATTTTTACTTTTCCATCAACAGGATTATTTTTAGTTAGGTTTATGGCTACAGTATTTTATGACAATGATTATATGGGTATTGAAATTTTTGTTTCAACAGATGGTTCAAATTTTGTATCTGCAGCTATGTCAAATGGTGGAACTATAACTGTTAATGGTTTTTTTCCTTTATCAGCAGAATGTTTTATTAATGTGACAAACACATCAAATTTTAAAGTTAAATTTAAGACAAACAGTATGACTGCTTCTACTATTCAAGGTGATACTGACCAAACTAGAACTGGTTTTACATTTATTCGTTTAGGAGATAGCCAATAATGAGAGATTATTTACAAGACGCATTACACACTTTTAATGGTGGTAATTGGTATGGTTGGAAAACACATAACGACAATGGAAACAAAATTCCTAACTCTGAACGTATGCAATACCAACACATTAAAATTATTAAAGATGGTGCTACTATGCCAAGTGAGAGTGATGTTAATGCAAAGATACAAGAATTAAAAGACGCAGAAACTAAAAAAATTAACGACAAAGCATCAGCTAAATCTAAATTAAAAGCATTAGGATTAACAGACGATGAAATAGAGGCTTTACAAGGATAATTTCATTAATTATAGAAGCATACAAAACCCTCTAGATATTTAACTTTATCTTAGAGTCAAAACGGTTTATAAAAGCATATTATGCTACAAAAACTTAATTTCAAACCGGGTTTCAATAAACAAGTCACAGAATCAGGTGCAGAATCTCAATGGGTAGATGGGGACTTTGTTAGATTTAGATATGGCTTACCTGAGAAAATAGGTGGCTGGTCACAATTAACATCTCTTAACAGAACTTTACCAGGCGCAGCGCGTGCACAACATTCTTTTGTATCCTTAGAAGGAGAAAAATACGCAGCGATTGGCACATCGCAAGGTTTATTTTTATATTATAACCAACAATTTTATGACATTACTCCTTTAGATACAGCCATCACCGGAGCAACCTTTGATGCTGCATCAGGTTCAGCAACGGTCACGGTAAATAAAACATCACATGGTCTAGAAGAAGGACGTTATGTAACTTTTTCATCTGTTACCGTTCCAACAGGATCTGGTTATGCAATAACCGATTTCACTGAAAACACTTTTGAAATTACCAATGTTACAGTTAATGCGTTTGATATTATAATGCCTTCAAATTCAGCGGGTACTACATCAGGTACGGGTTCAGCAACAATTGATCCTTATGTTATTGTTGGTCCAACTTTTCAAACAGCTAACTTTGGTTGGGGAACATCGTATTGGGGAGACTCAACCTGGGGAACAGCAAGAACTGCAACAAGTGTAGTCCTTGATCCGGGTTTATGGTCTCTTGATAACTTTGGTCAAATACTTACTGCAACTATTTTAAATGGTAAAACATTTACATGGGATGCAGGAGCAGCATCTCCAAAAGGTAGAAGAGCAACGGTTATGGCTAACGCACCTACTAAAACAAGATTAACACAAGTATCCGATAGAGATAGACATGTATTTCATTTTGGAACGGAAACTACAATCGGTGATACAACGACTCAAGATCCAATGTTTATAAGATTTTCAAACCAAGAAGATTTTAACACATATACTCCAACTGCAACCAACACTGCAGGAACCTTTAGATTAGATAAAGGAAATGTTATCGTTGGAGCCGTATCCGGTAAAGATTATACATTAGTATTAACTGATTCATCAGCTTATGTTATTCAGTTTGTTGGTCCACCTTTTACTTTTTCTGTTAGGCAGGTGGGTACAAATTGTGGTTTAATTGGTCAAAACGCTTTATCATATTCTAATGGTGTTGTATTTTGGATGTCAGGTGAAGGTGGATTTTTTATGTATGATGGTACTGTTAAAGCTATACCTTGTCTTGTTGAAGACTTTGTATTTACAACATCTGGAGATAACTTAGGAGTTAATTATAGTTCTAGTCAACTAATATATTGTGAACACAATACTTTATATAATGAAATAAACTGGTTTTATCCAAAAGCTAACACAACTCAAATAAATAGATGTGTTAATTATAATTATGGTGAAGATTGTTGGACAACATCATCTCTTTCTAGAAGTTCTTATGTTGATCAAGGAGTCTTTAATAACCCTTACGCAACCGATTATGATAAAACTTTAACTCCTAATTTTCCAATACAAGGAATAAGTAATTTATTTGGTGCATCAATTTATTACGCTCAGGAAACAGGAACTGATCAAGTGAATAGCATTACTGGTACAACCTCTATTAACGCATACATCCAATCAGGAGATTATGATATTACTAACTCTAATAATATTGCTGATTTACGGGGAGACGGTGAATACATAATGTCCGTTAAAAGATTTATACCTGACTTTCAAGTGCTTACTGGTAATTCAAAAATTACATTGTTAATAAATAATTATCCAAGTGATACAGCTGCAAGCTCACCTCTTGGACCGTTTACAGTTTCATCATCTACTGATAAAATAGATACACGTGCTAGAGGAAGACTAGTGGCACTTAAGATAGAAAATGATGCTATAGGAGAAACCTGGCGTTATGGCACAATGCGATTAGATGCTAAACCAGATGGGAGAAGATAATGGCTAAAATAACTGCATATATACCAGAACCAAAACAAGAGTATGAAGTAGATAATCAGAGACAAATTTTAGAATCTGTTGAGACTTTAAAAAACCAACTTAATTTTTCATTTCAAAATGATTTAAAAGAAGAACAAAATACATATAATTATTTTTTATCCTAATGACTATACAATATAAAAGCGAAGTATTTGATTTAACTACCACTAATTTAACTACGGTTTTAAATATATCTGTATCAGCAGTAGCTATTGTTAAAACAGTACAAGCTAGTCACATGGATGCATCAAATGTAGATGCTGATTTATACTTAAAAAAATTTGGTGGCAGTGACGTAGAAATAGGTCATGCGCAGCTTAATAAAAACTCTGAAAATATGATTGTAAATACCTTGAATTTAGAAGCAGGGGATGTTATAAAGATGCAAGCAGATACAGCAAATGAAATAACAGGCGTTGTAAGTTATGCTTTGATAGACAGATCACAGGAGAATGGATAATGGCAAATGAAGATTTATTAAAAATACATTGTACCACTACAGTGATTATTAGAAATACTAAAACCAATAAAATATATAAAGATGAAGCAGAGAAAGAGTCCGATATAGCTAATCCTAATACTGAAACAACGGCAGAACATATTGCTCAGGATGTTGAAATACAGGTTTCACCTAAAGGACTAAATGCACTACAGAAAGTAATGAATGAAAATAAGAAATCTAACACCTAAAGGTGGAACTGAATTACAATTAAGTTTTTTAAATAAATACGTAGATAAGAAATTATTAGACCAGGTACAAATTTGTACTTCGATACCAGGTAAAGTTCCATTAGATTCAAATAAAGTAAATATACTTTGGCAAAAAAATTCTTACGATCAACCTAATTTATACCCTTGGTTTAAAAATAAAACTAATCATTATAAGTATGATTGGTATGTGTTTAATTCTCATTGGAATCATGAAAAGTTTAGAATGATGTTTGGTCTACCTTCCGAAAAATGTATTGTTATAAAAAACGGTGTAGACAAAATAGAACAATCAAAACCTTATCAAAAAGGACAACCCATAAAAATCATACATCAAAACACTCCTTGGAGAGGTTTATCTGTATTACTTGGTGCAATGCAGTTAGTTAAAAACCCACTAATTACTTTAGATGTATATTCATCTTGTGAAGTTTATGGCAAAGATTTTATGGATAAAAATGATAAAGATTACAAAGCTCTTTATAATCAAGCGGAGTCTTTACCTAATGTAAATTACATTGGTTATAAACCAAATGAATATATTAGAGAAAATATAAAAAATTATAATATGTATGTATATCCAAGTATATTTGAAGAGACTTCATGCATATCTTTATTGGAGGCAATGTCTGCTGGATTGTACAGTGTTATAACAAACTATGGAGCTCTTTTTGAAACAGGCGCAGAGTTTCCAATGTATATTCCCTATGACAGTAATTACAAAGCTCTAGCTGAAAAATTTGCTTATGGAATAGATGCTGCTGCAGCAACACTTCATGAAAAAGTAATACAAAACCATTTAACTACACAATCTAATTACACACAGTTTTATTATTCTTGGAATAAACAAGCTGCTTCATGGACTAACTTTTTACAAGGAGCAATTAATGCCAAAGCCAAATGAACCTATATGGTTTAACCAAGACAAAACAGTAACTCCAAATGGAGATACTTACCAAACAATTAAGACTAACAAAGTAGAAAATAAAATAACAGAAATAAATATAGGAGAGCAATCTCCCTATAAAATAATGGTTTGTACTCCTTGTCATAGTGATGTTAGTATGCATTACACACAAGCAGTATTAAAATTTCAACAAGCGTGCTGGTTTAAAAAAATACAATGCAGCTTTACATTATTAAAATCATCTTTGGTTACTCAAGGTAGAAATTTATGTGTTGCTGAAATGTTAAACCACGAAGACAACTACACTCATTTATTATTTATTGATTCAGATATTGACTTTAATGCTGAAACTATTTTTAAAATGTTAGAGTTTGATAAAGATATTATTGGAGTACCTTATCCTATGAAAATATTAAGTTGGGATAAAATATGGAGAAGACATACTTTAAAAGAAAAAGCTATTAATGATGCTAATGATCTAGCAAAAGCAGGATTTACCTTTCCTATTAAAGTAGAGGATCCTAATTCAATTAACGTGGACCGAGGACTTATGGAACTAACTCATGCTCCTACTGGATGTATGTTAATTAAAAGAGAAGTTCTGGAAAAGATGATTAAAGAATATCCTCACTTAGAGATATTTCAACCCACTAATATTAATGGTAAAGAAGAGAAAAAAGATAATATGTACAATCTATTCGACACCTTACATGATCCTGTTACTAAACGTTACTTCGGGGAAGACTTTGGATTTTGTCAAAGATGGACAGATTTAGGTGGTAAGGTATATGGTTACATAAATGACTATATAACTCATGTAGGAGAATACTCTTATTGTGGTCGTTTTAGAGACGATTTAGAACAAGCAACTAAGCCTGTCAAAGCAGTTGACGACACTAAAAAAATCAAATAAAGTATCACATTTACAGGATTTCTACGCCTGCTTAACAATATAAATATATTTAAATTATGGCGATATCTAGATTTTTAATGAACAGACAATTACAAGCAGACGGTGGTATTATGCAAGTGGCTCCTAGAGAAAAATTTGGTTTAGGTAGTAAACTTAAAAAGTTTGTTAGAAAAATTATACCCAATGAAGTAGCAGAAGTTGCAGTCAAAGCAGCACCTTTCGTTGCACCATTTAACCCGGCAGTTGCAGCAGCAATGTCAGGTATTGGTACGTTTGATCAAACGGGAAGTATTGGAGACTCACTAAAAGGCGGGGCTTTAACTTATGGACTAGGTCAAGGCGCTAGATATTTAGGTGGCGCAGATTTCCAAGGTAATCCTTTTAAAACAATTGCAGGTGACCCAACATCAGGAGCATTCAGAGGTGGACTAGAAGGACTTAAAGGAGGATTTAGTTTTCCCTTGGGAAACCAAACAGGATTTAAATTAGGTCAACCCGTTCAAGAAATTCAAGGTGTAGGCGTAGATATAGATACTACAGTGCCTTTAAAAAAATCAATCAGTGATAAAACTTTTGGTGAAAAAGCTTTGGATCTGGGTAAAAAAGCTGGTAAAGCTATCTTTTATAAACCAGACGGTAACGATGGTTTTATGCTAGATAAAGCTGTAGTATTAGGAGCAATAACCGCTGCAGCTTCATACATGGAAGCAAAAGCATTGGCAGATGAAGCAGGAATTGATTTAAGTGAACAAGAATACAACGATCTTGCTTATCAAGCTGAAGTAGATGCTTATCGAAAAGAACAAGCAAAAAACTTTGAAAATTTTTTTGAAGGTAAAAAAGACGGTGGTAGAATAGGATTTAAAAAAGGATCAGACCCTGTGTATGAAATGTACTTAGAAGATTTAGAAGCAGGTATAATACCTTCAGATAAAAGTTATAATGAATATTTAGATGATATAGAAGACGATCCTGATTATGATTACTCTTATGCTAAAGGCGGTAGAGTATCTAGAAAATTTGGTTCACCTAAAGAAGGTGAGTCGGAAGTAGGTATCATGACTATTGACGTTGAAGCAGGTGATGACGAAGACAAAGAGGATATGATGATGGCAGGAATTACATTTAGCAGACCTGAGAAATCATATTTGTTTAGAAGACTAGGTGGATCTGGTGGAGCAGATAGATCTTTTACAATGCCACAACTATATAGAATTTTAAACAACCCTAATAAATATCCTGATGATGCAGCAGTATTAAAACAAATTGCTATTATGGGTCTCGGTGAAGGACAAAAGGACGGCGGAAGAATAGGATTTGAGTCTGGCGCTAATGAAATGATTAAAGAAAAACTTATGATGGAATTAGGATTATATCCATCTCCTGAAGAAGAATCTTCTGGAATAGGTTTATACCCATCTCCTGAAGAAGAATCTTCTGGAATAGGTTTATACCCATCTCCAAGTACAGAAGAAGACTCTGAAATTATTATGACTAAAGATGGCCCCGTTTCGATTAAAGAAATTTTTGAAAGAGACACTCCATTATCAGAAGACCTTCTCGGTATGTCAGATGGTTTTACTTCATCCCCAGTAACACTTCTTCGAAGATATTTAGCAAACAAAGAATTAGAAAATAAAGCTAATGGTGGCAGAATAGGTTACAAAGGTGGTGCTAACAGAGTATCAGAATTATTAATCTTAAGAGATAATTTACTTGCAAGTGGTGAAGATGTATCCGACATTGAAGCAGAGATATTTCAATTGACAGGTAAAACATTTAAATCAGTTGGTGGTATAAGTGATATACCTACAGGCAAGATGAGAAAAAATAATGCCGGTGTAGTTGAAAGAGACTACAGAGATGAAGGTGGTTTTGTACCAGTTGGTATTAAAGAAAGAGCTGATGATGTACCCGCTATGTTATCTAAAAATGAATTTGTAATGACTGCTGATGCTGTACGTGGTATAGGTAATGGTAGTGTTGAAGAAGGTTCTAAAAAATTATACAACACAATGAAACAAGCAGAAAAAGTAGGTAAAGCATAATGGCTGAAAATTATACAACAACACAAAGACGAGCACCTTATTTAGAAGCTTCTTCAAAAAATTTTATAGATTTATTATCTAGACAAGTTGGTAGAGCTCCAGGCTCGCGTGGTGTACCGACGTTAGCACAACTTGGACCACAAATTGCCGATCAAAATATTTTCACACAACAAGCACAGCAACTTGCAGCAACTCAAGCAGGACTTGGTCAATTAACTTTTGGTCCCCAAGGACAAGTAACTGGTGTTGGTCAAGGTACAGGTGTTGCGGGTTATCAACCTTTCTTAGATCAAGCGTCACAATATCAAACTCAAGCAGGCACTACACTGGCTGGCACAGCAGGTTTAAGTGGACCACAAGCCTATCAACAATTTATGTCGCCTTATCAACAACAAGTAATTGATACAACTCTTGCAGAGTTTGATACTCAAACTGCACAAGGTGTACCACAACTTGCAGCAAACGCTATTACTGCAGGAGCTTATGGTGGTGGAAGAGATGCAATAGCTAACGCTCAGTATGCGTCCGATGCAGCTAGAAATAGAGCTGGGATACAGGCAAAACTATTAGGTCAAGGTTTTACTCAAGCGAATCAACTTGCAAATCAAGCTTTCACACAACAGTCTAATCTTGCAAATCAACAACTAGGTCTTGGGGATTTTTCAAGAAACTTAGCATCATTACAACCATCGTTAGCCGCAAGTGGTGTACAACAATTAGGTGCAGCCGGTACAGGAAACTTAGCTTATGAACAAGCTTTACTAGATGCGCAACAACAACAAGCACAACTTAGATACAATGAACCCATGAATCGAATTCAGGCTTTTGGATCAGGGATAGCTGGTCAGGTAAGTGGATCACCTTTAACAACACAACAAACAGGTATGGGCGGAGCAGGATCCATTGGACCTTTATCACAAGCATTATCAGCCGGATTAAGTGCTTATGGTCTAGGTAGTATTTTTGGAGGAAATTAATGTATTTTAAAAGACCATCATTTAGAAGAGGCGGATCAACTGGTATTGGTCAACTTACACCTAATAGACAAATGTATGCCGGTGGTGGAAATATTGGTGGCGGCGGTATTGGTGGTAGAAATCTTGGAACACGGACAGGTTTTAATGTTATATTAAATGAATTTGGACAACCCTTTAAAAGTTCTACGGCAAATACAGCAGCAAACGTTGCTAAAGGAAGTAGATATGGTTTTTTACCTAAAGGAGGTATAGGCCCCAATCCTTTGTACGGTCCTGTTTTACCAAGAGGTGCTTTAGCTCTTGGTCCTTATGCTAGTAGCGCTGGTATTGCTGCAGTCTCAGCTATACCAATAGCAACAGCAGCGGGTTTAGCTTACATGAACAAACCTAAAACTATGGAAGAAAAAAAAGTAATGAGAGATTATGGAATGATCGATGAAACTTTTTTTGATTACGATAAGTATGATGCAGATAGAGAAGCAGCTTCTAAAATAGGAGACAAGATTAGTTTTAGAGAAGCTTTATTTAAAGATCCGGATACAGGATTATATCCTAAAATATTTGGCAGCACTGAATCAAGAACTAAAAGAGCTCAAATAGAAAAAAATAAACAAGAACAAGAAGATATTAAAACTATAATAGAATCTGATGGACCTGCAGGAGATCAGATTACAATGTTAAGTGACGAAGCAAAAGGTGCAGCAACAGAA
>Ga0208162_1000885_pt1 | contig 16271 bp, 20 predicted proteins | sample CB_VirMetaG_4_FD_184539 | JGI IMG/M metagenome (GOLD analysis project Ga0208162, IMG submission 184539) | Freshwater to marine saline gradient viral communities from Chesapeake Bay - CB_1508_1M Viral MetaG (SPAdes) (version 4) | ecosystem: Environmental > Aquatic > Marine > Coastal | place: USA... | reverse complement strand
ATCAGCAGCATAACGATCACCATCAGTTGTATGCTCTACATTTTTCCATTCATTGGATCCGTCAGCTTTCACTTTAAATTCAACAGCACCAGTTCTACCAACAGAGAATTTAACCCTTGAAACAGTCAAAGTAGCAGTGAAATCAGTTTCAGAAGGTTTAGGTCGATAGTAAAACCTAGGTAATGTTACTTCAAAGTCGTAACCATAACCTACAATAATACCATCAGCATAACTACTAAAATTACCTTTAACTTCAAAGTAACGATAACCTGTACCAGATTCCGTACGTTCTTCTGCTGTAGCATAATACCCAGCATCAGAATCAATAACTGAAGTTGTACCTACGTCTGCTGTTGGAACACTTAGAAGCATAATAGCTTGCTTTTCATCAATTGGTGTGTACGGGACATAGATTTTTGTAAGGTCATTAGTCGTATCATACACCACTGCATCGACACCTCCAGCGGGGCTGACAGGGCGTGTAGCCATGTCTAGGCATGGATTACCTGTCATGCTAGTTGAAGTCGCTACAACGTCTCCTGTGGGGATCTGGTCAAGCACAATTTTACCTAAAGTGTACTCGTCTTCATGTTGAGACACAATTAGAACATCGTCATCAATAATATCTATAGCTTGAATAGTAGTAGGTAGTTCCCATTTAACCCAGGCTTGAAAAAGATCTTCCTCACCATTATTGTAGTACCTATAAAGGTACATATAAGATGAAGATCTATCTGCCAACATAATCACAGAGTTCTGTGGACTGACGGATAGAGTGTCGATGGTATCTGGAATCCATTCAAGGACAACTTTACTAATGTCAACCACAGCAGGGCTTTGTTCGATCTCCCTGAGCTGCATGGTAAATAGCTTAGAGTAACCAGGAACTCTGTTTACAAAAGCTGCTGTTGTCCCTACATCTACAGGAGGGACATTTGGATCCGTTTCATAATTTGAAAGGGTCCTAATAACAGCAGTTTTTGGTGTTAACGTAGTGGTACCAGCAGAATATACTTGAAACTGTTGACGAGCACTAAACAACAAAAGACCTTGTGGAGAAGGTAAGACATCAGTTAAGACAACAGGCCTGACACTAGATGCGTTAAGGTCGATAGGATCTGAATCAACTTGAGTTAATCCAGATTTAACAAAGAAGTTAAAAGAATCATTGGCAGTACCAAAGAATACATTATCTTCTGATAGAACACCAAACCTATTGTTGTAGAAAAAGGATGCTGAAAGTTTCTTGCCAATAAAGGATGGGATTGGGCTGCTGTTATCGTCACCAGTTTCCCGTGCTTTCCAGCTAACAGGTCCAAAGGTAAATGTAGTGGCACCTGTATTTTCTAACTGGTAAGGCATTGTGGATGCATTTAAACCCGGTGACACATCACGTGCACGAGTCTCCTGCCAATAACCACGACCCCTGTTTGTTGTAGTGTTGAGTGCTACAAATTTAACATAGTAGTCATCTTCAGCAGAGTTAGTATTAACAACCTTTACTGTATGACCATTATAAGATTCTTGAGGTAGTTTATCAGCTGAATCCACTTCATCTTCAAATACTTCTAAAGCAACATTACTAAGACCACCTCTAGCATCAATATCAAAAGGCAATGGTGTACCACCTGGTGTACTATAGTCAGTAACTACCCCATTAGACTCGTTTGTTCTGCGGATGTTGATACTATTATTATACCCTTCAATGTACCATCTACCATCAAAATCAGTATCGTTTCCTGCTTGCTGGACATTAATAAGGTTTACAAGAGCATCGATAAGATGATGAGTATTTTGAATTTCTGATGAAGGATGTGTTTTGTACAACAGCATATCATCAAAAGTTGTATTATTTTGAGCTGTTACTGTAGCTACATCACCTTGAATTGTTACAGTAAACTCATCGTTTTCAACCAATGAAAGTAGCTTTAGTGTAGCCTGTGATTTTGCAACAAACGTACTATTTGCTTGCATTGCAGTTGTAACAGTTTTGTTAGTGATAACTGTTACGTCTTGTACACTACGAAAGTGGTAATCAGATTGTTTAGTGCCAGTCAGATATGAAGCACCGTTGTTAGTTACAGTACAGAATGTGCCATCATTTTTAGTCCAAACATAAATGTTAGAACCTTTAATAGCACCAACGTAGGAGCCAGCTTCATCTCGGTCAATAAAAAACCAAGCTGCATCAGCTAGCTCTGCTTTGGTAAATGCAGTGCCATTTGCCTTTTTAAGCACTTCAATGTGTTCCATCCCAGGTCTTTTTAGTAGACCGTAGGTAGGATCAGGATACCCATTCTCGCACTCAGTAACCTGATTAAGTAATTTTTTATCATCATTCTGGCGGGATACACCACCAAGAAAGTTAGGAGTTGTCTGAGTTACTGCTGGCATTAGCGTTGTAGGGTATGGAACGGCTTATATGGTCGGTAGAAGTTACCGTGACTAGGTGACCCAAAGAAAGTATAGTCACCTTGGTTGCACTCATACTCCAAAGCTTGAGAGCGTGTAGTCAATTCTTTTTGTTGTAAGATTTGATATTGATTAGTGTCACCAATAATACGGCTAGACACAATAGCTGCAGCACGTGCAACAATGTATGCCTGGATTGGTGCTGGGATATTTTCCCATTCAAAATACCATAGAATATCTACATAGACAGTCTCTGCTGTCCACTTATAGCTATGTGCTTTTTTGTCGTAGAGCTTACCTCCACGGAAGACAGCATCCTTTTCAATGTTCTCAGGGTAACCTCCATTCAGGTCCATCTGTAAAACATCGTCTGCAATCCTGATTTCATCATTAGAATCAGGTGTAATTTTGTAATCAAATTCAGCATTATATGACCATCCTTCAGCCTGTACTTCACGCGACACTTCTCTCAGGGTGTTGAGTGCAATCGCAACGTCCGGGTTGGTTTGAGTTTCAACTCTAGTTGTAACTTTGTTTTGAGTCAGTGCTTGGCTAGCAATAGTCTGTGAAATATTAATCGTATAAGTATACGTCACAGGGTTAGTAGCTTGCTGCACACCAGCAACTGCAATAGAGGTACCAGTAGCCACACCAGTGCCACCAATATAAGTACCAACAGGAATGTTAGCCTCTTCAGTGGTTAGAGTAGTACCAGAAATAGAACCAACAAATCGGTCTACCTCATTAATAACAATAGTTTCTTCAGTTGTCAACGTGGTAACAGGAGCCTGACCAACTGACGCCAGGATCTGATTAACGGCTTTAAGTTCAGTGGAGCCAGTAGATAGGTAAGGCATAATTGATAATGAGTATTATTCTCAATAAAGAATTAAAAAAAAGGAGCCTCCGAAGAGACTCCCATATAATAAAAACCCTATCAGGCGTTAGCAGGATAGGTAGTACCGAAGGCAGTGCCAGCGGTGCTAGTAGCGTGCAGCTCAACTGCACAAGCAGGGTTCAGGAAGTCAGCGCCCATGGCGAGACGACCCAGGATCACATCACCCTGGTAGATGGTGGAAACATCGCCACTGGTGACTTGCACCTGAGGAGCGATAGCTTCAACACAACCAGCAGCTTCACGTTGGAAGATCAGACCACAGGAAGTATCGAAGGCAGCTTGACCACCGTAGTTGTTGTTGACACCAGTAACAGAAGCCTGGGCATCCTCAAACTCAGTATCGCTGCCGACGAAATCACCAGTGTTGCCAGGAGAGGCAGGGCCACCAGTAACGCCGTATTTGACACCGTAGTTACCCATGAACGGAATGTTCATAGACTTGTAGATCTTAATACCGGCGATCTCGATGATACCGTTACCGCCTTGCAGGGCAGTGCCTTGCTCATCACGGTTCACAAGACCGTTGGATCCAACAGCTTGGATCAATTCATAGTATTGACGTGGGTTGAGGACCCCGACACGCCCGTCTTGGCTGACACCTTTCTCATCCAGAGCAGCAGCAGCGTCATAGAATGCAGCAACCAGCTTAGCAGAATCGAAAGCATCAGACAGAGCACCAGTACCAGTACCAACTTGGATCTGAGTACCACCGGGCTCCTCCATGCTCACCAGGCTACCACCAGTACCAACGGATTGGACCGGAGAGGCTTGACGTGCACCTTTAGCAACAGCACGGAAGATAAGGCGGTCATATTTTTCAGCCAAAGCATACCCGATCTTGCGAGAAATCTCCGAGCGCATATCATAATGCGACAGAGTTTCGTCGAGATCATACAAAAATGCGCTGGAAATCAGCAGATCATCGACAGTGATGGTCTTCTCCGCCACGGGAGGACGGCTGTTGGAATCACCAAGGATGCTGTTACCAGGAGTATGGTACTCAGCCGTGGTGCGTCCAGTGTAGATAAATTGAAGAGACTTACCATTGGTCAGCGTACGACGCATAACCAGGTCACGAGCGATCGTGTTGTTCTGGAAGCCTTTGAACATCTCTCCACTGAACAATTTCAAGTAGAGCGCGCGGGCGTCACCCGTGCCATTATTTTGACCCGGGCGCGTAAGTTGCGCGGGGTTTACAGAAGATTGAAAAGCCATTGTATAAAGTTAAAATTTATGTAACCAAGCTTCAAACGTTTGAAAAAATTTTGTGGTCTATTCCCACCGTCTAGACGGCTAGAGGTATCGGCGTACCGGCTCTAACCAATACTGAGGAGGGGCGTTGAACCCCTCCCGCCAGCCTAACTGGATCAGTCGATCTCTTTATACACTACACCACGGTAGCGGAGGGCATCAGTATGATAGCGCTCTGCGCGCTTTTTCTGTGATGCAAGGAAACGAATGAGATTGATAGACATAATAAAATACCTAGTAAATCCACGCCCCGTTCCATGCGTGGTTAATCTGCGTCCATGATTGATTCCAGTACCATTTTGGTGAACTGCATTTCTAAGAATTCAATGTCAATCTGTTCTTGTGGATGACCACCAGCCCATTGTTTTTTGTATAATCTTAGTGCATCTCGAATAATACGAGCGCCACCATCAGATACTTGAATATCAAACATAGGATGAACGTACTAGATAGTTAGCCGATAGCAGGTGCTACCAGCGCCACTGGAGTAGTCTCGGCTGCTGCCAAGTCCAGTGGGAAGTTGTGGGCATTGCGTTCATGCATGACTTCCATACCAAGACCAGCTCGGTTAAGGATGTCTGCCCACGTATTGATCACATGACCATTATGTACAATTGATTGGTTAAAGTTAAAACCATTCAGGTTAAAAGCCATGGTAGATACACCAAGAGCAGTAAACCAGATACCAACAACAGGCCAAGCTGCCAAAAAGAAGTGGAGACTACGGCTGTTGTTAAAAGAAGCGTACTGAAAAATAAGACGACCAAAGTATCCATGAGCTGCAACAATGTTGTAGGTCTCTTCCTCTTGGCCGAACTTGTAGCCATAGTTCTGGCTTACTTCCTCAGTCGTCTCTCTAATAAGACTAGACGTAACCAAGCTTCCGTGCATAGCACTAAACAAGCTCCCACCAAATACACCGGCAACGCCGAGCATATGGAACGGATGCATAAGAATGTTATGTTCAGCCTGGAATACGAACATATAGTTGAAGGTTCCGCTAATACCAAGAGGCATAGCGTCTGAGAAAGATCCTTGACCAAAAGGGTATACCAAGAAAACGGCGGAGGCTGCAGCAACAGGTGCACTGTATGCCACGAAGATCCAGGGACGCATCCCTAGTCGATAGCTAAGTTCCCACTCTCGTCCCATGTAAGAATAGATACCAATGAGGAAGTGGAAAACGACGAGCTGGAATGGACCCCCGTTGTAGAGCCATTCATCAAGTGTAGCAGCTTCCCAAATTGGGTAGAAGTGTAGTCCGATGGCATTGCTGCTCGGAACGACGGCTCCAGATATGATGTTGTTTCCATAGAGGAGGGAGCCTGCGACTGGTTCTCGAATTCCATCGATGTCTACTGGCGGTGCTGCCACAAAGGCAGTTACAAAACAAATGGTTGCTGCGAGAAGGGTAGGGATCATAAGGATCCCGAACCAACCAACATACAACCGGTTATTAGTGCTGGTTACCCAGCGGCAAAACTCCTCCCAAGTGGATCGGCTCTGCTGTTGTGAAATAATAGCGGTCATTTAAAAGTGCGATTTAATTTACATTTTTATGTATTTGAGCACTAAGTAAAGCCCGCCCAAGGCTCACATCCAGTGGCGGGCTGAGTTTCATATTTAAATCAGAAGGTCCATTTGACGCCAGCTTTAGCGCCATAGCTAGACTCTTCGTCGCCGGTCATGAACGAAACCTCACCGTAGAGATCAAGGTTATCGGACACGGGAACAGCAGCACCGACTTTGCCGGACCACTCCAGCTCAGCCTCAACGCCGGAGGTAGACAGAATAGCAGGACCACCCTGAATATACCAACCATCACCTTCGTAACCTACGTGGTTCTCAATAACAGAACCAGTGTACTCATCACCATAATAACCAGTGTTGGCTTCGATGTTTGCGTAGGGACCAGCAATAGCGCCTTGAGCACAGCCGAGGAGGAAACCGGCAGCAATAATAGATTTCATGATAAATAAAAGATTAGGGGTTTACTTTTTTTTCCGCGTTTTAGCGGCTTGTTTGAACTGTTTGGCAGTAGGAGCACCCTTGCTGCCAACTTTGCGCATTTTTTCTCCACTACCGGCGGCGATCCGCTTGCGCTTGGCGTGGATGTTAGCATACAATCCAGGTTTAGCCATTACTTTTTCTTTGGAGGACGACCTTTTTTTGTACCGTACGTTCCTTTACCTTGCGGCATTACCAGACTCCGGGAATAATTTGACCAGTGAGTGCATAGGCACCGAGAGCCGCCATGACGCCAAGCATAGCGAGACGACCATTAAGCTTCTCAGCCTTTTCATTGTGAGTTTCAGTTACGTCCATAATAGTCATAGGTGGTTCGATTGCATAGAGGTTCAGACGTCCTCGTTCTTCAGTAACAGTAGTCATCAGAAAGAGACATCAGAGTTTTCAAGACGGCGCATCAGGTTAGCCCTGTACGCCGGGTCACGATCATAGCGTGGGTCGCTCATGGCAGCAACCAACTCAGCTTGACTTTTGAATGAGTCATCTGTATCAGCTGCGCCACGCCCTGTAAGCGTCTGACCATCAGAGCCTACAGAGTCGTTGTAACGTGCTTGCAAAGCTAGGACCGCATAGTAGATAGCATTTGGGTTACCAGAACCCATTACACTATCATACATCTCAATCTCTGATTGCTCAAAGTTTTCGGATGCCCAATCAAGCATGGATTTGTAGGCTTTATCACCGCCCACCATATCCATTAGCATTTCTGCTTGCTCTTCGGATAGGATTTCTTCGTCTCCGTCGTCTTCTGTTTCTTCTGACTCTGACTCTGCAGGCTCACCCTCGTCTTCGGGGGCTGGTACTTCATCACGTGGTTCTCCAAGTTTCTTTTGAAGTTCTACATAAGCTTGTTCAAGAGCTTGGGGGTCTTTAAACTTACCAGCAAGTAGAGGTGAATCACCTTGCTCAATGGACTCAGCAATCGCAAGAGACTCCTTTTCATCTGAGTTAAGAATCTCAGGATTAGAAGGAGCCTCATTCATTGTAAATGTTTCAGCCATTCATTATTGGGGGATAGGTGGTTGTTGTTGTTGCAGTGCCTGTTGCTGCATTTGCATCTCAGCTTGTGCTGCCTTTTGATCAACAGCTGCCATCTGAGGTGCCTGCTGGGCTGCCATCATCTGTTGCTGCTGAGCTAGCTGCTGTTGCTGTTCAGCTTGGAGTTCTTGCATACTCTTCACAAGGTTGAGTACGTCAATACCAGACGATGCTGCCAGACGTTTGATGACTTCATCCGGGTTAATGTATTGAGCAATGGCATCTGGACCCATGGTTTGAGCGATGACAGTAAGGAACTGCGCAAGTGCTTCACGATCTTGACCGCGACCAAGGGCATTGATACCTGCCACGATCGTTGGTCGAACGACATCACCTTTCGGTAGCCGTGGGATGTCACCAGTCTTTTGTGCAATGTTAAGTTTGCGGTTAAGATAAGGAACTAAGAACTCAACAGTCAACAGGCTAAAGAGCCCACCGAGTTGTTGCTCTAGTTCTAGCTGTGTCATCCTAACTTCTTCTGCTGTCGTGCGTTCACTGTCCCTCACGTTGAGGATCAGGAATGCTTCGTTCAGACGTTGAGTCAATGATCCAATCATCTGATATGCAGTAGAGAAGTCAGCTGTCTTCCCAACCTGTACCACACCAATGTCATCAGGGCGACCTTGGATGATCGCACCGTTACCTGCATTAGCAAGTGTCTGAGGTTTGGTTGTGGAGCTTGGGCTGACAGTAAACACTACCTTAGCAGCTGCAGCAGAGCCTTCAACGATGGCTTGTGACAGAGCTTCAAGTGACTTCAGGTCTCCGATGAACTCTTCGACCCTACCACGTCCGTAGACTTCTCCGTCTACGTGATTGAATCGTAGCACAAGCCAGGGGTTAGCGTCAAGAGGTGCCTTACCCATAGACTTGGGTAGGATTTTATCATACAACTCTTGGTGCCACACCATTCTATTGTTGTCCCGTTTGATGTGTGTATAGATAACACATTCATCATTTGGTTCGTCGTCGTTGTCAGCGACACGCTCGTTCGTGAAATCTGGGTAAAATTTTTTGACAATTTTTTTAGAGATTGTCTCCTTTGTTACGATTTCAATAACATTACCGTTACCATCTCTATCCACTGCATAACGAGACAGGGGATAAAGCTTGAGCCCATCTTTACTCATAAAGATCAAGGCATTTCCAGCTACTACAAGATGCTTTAGTGCTTGGTGAACTACAACACGATCACCGGATTCCGCAATGGATTCCATGACGGTACGTTCAACCTTAGCAAATGACAAGTCTAGCTCAGATCTAATATCAGGACCAAGATCTTGAGGGAGGTTAATATCGTTAACCTGCAATTTAAAGAAGCTGGTTTGTGGCGGTAGCAGTGCAAGCATTAGTTTACTTGCAAGCGTCGTCACACCTTTAGCTCCTGTTGATTGCCAGGGCGTCGTTAGTTTAAGAGCACTCTTAGTTGTGTGCTCATCCTCCCTAATAAGATAAGGTAAAGTTAAATCAGCTGCTTGTCTAGCAGTGTTTAGGAACTGTGAACGGCTCGAAGACAATGCATCATAGCGAGATCGAGCAGTCATTATAGATTAATACCCCCAGCGATTGAAGCCATTCTATTAGTAATACCTTGTGCCACAGAAGGTGTTAGATCAGTCCTACGTTTAAACGCCTTGGTACCATACATATTAGTTCCAGCATTAGGAGCACCAAACTTAAGCTGAGGAGCAGCATTTGCAGCTCTCATTTGATTAGCCATCATAGTCTGCCGGCTAATAGCAGCTTGGCGTGCAGCCTCTTCTCGTTCCGCAGCAGCTTGAGCTTCAGCTTGCTGTTGTGCCGCAATCATATCTTGGTACCTTTGTTCCGCCTCCAAAGCTCTTTGATCAGCCGCCTCTCGGAACTGAATCATCATGCTTTCAAAATCTACTTGTGGCTGACTATAGCTCTGATCAAATTGCTGCTGTTGTGCCATCAGATTACCTGCCAGGGCGTCAATCTGACTTGAGTATGGAGTAGTTGGTGCAGCTGGTGTGGCGGCGCGAGGAGCTTGCCGCGGAGCAGGAGCCCGACGTGGAGCTGGTTTTGGCCTCGCTGAATTAGAAACCTTTTGTGCACCACGTGAAATTGTCAGCGGGCTGTAGCGAGGAGGTTTGTCAAGAGGTCTACGTTGATCCGGTCGGAAAGCTTTTACAGACTTCTTAAAGTTTTTGTCATAATCTCTCTGGATACGATTAGGACTGATACCCTTTTTCTGGGCTTTCCGCATCTCTTTTTTAGAGACCTTACCGTCTCTAGTAATCTTACGGATAAATTCCTGTTTTTTAGTACCCTTTTTTCTTCGGGATACCTGCCCCCTCGGCCCAAACTGTATTACGAATTTACTCTTTCTGTTTTTTCTGTTTCTTTTCTTAGCCATTAGTTCTCCTCCATATATTGGATGACCCACTCAACGACACTGCGTTGACCAGATCGGTACATAATTTTTTCCATTGTATCGTCAGGTGTTGGGTTAGTGGGTGGAAAAGTTTCTTCTAGTGCATGAATTAAACCTCGGGAGTTCATCCCAAGGACTTCAAGCATATTGGGGGAGGTTGACATTGCTATGCTCAAAAAAGGCTGGCATTCTAGCTGCTTTAGTTGCGGACAATTCTGGGGCTTTGCCCTCATACATCAGCCGGTCACTAGAATCCAGCCAAAATTTTTTGTCCAAATATTTATCGGTAGTATTTACACCCAGTGGTTGCATTACCCAATTGATAGTTGCCTTCCTGAGTTTATCAAGAGAAGGACTGATGTTATACCCCAGCTCAGTATGAACCAGACTATTGGTAGCCACATGAATTTGTTCATCTCGACTAATATCAGCTGATACGGTTCTCATGCCAGCGTCACCATTAAAGCGAAAGAATGGTAGAAGAACGAAGAAGATCGCACGCTCGGCAACCATCGCCTTGGTGATCGTGTGATCTGGATGTGCCTCCCAAGCGGTTTTAAGCCTGAGGGCTTCCTTCTCAGCTTGCGAATCAACACCGTAAGCATTGGCGATGTAACCAAGTGCGAGGTCATGGTTCTCTTCATCTTTAACGTTGGATTCCAGTATTTCACGGGCCACCGTTGGTACTTCATTATTGAGGGCATGGGTAATAAAATCTCCCACAGGCAGTTCCATATGTCGCAATGCAAGAGCACGGAGAACAGCTTCCTCTGCGCCCTGCTTGCATGTACCAGCAGTTGTCTGTACTGGCGTCCATTTGCGCTTCCGCGCTTGTAGTTTTTCGTAAGGGTTCATTCTGCACAATCACATTGAGGTTCTGGTGTCTCCTCTTCAGTGATTAGGCTAGCAAGATAGTCCTCGACCTCTGTCTCTTCGAGAGCAGCATACGCGCTTGACTTATCTTGAACGTCGCCCATCACCTGGAGACTATAATAAAGAGAAGTCTGGGGCGATTCAAGCCACTCCTGGATAAACTCTTCATCATACGTGACCACATCGGACCACGAATTGAAGCTGTAACCATGTAGAAGTCCAGTCTTGTTAAGTAGAGTCATGATGCCATCTGCAACACGTTTGTAGGCTTCCCAGCCCACCTTAGAGGCGATCTCTACGTCACCATAGTTGTACGTTTGTACTCCGAAAGTACCGCTGTCGCGATCGACTGTCTGCGAGATAGGCGGAGCGATTTCTGGAGTGCAAGTATAGCCATCCAGATCTGTGCTTCGATAACTGCAGGAGGCAGTGGGCGCAATAGCAAAGGCTCGAACCATTTTATAGTCGCGAGCAATGTTGGCTGCAGACTCAATGCCAGAGTTAATTTGGGTGACAAGTTCATAAGCTGCAGACCGTACTGATTCTCCTTTGTTGAATTGTTCCAACGCACGTCCAAACTGGTCATACGTTACTCCGTATCGACGAAGTAGGTTAGCGAGTCCGAGCATCCCGAGTCCCACTTGTCTGTCAGTTTTGCTTGGGAGATACTCTCCGCTTTCGCCAACACCTGTTTTACCATGGAGTTCGCACAGCTGGGACATACCTTCAGTGAAAGCGCGAGGGATGTCGTCGAATTCACAGGCACCGAGAGAGACATGTTGGAGTAGACAGGTGCCTCGTGAGGGCAGGTAAACCTCAAGACAGACGTTACCTCGGATGCGGTTTCCTTCATTGTCGTATTTTACTTTGTTGAGCCAGATGTCTCCCGATTTAATCCCGTAAAGGAGTTCGTCCTTAAACGTACACCTCTCCCACCATTCGGGGGTGATGTTGATGCATCGCTTAACCCACGGAAGCTCGGATCTAGGAGTGAGAATAAAGTCACGAGCATCAGGATGGGATAAATCAAGGTGGCAAACAATCGCACCGTTACGATAAGTGCCTCCGCGCCGAAGTATTTCATTTAGCGTTGAGTAGATTTTTGCAAAGGATACTGGCCCGCTCGCAATGAGTTTGTCATCTCCTTTAATCGATTCAGTTCCTTTGGGTCGAAGTTTCGACAGGTGAATCGCGCAGCCTGCTCCATTTCGTAGAGCGTGACTGGCAAATTTCCAGCTTGATTCAATTCCATTAGGTCCCTCCATTGAGTCTTCAACGGTGAATACCGTGCACGACACCGGTAGCCTAGACGTTGGATTATCCAACCAAGATTGGACACGTCCCGTGCGAGAAATGTAAGATGCGGTCATTCTTCAGTAGCTTCGTCTTCGGTAGTAGGTTCGTCTTCAGTTACAAGCATAGCATTACATGCTGCAATAGCACCCTCCAATCGCTGCAAGTTTACTACGGTTTGATTATATTCGTTGACAAGTTTTTCTTTGTATTCAGCGGGTGTCATGGGTTGATAAGATCGTTTAAAACAGGTGGTTGGTAGTCTGGTCCCTTCAGGACCTTGCCGTCAGCACGGCGGATAGGTGTACCGTCTAATCCTAGCTTAGACATGTTGCTTCTGTGGACGCGATCTAGTGCCTCTTCTAGATCCCACTCCATATTCTCAGCATACTGGAAACAGACGTACACAAGGTCTGCAAGCTCTTTCAGTTCGTTTTCGTACGGTTCGTTTTGAAATGCACTGCGGAATTCGTGGTACTCTTCATCGATCAAAGCCAGTTGCATAGTCCGGTTGTCCGGCGTATTCTGGATCCCATACGCTGAACGGAATTGAATTGCTTGATCGCTCAGACTGTTCGACCTGCAGTGTTGTGTGTTGGAGTTCATTTTCAAGGTAGTGGATAGCCTTTTTAAGATCTTTCTCTTTCGATTCAGAAGACTTGTAACCGGCTCTGCAAATATATTTAACAGCATTGCCGAGATGATAATTAAGTTGTTGATCCCGGATAAAGTCCCAAACTTCTATGGTTCCTCGGGTGTAGTGGGTGGGAGATTCCATTGTTTAAGCAATTGATTCATGTTATTGCCAAGCACAAAGCATTGACGTTGTAGCGCAAGAAAGACAGTAATCATGTCTTCCTTTGTAGTTTCAGGATTGTTGAGTGCGTCTTCAATGCGACGCATCTTAAACTCCTGCTCCATCGTCAACTTGATAATCGGCGGTGGGGGTCCAAAGAATTGGCTGTTGCTTGTCGAAGTCATAGTCGGATGCTGTGAGGATCTTTGCAAGTCTTGCATTTTCAAGGGCAACATCTTCCGAAAGATCTTTGTCAGCAAACGCCTGGGTGACAGTCTTCCAAGAATACCCCTTCTCTTCAAAGAGGGTGATTGCACGTTTAACACCAATACCGGGACAACCGGCATAACCATCTGTTTGGTCTCCTGCTAATGTTTGTATGAGGTGCCACTTCTTACCTTCTGCCTCTTCCACATTCATCATTTCTGACATGTCAAAGAGTCTACCGGGGATTTGGCGCATATCCTTATCGGGTGAGCAGATGCAGCACTTACCTCTGTTCTGTGTAGCATAAATACCCAAGGCATCGTCAGCCTCAAGCGTTGGCATGATCACAACTTTGTACTCAGTCTTGAGTCGGTTGATCACACGTTTGTAACCGCAAGGTTTCTTACGATTGCGATGCCCTTTGTATGCGGGCTGGATAGATTTACGAAAGTTTACACTATCGCTAAAGAACAGAATTAGTTCAGGTACATCCCAAAGAAAGTTGTTAATAATCTTGAGAAGCTCGCGCTTGACAGCAGCATAGGCTTCACTGAATTTACTTGTGACTAGAATTACATCATCACCCCAATCAATTTCTGTTTCGGTAGCAGCACAGCATTTGTAGACCACGTAATCGGCGTCTACAAGTAGCTTCACTTACCTTGTCCTCGGCTCATTTTTTTGTTGTGCCGTGGCTTGCTCAAGTGACCTTGCCCTTGACGGGTAGTTTTCTTTGTAGACTTAATTTCGACTTTACTTTTCTTGCTGTACATTAATGAGTTTCACTCCAGTTGTTTCCGTGGGTTGCTTCCGCGTCGATGCGGATGCGCATGTTGTAGTATTCCCCAGCCGCTGTAGCGCTATATACCAGGGATGTTGATAGGTCTCCGGCGTGCTCGGGGGCACACTCGAATTGTAGCTCGTCATGAATAAATCCTAATTGAGATGCGCATATCTGTGCCTCTCTCATTGTCTCTTGGTTGATCACCATCCACCGCTTCGCGATAACACCTGCCCCTGACTGGAGGCAGTAGTTCAAAGCTTTGTGAGGCGAGTCAACGTTAACTTTTCGCCCATCGATAGACTTGATGAACCCTCTCTCTGCAGCTTGTTTAATAGCTTTGAGTAGGTTATCCAATCCATCAACCGCGTCAACATACGCGGCACGAATCTCTTTGCCTTTCTTTTTTGCAGCGCTGGTTGATAGCTGTTGGTCATAAGAGTGTCCAATTTTTTCGTCACCTGCACCGTATAGAAAAGCGTAGGTCACGGTCTTCACTTGTCGTCTTGAGATTCCAATCTTGTCAGCATTGATCTGATGGATGTCATCCTCAAGTAATAGTTTTGCGTATCTTCCTCCGTCATACCGTGCAAGATAATGAGCGAGCATCCGAAGCTCAATGCCGCTAAGGTCAGCGCCAACCATACATAAACCCGGACTTGGTATAAAGAGTCTTCTAAATCTTTCATCTGATGGAACTTGCCCGAGGTTGGGATTACGGTGGGCGCAGCGAAAAGTATTAGTTGCTACGCTACAATGGTGGTGGATTCTTTTAGCACTCGTACTCAACTTCAGCCAGGCGTTCGCGCCTTCGCTGATCATTCCAAGCATCTTCGTTATCGTCAAAATCCGGAGGAACATCGTCGCTACTTCCGAATTCATCTCCTTCAGGATCACCTCGTCGATAACAGGTTTCCCAGTAGTTGTCTTCTGGCTTGGAGTCCAGCCATAGAATTGTTGCAAGATCCATGATATATGATCCCGTGATGATGTGTTGAGTTCTTTCAGTCGAGTAAAGGATGCACCCTTGACATATCCTTGCGTGCGGTTATCTCGTTTAGGAGTGAATTCCGATCCTCGGACGAAAGGGTGCCGGTTTCGTAGTAGCTCTTCAGTTTCTCTAAGTTCTCTGGTGAGAGAAGATGCAAGTTCCCATGCAGCGTTCTCATCAAAAGCCCATCCATGAATTTCCTGCTCAGTAAGGATTTGTTGTACTTCGTGTTCTAACGCGACCCATTCAGGTACGGTTGGAAATGATGCCATAGTTTGGTGGTAACGTTAACGTCTTGAATGCAATAATCCTCCATTTCTTGTGACCAATCCGACCAATCAGAAGTGGTACCGTAGTCACCTTTCTGTTCATTGAGCCTGTAACCGTAGGATTCGAGAGAGTGTTTACCATACAACTTGAGAGGCATACCTTCCCAGTTATGCTTCTTATCCAAGTTGATCATGTCTGGGTGATAGAGTCTGCTAAGTAGTAGAGTATCAACCATATAGTTAGGCTTATCAAACCAATGGTAAAGTTTGCGAATAACAGGTACGTCGTAGCCAATGATGTTGTGACCAATAATGCAGTCCGCGTCCTGGAGTCTCTGCAAACCTCTTGATATTGGCTCACCATTTCCTGTGTCATTGTACGCAAGCGTTTGACCTGTTTGGAGATCGTGGATAGCAAGGCAGTGGATGGTACTAACATCATACAAGAGACCGTCTGTTTCTATGTCAAAAATTAGACTCACTTCCCATTCCATCTGAACGTCTTGTCTTTGAATTGAGCACGTTCAATAGCTTGGGTAGTAGGTGGGTTAGGTCGTTTGAGTTCAGAAGTCTGTGGTTGCATCGAATTCTGGTTCTGCTTGAGTTTCATAGAATTTACAGGTAGGTAGATCATAGCTTAGCTGACACGCGACGCCAGTCTCCCCAGAATAGCGATTCTTGAGGATTCTAACAGTTGTATCAGATCGTTTGCCTCCGCTCTGCTGATCGCGTTCGAGTCCAATGCAAGCGTCAGAGAGCTGTGCAATTGCCGCAGATCCTCTGAGCTGTCCAAGTGTAACACGTGCTCCCTCCTCATGGTTCTGATCCGATGATGTACGTTTGAGGTGAGACACCAAGAACAAAGCGATGCCCGTGCGCTCCACCAGTGATCTCAATTTAGTCATGGTGGTGTCGATCATCCGCCGTTCGTCTCCGTCAAGCCCAGAAAGGAGGATGGAGAGGTGATCCAAGAAAATGATTCTACAGTCGAGACCTGATGCCAGGTACTCAATGCGATTATAGATAACATCAGGAT